>Ga0214923_10008562_pt1 | contig 10856 bp, 10 predicted proteins | sample LL1510_MetaG_FD_177993 | JGI IMG/M metagenome (GOLD analysis project Ga0214923, IMG submission 177993) | Freshwater microbial communities from Lake Lanier, Atlanta, Georgia, United States - LL-1510 | ecosystem: Environmental > Aquatic > Freshwater > Lake | place: USA: Georgia | collected...
AAAGAAGTTAAACTTAGCATTCCTTTAGTTGTTAGACTTGAAGGTACTAACGTAGAATTAGGTAAAGAAATTCTTGCCAAATCAGGTTTAGACGTCATCTCAGCTTCTGATCTAGCTGATGCCGCACAAAAAATCGTTGCAGCAGTAAAATAATTTTAAACTAAAAAAATTGAACAAATGTCAGTTCTAATCAATAAAAATACCAAAGTTATCTGCCAAGGTTTCACTGGAGCTCAAGGCACTTTCCACTCTGAACAAGCAGTTGCTTACGGAACCAAAATGGTTGGTGGTGTTACACCAGGAAAAGGTGGAACTATGCACTTAAATATGCCAGTTTTCGACACCGTTTTCGATGCTCGTAAAAAAACTGATGCCAATGCTTCAGTAATCTACGTTCCACCTCCATTCGCTGCTGACGCAATTTTGGAAGCAATCGATGCCGAAATCGAATTGATCGTTTGTATCACTGAAGGCATCCCTGTTTTAGACATGGTTAAAGTTAAAAAAGCTTTGAGCGGTTCTAAATCAAGACTTATCGGACCAAACTGCCCTGGTGTTATCACTCCAGAAGAATGCAAAATTGGTATCATGCCTGGTCACATTCATAAAAAAGGTTCAATTGGTATCGTTTCACGTTCTGGAACTTTGACTTACGAAGCAGTTCACCAAACCACTAGAGCTGGTTTAGGCCAAACTACTTGTATCGGTATCGGTGGCGATCCAGTTAACGGAACAAACTTCATCGATTGTTTGGATATGTTCTTGTCTGACACCGAAACTCAAGCCATGATCATGATCGGCGAAATCGGTGGATCTGACGAAGAAGAAGCTGCAGCTTTCTTGAAAGCCGAAGCTAGAAAAGGTCGTAGCAAACCATGTGTTGGTTTCATCGCTGGTCGTACTGCTCCAAAAGGCCGCAGAATGGGTCACGCTGGCGCGATCATTTCTGGTGGTAAAGGTGGTGCTGAAGACAAAATCGAAGCTATGAAATCAGCTGGAATTTCAGTTTCTGACAGCCCTGCTGCACTTGGCGAAACCATGTTAAAATTGTTAAAAAGATAAAATTTCGAGGCGATGTAAATCGCTTCAATCAACACCACAAAAAATAAGGAGAAACTATGGACGATCGTAAAAAAGCATTAGAAGCAGCGTTTTCCCAAATCGACAAACAGTTCGGTAAAGGATCGGCAATGAAATTCGGTTCAAAACCCGTCTTGGATATTGAAGTTATTCCAAGCGGTTCTTTGGCTTTGGATTTGGCTCTTGGAGTTGGCGGATATCCACGCGGTAGAATCGTTGAAATCTACGGACCAGAATCTTCAGGAAAAACTACTCTAACTTTACACGCAATTGCCGAAGCTCAAAAAGCCGGACTTTCTTGCGCTTTCGTTGATGCTGAACACGCTTTCGATCCAGCTTACGCCAAAAATCTTGGCATTAATTTGGAAGAGCTAATCATTTCTCAACCAGATAATGGTGAAGCTGCTTTAGAAATTACCGACACTTTAGTTCGCTCTGGTGCAGTTGATTTAGTTGTTATCGACTCAGTTGCTGCTTTAGTTCCACAAGTTGAACTTGAAGGCGGCATGGCAGACAATCAAATGGGTTTACAAGCTCGTTTGATGAGTAAAGCTTTAAGAAAATTGACGTCTACAGTTTCAAAAAGCAATTCAACCATCATTTTCATCAACCAAATCAGAATGAAAATCGGTGTGATGTTTGGTTCTCCTGAAACTACCTCAGGTGGAAACTCTTTGAAATTTTATGCTTCAGTACGTTTAGACATCCGTCGCGGAACTGCAATCAAAGATCAAGAAGAAGTTCTTGGAAACGAAACACGAGTTAAAGTTGTAAAAAATAAAGTTGCTCCACCTTTCAAAACCGCAGATTTCGAAATCATTTATGGCGAAGGAATTTCGCGCATCGGTGAAGTTATCGAACTTGCTGTGAAATATGAAATTTTAGAAAAATCTGGTTCTTGGTACGCTTACAAAGGCGCTAAAATTGGACAAGGTAAAGAAAATACCAAAACTTACTTGAAGGAAAATCCGAAAGTTGCTGATGAATTAGAGTCAGCCATTCGCGAAAAACTTGGAGTTGGTAAAGCTAAAAAAGCAGAAAAAAAAGCTGCAGAAGTTGTTGAAAAAGCTGAGAAGAAACGCAAAACTGACGCTTCTTAGAAAAAAAGTTATCCGTAATACTGAGCTTGTCTAATGATTCTTCGACAAGCCCAGTATGACAAAATATATATGCACCCGTAGCTCAACTGGATAGAGTATCTGACTACGGATCAGAAGGTTACAGGTTCGACTCCTGTCGGGTGCACCATTTCTTTTCAATCAGAACTAAATCTGATTCGATCTATCATCTCCTTTCAAGCTGGAAGATTTTACGCTGGCAACACCAAATGAACTTGGGCCGTACGAATTAAAACCCACAACACGTATATTATCAGGATTGGTAGGATCTTTAAAATCACCGGTTTTGAAATGTAGAGTCTCTTTGTTTTTATTAATAGCCATGGTTCCAGTTCTGATTCTAACTGCTTCAAATTCACCAGCTTCAATCATCTTATCCAAACAAGAACCAATTTCTTCTATACCATCATCTACTTCTTTTACTGAGAATTTTGTGTTTGAGTAATCACAAGCCAAAGTATTTCCAACATCATACGAAAAATTTACTATTAACTGACCATCTTCATCTCGATAAACTATAGGCTTATTAGCTATCATTGATGGATCTGTAAGCATTGATGGAGCTATGCCATCGGTATAGCCATATATCGGTTCAGCCAGAACAGCTTTAGCTTTATCAGATAATTTTTCGTATAATTTCTCTAGATCAATAAAGCCGGTTATTCCATCACCTTGGGAATTTTGCCCATATAATATTGATAATCTTACATTAACACCTTGCCGTGATCCATCACTATGAGGGCCAATTTCAGAGAGTTTACCTCTTTCATTAATCAATCCCGTACTTGTAAGAGTTAAGTTTCTGTCAATCACACTAGCCATCAGATGAGCAAAATATTCTCCCACTTTTGGATTTGGAGAACTTCCTTCCAGAAACAATATTTTATTTTTTGGTTTTTTATATTCTGCTATCACATCCAAAAATTGTTTTGAGTCAACGCAGCCTTGTTCTGCATCATCTCTGATTACTTCCAACATTTTATCCGCAGATTTATCGATGATCTGCTTTTTATAGACTTTCTGAGGATGATAAGCGACTAAATCAGTAAAACTCTTTTCAAGAGTTTGCGTTATTTTTGGCGGAACTTTTCCAGCAAGGATAGAATGGAATCGGATTTGAGTCATTGACCCAAAAAAACTTTGCGCCGACCTAAAACCACGCTCTGCAAGAAAATTTCTCATTTGCTAACTGGATTTGGTTAAAAATTCTAAAGCAATTTTTGCCACTTCTTTCTGTGCTTCTTTTTTTGATTTACCCTCAGCACTAAATTCTAAATTCAGACCAGCAATTTTTATCGTTGAGCTAAAATTTGGCGAATGATCAAAACCGCCACTTTTCTGCGTAAAATATTCCGGAAGTTGTTTGGTACGAAGCTGCACCAATTCTTGTAATTGCGACACCGGATCTTTTGGCGGAGTGAGATTTTTTTCTAAATAATCGCGCCAGAATTTCATGATAAAATTCTTCGCTGCATCATAGCCAGAATCGCTATAAATTGCTCCAATCAAAGCTTCGAGCGCATTTTCTAAATTTCTTTTATTAGTTGCGCCGCCAAGATTTTTTTCACCTTTGCTAATTTTAATCACCTCATCGACACCAATTTCAACCGCAATTGCCGATAAAGTTTCACCTGAAACTAAAGCGGCTTGGCGCTTAGAAAGATCACCTTCGCTTTCCGATCTATATCTTCTGATTAAAAAATCTCCAATCACTAAAGACAAAACTTTATCACCTAAAAATTCTAATCTTTGATAGTTTGGCTTAGCACGATCTTCTTTGGAAAGGCTTGGGTGAGTAAGCGCCTCTTCTAATAATTTTTCGTCGGAAAAATTATAATCGATTTTTTGGCAGAAATTTTTGGCATTCATTTTATTGCGACAACAGAGATTTTAATTTGGTCAGATTTTCTTTCGCGCTGCTGATTCTTTTTTCAATTTGATTTTTCGATTCATCGCTAACTTTTTGCACAGGTTCTGATGTTATAAAATCATCAAGATCAAAATTTTCCTGAGTGTTTCTTTTCAATTCCAGAAGTTCGGCACTTAAAATTAAATCAAGATCTTCGTCGCGATAGTCATTATGTTTACGCTTTTTTAACAACTTCTGCAAACCAGCGATTGTGTAGCCTTCTTCGTATAAAAACTGCTTAATTTTTTTTAAAACTTTCAGCTGTTTATTGTAATAATATCGTCTTTTTCCGGCACCAATTTCGGGCTTAATTTGAGGAAATTTTTCTTCCCAAAATCTGATGACGTGAGTTTCAACTTTTAGCTCTTTCGCCACATCGCCGATTGATCTTTTGCGATCAGCATTCAAATCGTCCGCGAGTTTTTCTAGTTCTCTGGCAATATCATTTTGCATGATTAGACAAACCGTTTTTTATATTCCGCAGCCAAGTGTTTAATGATTACACCTGAAATTGCGGTAAGTGGAACTGCAAGTAAAACTCCAATAAATCCAAACAAAACTCCGAAGAAAAATAATCCGAAAATCAGCCATAAAGGATGGAGTCCAATTCTTGACCCAACTAGTTTTGGCGTTAAAAAATTTGATTCAGCAACTTGTCCAACAAAGAAAACTAAGGAAACCAAGCCAATATTTCCAAAATCAAAACCCCATTGAAATAAGGCAACGATGATTGCGGTTGTCACGCCGATCAACATTCCGACATAGGGAATAAAAACTAACATGCCGGTCATAAATCCGATTAAAAATCCGAAATTCAAATCAGTGCAACTTAGTAAAGCAGCGTAAAGAATTCCCAGCATCAAACAAACATTAAACTGTCCGCGAATATAGCCAAACATGGTTTGATCGATATCATGCATAACCTTTCTAATTTGCGAACCGCCAGTTTTTGGCAGATATTCATTGATCTTATCGACCATCACATCCCAATCTTTCAGAAAATAAAAAAGCAAAATCGGCATAATAAAAACTATCGAAAGAATATCGATAATTGCTGAAGAAGAGCTAATTGCATTGCTCAACATGTCTTTTGAAAAATTCAAAGCTTTGGTAGCCAATTCTTCTTTTTCAACTAAATGTGAGAAATTTTTGTCTAAAGAAAATCCTAAATTATTCAGCGTAGCGGAAATCTTTGGATAAAAATCAAAAGTGAAAGTGTGAAAATATCCTGGCAGCGTATTAACAAAATCAACGGTTTGCGAATACATTACCGGAAAAATCAGCAATCCCGCACTAACTAAAGTTGAAAAGAACAATCCTAAAATCAACGAAGTGGCGCGTAAACGATTCACTTTGTAGCGCCTGTGAAAACGATCAACCAGCGGATTTAAAAAATAAGCGATGACGATCGAACAGATGAAAGGAGTTAAGACCGATCTAACTGAATAAATCAGTAAGCAAAAAACTAAAAAAGCGATGGTAACGCAGGCGATTTTTTCTCTTAATTTCATTGGCCTAAAGATTTAAGATTTTGCATAACTGATTGGGAAACGATGTAAAAATTGTCAGTCTTTTTGTTCAAACTTAAGCCCATTTTAGCAAAGGCTGAAACGATGTCCGGATCCGTTCCAACATAGTCAACACTGATTCTGACGTAATCTTTCGAGATCGCTTCAATATTCATCTGACTGATTAAATTGCTGCCTTCGATTTTATTTTTCATCATCGTCCAATTTCCAAAACTGGTGATCTGAACTTCAAATTTTACGGTATTAGACATTTTAGCGCCATTGTCGTTTTGGCTGCTAATTAAATATTCAATCGTCTTATCTGCAACCTTGCCAAGTAAGGCGTCATAAGCCAAACGATTAATATTTACGAAGCTGAGTTTAACCTGTTTCTTCTGTAATTTTCTGATATTTTTAACTGTGATGCTGACTTTATTTTCAATGTCATCGAAATAGAAAAATACCACATAAACTCCCATCACTTTATATCTGGCGAAAAGAGGCTCAAGCTGTGAATATTCAAGCTTATCAGCATTTTCCTGATTTATGATTGAGACGTTACTAATATCGTTTTCTGGAATAATAAATTTATTGAGATTTTTAGCTTTTAAAGCTTTTTCAACCACTGCTTTCCATTCGTTATTTTCTTCCCACAAAGCGAATTTTTGGTTGTTGTTCACATTAGCTTTTTGTTTTAAGATCTTGACGGGAATCACTAAATAAGAGTCTTCCACCACCACATCTTTTTTTACTGCCTTATCTTTTAAAAGACGTTCAACCGCACTTCTAGCAAATAAAATATTGAAGGTTGCTGAGTAGTTATTTCCGGCAATTTTTTCTTCCGCAATATGTTCCGAACGTACCATATCAGAAATATCATCAGCGCTGATATCGTTAGCAACAGCGGTGGAAACTGAAAGACGTGACAGCAAAGTTGTAAAAGCTTCACGACGAGCGTTGTTGGTGGCAATAATTTTAGAATCTCCAGCCGATTTAGCCGAAGCGCTCGCAGTCACATTTGAAACCATGTAAATGTCTTCTTGCTGCGCTTGTGCTTGATTCGCGCTAAGAAAAACGACCAACGAAAAAACTAAAAAAAATATTCCTGACAGCTTTGACATAATCTAAATTGACATTGGATTTGCGGCTAATAATATGTTCTCACGTGATGGCCTTTGGTGCCACGTCTGACAACGCTTCGCACAAGTTAGTTGTTGCGAGAAAAAAATCCATTCAAATCTCTCTCAAAATGTCTTTAAGCTACAAACAAGCTGGTGTCGATATTGATGCAGGTAACGAATTAGTTAATCGCATTAAACCTTTTGCAAAAGCAACAGCACGCATCGGCGCTGATTCTGATCTTGGTGGATTTGGCGCTCTTTTTGATCTCAAAAAATGTAATTTCAAAGATCCGGTTTTAGTTTCTTCAACTGACGGAGTTGGTACAAAATTAAAGGTCGCAATCGATTCTAATAAACACGATACAATCGGAATTGACTTAGTTGCAATGTCGGTAAACGACCTTGTAGTTCAAGGCGCCGAGCCACTTTTCTTTTTAGATTATTTCGCTTGTTCAAAACTTGAAGTTGAAGTTGCTGCCGACGTAGTCAAAGGAATTGCTGATGGCTGTAAGCTTGCGGGATGCGCTTTAATTGGCGGTGAAACTGCTGAAATGCCCGGAATGTACAAAGCCGGAGATTACGACCTAGCCGGATTCTCTGTTGGCGCAGTTGAGCGCGATCAAATTTTACCAAGACCAACAAATGCTGGCGATGTTTTAATCGGATTAAAATCAAGCGGACTTCATTCCAACGGCTATTCTCTAGCGCGCTACATTCTCTCCCAAAATAAAGTAGAATTTTCTGACAAATATTCTGACGAAAAAACCGTCGGAGATTTGCTTTTAGTTCCTACAAAAATCTACGTAAAATCTTGTTTAGCCGCGATCAAAACCGGCAAAGTTAAAGCCTTGTCGCACATTACTGGCGGCGGATTGACTGAAAATCTTCCACGAGTTTTAAGCAAAAATGTTACTCCAAAAATCGATTATAAATCTTGGGAAAGACCAGAAATTTTCGATTACTTGCAAAAATTAGGAAACGTCGCGGAAGAAGAAATGCACCGTACTTTCAATTGCGGAATTGGCATGGTTTTAGTAGTCGCGAAAGGCGATGAAGCAGAAGTAAAATCCGCTCTTCAAAAAGCCGGTGAAGAAGTTTTTGTAATTGGAGAATTAGTTTAGTTAATGCGTTTCTCGTAGACCCCGTCATTCGACGGGGTGACAATTGATGGTGGGTTTACACCTCATCCTATCTTGTCACCCCGTCGAATGACGGGGTCCATCAGACAAACTCTAAAAATATTTAATATCGTGATCAACCGCAAAATTTCAGTTCATTTACAAGATTTCCCTGATGTTTCTTTTTTGCCCGACGAAAAAGAATTAGTCGCCGATATGGATTTAGTGCGCAGCCTTTGTTCTGTAGCGCTTTCAATTCGCGATAATAAAAATCTTCGTGTGCGTTTGCCGTTAAATAAAATGATCGTAATTGGCAAAAATGCGGCGCGGATTTTGCCTTTTAAAGAAGTGATTGCGGAAGAAGTGAACGTAAAATCAATCGAAATTAAAGACGAAATTTCTGAGCTCGCCGAATTAAAATTGCAGATCAATTTCAAAAAAATTGGCGCTAAATTTGGTTCTAAAATTAAAGAAATTACTGAAAGCGCAAAAAAAGGTGATTGGCAAAAAATCTCAGAAAAAGAAATCGAAATTGCCGGCATAAAATTATCTGACGATGATTTTGAATTGAAGTTGGCGACGAAAAATAACGACGAAAAAAAGTTCGTCATCGCAGCGCTTCCAACCAATGATTATCTGGTTCAACTCGATATTGAAATTACTAAAGATTTAGAAGATGAAGGCATCGCTCGCGACATTATTCGCGCTGTGCAACAAAATCGTAAAGATGCAGATCTGAATATTTCTGATCACATCCAACTGCAAATTTTTTCGACAAATTCACGAATTTCAGAAGTCGCGAAATCTTTTGAAAAATATATTACTGAACAGGTTTTGGCTGATAGTTTGAACTGTGCGAAAAATGCTGAAGAAATTAAAAATGCCGCAAAGTTTTCTTTCGAAAATAAGCTCGATGATGGCGATTTGACGGTGGGTTTCTAAGATCGTCATTGCGAGCGAAGCGCGGCAACCCAGTAACAAACACTGGTTTGCCGCGCTTCGCTCGCAATGACGGTGTGGAAGTTAAGTGCTAGAAACAATAAAGTTTCGCTGACTTAACTTTATTCAGATTATGAATCTTTAGGTAATTCACCTTCTGTGCTGCAAAAGCAAAATACACTTTCTTCGTTGCAATTCTGCTTAATGATTTTCCTTCCGAAAAATTTTCATCCGCGCTCCAAAAAATCTGCATCACATCTTCAGAAATTTCTTCAGGTTCAATTTCAATTCCAAAATATTGCGCATCTTCACAATGATTTTTAACATCAAAAATCTCTGAATTTTTCCTCAAGGCCAGCAGATCAATAAATTTCTGATCCGCTGCTTCTTTGTTCACATCATAAGGCAAAGAAAAACTCCAACGATCATTTGGCCAATTGGGGTTAATTTTTATCAAAACATTATTGTGATGCTTGGCAAATTCCGCATAAGCTTGGAACTGCAATTCTTCTCTTTGAATCATCATCAACGACATCGAATCGATCACAAAAAGACTGACAAAAAATAGAATTTTAAGTCGACCCTGCGCCTGCAACAAAACCCAAATCGCGAAAAATAATAAAGCATAAGGCGCGAAAAAATAACGGCCGCAGATTCCGATTGGATTAATAATTTCAGGATGTGAACGGAAATCGAATAAAATAAGTCCGTAAAGTGTCAGTGCAAAAATCAGCAAAATAACAGCTTCGGCTTCGTTTGGTTGAAATTTTTTTTCGGCAAAAAATCTTTTTACGAAGAGCGCTAAAGCGCCAATCGCGCTGATCCAGAAAGTAATCGCAAAAAATTTAACAAAAGCAGATTCGCTACCAAAAAACGCAAAGGTCAAAAATTCTGAAATCCAATGATTGATGTTGGGATCGAAATGTTTTTCTAAATCTTTGCTGCCGACTTCAACAAATAAGCGATCGGAATAAAGTAGGAAAATGATCTGAATTGACGCGCCAAGAATTGCCGGAAAATAAGTAAATTTTTTGTTTTTAAATTCCTTCAAGATCAATGATTTAGCTAACAGAAACGGCATTAACATCGCCGCAAAAGGGCCAGTTAATGAAGCGGCAAAAATTATTACTGATTTGGAAACTGAAAATTTTTTTTGATCACGCGCCGTTGCCAAATAAATACAGAGCGCCACTCCGATAAAAGTGTGAGAATTAGTCAGCGTAAAAAATAACTCGCCGTTACTTGGCTGAAGCGCAATTACTGCAACGATTAAATAAACTTCCCAGAAATTAGAGCTGATGCGCTGGGCGCGATTTGCAATCACACAAATCATTGCGATATAAGACAAAAACCATCCGCCCAAAAAAATTAGCGGTGTTAATTGCAGATCAAAAAAACTGCTAATCCAAGCAAATAATCTTTGATAGAAATGTAAAAATCCGGCGTGAGGAATTGTAAAAGAGGAAAGCCCGAATTCACGAGCTTGAGAGGAGAAAATCAGGCCATCTTCGGCCCATAAAGTTTGATCAATTGTGACATCGCCAAGTCGTAAAAACGCAAAAAAAATTCCTGCCAAAATTAATATTGTGACAGGAATTAAATTTTTAATTTGCGACTTAGTCCAAATCATAAGCAGTGTGAAGAACGCGCACCGCAAGTTCGCCATATTCTTTAGCGATCAAAACTGAAATTTTAATTTCAGAAGTTGAGATCAAAAGAATGTTAATTCCTTTCTCAGCCAAAGTTTTGAACATTGTGTGAGCAACCCCAGAATGGCTGATCATGCCCACGCCAATTACAGAAATTTTGGCGATGCCTTCATCGATTTTCATTTCTTCATATTGTGCGATTGATTTCACCGATTCGATCGCAGCTTTGGCTCTTTCCAATTCTTCTTTGCCTGTGGTGAAAGTGATATCAACTGATTTGCTGTCAGCACTGATATTTTGCACGATCATGTCGATATTAACTTCAGCTTCAGCAAGAGCGCCAAAGATTGCCGAAGAAAGACCGGGATGATCCGGCATTTTGGTTAGAGTGATTCTAACATCATTTTTGCTGTA
>Ga0214923_10008564_pt1 | contig 10855 bp, 9 predicted proteins | sample LL1510_MetaG_FD_177993 | JGI IMG/M metagenome (GOLD analysis project Ga0214923, IMG submission 177993) | Freshwater microbial communities from Lake Lanier, Atlanta, Georgia, United States - LL-1510 | ecosystem: Environmental > Aquatic > Freshwater > Lake | place: USA: Georgia | collected 2015-10-15
ATATTCAAAAGATATTTTAGGAGAACTTATTGATTTTTTACACGATACAGATAAAAATAGTTTATTACAATCAAATAAACAAATATATATGTTATACAATCATGTTTATAGACAAATTAGTTTGTCATTTAGTAATTCACTAAAATATCTTTATGAACAACATTATAGACAATTTATTAATTTTAAAATTGTAGATCCAAATAAACAACTTACATTGAATTTACAACATATTAATTGTAATCAAAAATATTGTGAATATTATTTTAAATATACACAATTAAATTTATCAAAAGTGTATATGAATGGTTGTAATTTTTATAGTAATCACTTAATGGAAACTGCATTTACATATACAGGTATACCTTTTATAGTTTCAATAGAACAACCATCACAATTAGATATAATACATAAATTAAAATATTTTTGTGATAAATATGAACATACATATTCTATTGATAAAGATACTTTTAGTTCTTTCATAACATTAACACCACAATTATATTTTATAAAAAAAAAAGATAATATAGAAATATATTTAGATAAATATACTAAAGATGCTATTCGAAGTATGGAATATGGATTTAATAAATGTTTAGATGCATATATTAAATCATGTATAGAAACAGTTGATAATAAATATATTATTCGAGCCAAATTAAATTCTATGCCAGAACATATATTAGTTTTAAAAGAAGACCTTAAACCAATTGGTTTAATTGAATATTATAAAACAGATGGTAATATTTATGATGATGAAGTTGAACTTATGCACGAAGGAACATCTGTATTTGGATTAACATTATATGTACCATATAGACATAATACATTTCATGCTTCTATTACATGTATTTATAGTGATAATGTTGTAAAAGTATAGTTTAATTAAAGTATAGCGTTTCTTGCTAACCTATCAGCATAATCATTTCCTATTGAATGACTATCTTTTTTACCAGTATGTGCTCTAACATATTTAAATTTAATATTTGATTTATCAACATATAACTCATATAGTGTTTTAACCATTTCTTTATTTGGTATGTCTTCTAACCATTTTTTTTCATTACATTTTTTACCATATGTAGTAGCACATCTAATGGCATATACTGAATCAGATACTATTGTATAAAACTGTTTATCTAAATTATCTTTAATAATATCATACAAATAAATCATAGCATATAATTCAGCAGTATTGTTAGTTTGTTTCATACTATTATCTAGTTTCATTGAAACATTTCTTATATCATCTTGACCAAAATATATACCTATACCTGATTTAGCATACTTTTTGCCATTGTTAGAACATGCTCCGTCAACGTATATATAATTCATTTATTATATGTATAAAATATAATGGTTAAATAATTATTTTAATTAAAAAAATTGAACCTTCTTTTATTTATATATTTAACACTATTATTAGATTATAGTTAAATATGAAATGTTATGGTAAATTCAAAGATGGAACACCTTGTTTTTATACTGTTTCTGATAATCGTTTTTGTAAAGTACATTCTTATTTGGAAATATATGATTTAGAAAAATGTACTCACTGTGCTACCTGTAAAAGATGGATAGACACAGGTTCTAATAAAACGTGTTCTGATTGTTTAGAAATTGGTAAGAAAAATAGAGAAAAACAAAAAGAAAAATATATCCAATGTGATATATGTATTAAATTACAATGTAAAATCATTTATAAGGCCATGAATAAATTAAATTCTGGTAAATTATGTTGTAATAAACATCATTCAGAAAGATACATATGGTTAGATGGTATAGATAAAGACAAAAAACCATGTTATAACAATGTACGTGGATGTAGACAAATATTAAATAAATCTAGTAATGAAATTAAATGTGATAAATGTAAGGAAGAAACATTAGATAAATCCAAAAAATATGAGCTTATAAGAAAAGATAAAAGAGAAGAAGCATTAAAAATAGATTTAACATGTAAATATTGTTATATTACTTATGATGATGAAAATGAATTTATTGATTATCGTGGTGATAAAACAGTTAGATGTAAAAAATGTAGAGAAAAACAAAAAATAAGAGATAGAAAAGCAAGAGAAGATGGAAGAAAACATTCTTATCCAATGTCAGAATTAACAAAAAAGAAAAAAATTAATTGGGGTAAAATGAACCCTACGAAAAGAATATTGTATCACATTAGAAGACGTGCTAAAATGATGAGAACAATGGACGATGCATATTGGGAAGAAAATGCAAAACAACAATTAGAATGGAGAGAAAAATTAAGTGATGAACAATGGTTAGAATATAATAATAAAAAAAAAATAAGTATTATATACAAAATTAGTAGTTATAAATATAAAACAAAAGATAAAAATTTAGAATGGAATATAACAGATGAATTAGCAGAAGAACTATTTGAAGGAAATTGTTTTTATTGTGGCATAATTTCAGGTAAATATTATTCAGGTATAGATAGAATTGATAATAATGAAGGTTATACTGAAAGAAATACTGTTAGTTGTTGTAGAATGTGTAATATTATGAAAGGTGTATTAGATGTTGATAACTTTTTGAAAAAATGCGAACATATTTTAACATATTTAGGAAAAATTGATGGGAAAATGTATAGTAATATTTTTAAGAAACGTACACCAATGAAGTATATGGGTTATGTTAATAGAGCAAATAAAAAAGGTATGGAATTTAAATTGAAATCATATAATTATGATGATCTAATAAAAGATAAATGTTATATATGTGGAACAGAAACATATTGTAATCATATTAATGGTATTGATAGAGTTTCATCTAATGAAGGATATATATTAGACAATTGTAAAACGTGTTGTTCATCATGCAATTATATGAAAAACATATATGAATATGATAGTTTTGTTGATAAATTATATATGATTTGGGAAAAACATATGAAGCAACAAAAAATAACAAAAATAACAAATAATATTGATATGTTTTGTGGTGAGTTTCATATGTATGTAAATATGATTAGAACTAATTATTATATACCTAATATTATGTTAGGTATATGGTCTGTCAAATATGAAACAGATAATGATATAGTGTGTATTTTAAGAAATATAAAAGAACATAGTATGGAACCTGTATTACATAATACTATAATTTTAGATAATGGAAAACACAATATGCCACATATTGTATTAAGTCAATCACATAATAAAAAAATATATTATGATAATGAATTAATATTTAGAGGTATTACATATGATTCAAATGTAATGGTTAATACTTTAATAGGATGTTATAAAATATTTATTGATATTTACAAAATAAATGATATTGTTGTGAAACTAATATTTAGAAAAAAAGAATATGTTATATCTAATCATTCAATTAAATGTTTATGTATTAAATGTATTTCAGATAATTTACATATATTAGAATGTAATTGTTATGACAATTTAATGATAATTGGTGATGACGAAATATATAGGTCTGATAAAATAATAGATAATGATTATCCAGATATAGAACTATTTGATAAACATTATGTATTACCAAAAGTAAAAACATACAAAAAAAAGATTGATTATGAACATAGAAAAAATATGATTACCAAATGGAACGATCCTGAATGGCAAAAACAACACGTAGAAGAAGTATTTAATAAACAATTAATGAAAAACATTATTAAAGTTTAATTTAATAAAATTTTATTTATAAATATATACCAATCCAAACACGAATATAAATATATTATCAGACAATATACGCAACATCGTGAAAAATTACGAACTATATGCTACCCCAGCCATACCGCTCATGCATCTTAAAATATTGTATGAGTATCCGTAAATGTATAATTCAGAATCCTTGGATAAGTCAAGTTTGAGAACAGAGTTTTCACGGAGCTTGTCTCCAAAAGTGACATTCAGAACAGTGTTATCGATACGACTCAAGTTGGTGGTTCCGGATGGTTGATGCTTTTCAGGAGTAAGAGCAAATGAATACACGTTAATACCATCTGCTGGTGTACGAGTATGGTGATTTTGTGTTTGGTAATAGTTGAAGTAATTACCAGTCTTCATTTCAATACGGTTGTGTCCGTTGAGTTGGATGTTAGCATATAAAGTGGGGTTTCCACGTCCATCAAGACGGAGACCATAATTGTTAGGTTGAGTAACAGAAACATCACGGTGGACGCATAACTTGCTATCATTAGAAGAACGGTAATCGTAGGTAAAGTCTTCAACTGGAACGGAAAGGTCATTCAGGTTGAGGCGATGTTTAACTTCAACACAGTTGATAGAAACGTTATTGTTGTTAGTATGTCTAACTTCAACACGAGCAGAATCAACAAGGTCAAACATTTCAAAGTTATCAGTTCCTAGAAGAGTGAAATCATCGCACAGATAAGTATCATATACATAAACGTTAATAGAACGTTCATTGATTTCATCCATAGAATAACTGGTATCACAGTCTTGTGAACCGGTGCTAGATGATGAACCACATGATAAGCAGGAAACATCGTTGTTAACTACAGAAACTTGAACACGGTGTCCATCATTGCAACCAGAGTTGCTAACATTGGATACACGGTGAACAGGGCGTCCTTCAATGCATCCTCGGTCACCAGTAACACATGGAGGATTGATAAAGACACATCCTTCGGCTAAGTTCTTGGCAGCATAGTCAAGAGCTTCATTTTTCCATGCGCTATCATCGTTGGTGTAGCATAAGAATTTGCCACGACCGCCAGCATATTGGGATTTGTTTCCTTTTCCACTGAAAGCACCGAGTTTAAGAGCCCAGATGAGTTCCTTGGTAGGATGGTTGTAGTTAATCTTAATCTTTTGATTAAATGATTGGCTACCAACTTGTCCATATACATTTTCATGTCCGGTATATTGGACTTGTGAAAAAAGATATTCATGGGCGAGTTGAGCATATTTGCGACGTTCAGAGCTTTCAAGATAGACATAATCAATCAGGAGACCGAGGTCAGCAAGAGTGTAATTGCTCAAATTGGGAGCTTCACCGGTATAAACCATGCACTTTTCAATAGGGGTAAGATAAAGTTCCATGCGTACTTCGTGATATTGAAGTGCAATAAGAGGAAGTGCAAGACCATAATTTTGACAGAACCAGAATTGAAGAGGAACAAGGAGTTCGGCTTCAGGAAGAAGAACTTCACTGCGACCATCTAAGGCATCCTTTCCGCTAAGAGTAGTGAGTTCATCAGTATCACCAATGAGTTCACGGTATCCACGTTCTTGTTCTTGGGTATGGGTAAGTTCATACCAAATATCCATCCATGTACCATATTGTTTATCAATGCTCATACCACCAATGAATAATTCAGCGTGATGGATAAGAGCATGTCCCAGACGACGCACATATGCAATTTTGTTAAGACTGTTTCCTACAACATCGGAACGAACTTCTGGAAGACGAAATCGAACTGCAGTTTTAGTCATCAGATCACCATTGCGTTGAATAGTTAAAGTATGGCGACCAAATGAACGTCCTTCATATGATTGTTCAATTGCTTCTAGAGCAAAATTAGTATGACGACGGTAAATAACCTTAAAGAAAGTAATACTGGGATCACCAGTAAGATATACATCTTGTGCTCCATTTGCGACTAAACTAACAAGTGCTCCACCAGACATTATGAATTATATTATCAATTTAGAAAAAAAATTTTAATATTTTTTATTGTTTTTTATATATTATTATAATTTATGACTCATAAAAACTCATTAATAAAAATACCATATATACTTTTAATAAATTATATTAAAAAATAAAAATTTTATTTTAACGCAATCTTTTTATATAAAGATTTAACATATATTTTAATCTATTGATGTCTATTACTGATTACAAATACAAACCAGACAAACATCTTTTTATTAAAAATACGAGAACAATAGACGAAACACATCGTAATTATATTGATAAATTTCAAAAAGAAAATGATAGTTTAGTTATTAAAAAAAAAGAATTAGAAAATATGAAAAACTTATTGACTGATTTATCATTAAATGCCACATTTAGTAATTTTGGAAGAATAAATGAATTAAAAAAAAACATAAATGAATTAGAAAAAAATATTTATAGTGTTGAAAATCATCATTCAGAAGTGAATTATTATGGTAAAATAGGAGAAGTGTTATTTCAATATTATGATATTACAAATGGAATGTTATATGGTAATATTAATGATGAACCCAAAACTGTTTCAAATAATAATTGCGATGATGATAGACCAAAAGTTAAAATAAGTAATGAATTATTAGAGCTTACAAATTTAAATAAAAAGAAAAAAGATAAAAAACCTAAAAAAAAAAGAAATGTAACTATCGATGAACCAGAAAAAAATATATTAAGTTATGTTAAAGGAATTAATTTAGATAATGATGAAGAAATGAAAATTAAAAATGATAATATTTGTAAATCAACATTACAAAATGAATATTTAATGATGGTTGATAAAGAATATGCATGTACCAAAGTAAAAACACCTATAATAAAAAAATGTAAAAAATGTAATATAGATAAAATTATTATATATAATGATTCAATTCTAACTTGTTCTAAATGTGGTGAAAGTGATGTTATATTTATTGAATCGGATGTTCCTACAAATAGAGAAAACTTTACAGAAAAACCTAAATATCCTTATAAAAGAATTGGTCATTGTATTGAAAAGTTAAATCAATTCTTATGTAAGGGAAATATTAATATACCTTCATCTGTATATAATATTTTGAAAGAAGAATTATTTAAACATAATATTAAAGTTGATAATATTACAATTGAATTTATTGAAAAAATGCTACATAAACATAGATTAAGTTCTTATTACGAATATGTTTATTACATTTACTGTAAAATGACAAATACAAAACCACAAACAATTACAAGAGAAGAACGTGAATTGGTTATTAAAATATTTTGTAAAGCTGAAGAATTATATGAAGAGAAATATAAACCATATAAAAGACATAATTTTATAAAATATACATTTATTTTACATAAAATATTTATTCTTATTGGTAAAGAAGAAATAGCAAATCATTTTAAATTATTAAAAAGTTTAATAAAAATGAAAGAACAAGAAGCAATATGGTTACAAATATGTGCAGACCCAGAATGGAAATTCTAATGTGTGTTATTTTATATCTATAAAATATGTATATATAAAATATTACAATGAGTAGTGATAATTCTTCTTTTTTTCAAAATAATATTGATGGTTCATCAGATGATGAACTTGAAAAAAAACAAGATATGTCCGGATATACTGTAGTAGATGCATCAAATTTAACTGCTGACCCTGTTATTGAATCACAAAAATATTGTTTATTGTCATTTATGTCTCCAGAAGGTATTATGAATTGTAAAGTTCGTGCTGTTAAATTTAGAGGTGCATTTCCAACTTTAGAAGAAGCTAAAAAATATGCAGAAAAATTAGAAAAGCATGATGAATATTTTAAAATTCTTGCAGGTGAAACAGGTAAATGGTTAGACTTTGATCCACCTATTACGCATATTGAAAAGGAAGTATCATCGAATGAAAAATACCAGCAAATTTTAGATTCACAAAATAAACAACGTTTTGAAGAAATGAATAAATTAGCTGGAAAATATAAAGAAACAATTGAAAAGAAAAATAAGGGTCAGGAAATGAGAAAGGCCGAAATTACAAAAACAACTGCTGCAAATCAAGTTTTAGAAAAACATGCAAGAGATAAAGTTGTAGATGAACAAAGTAATGATATGGAAAAAGATACAGATACTAATACGAAGGATGTCAAGGAAGTCAAAGAAGTTAAAACTAAAGGTCGTGATGCTATCTTTCAAAAACAAATGGATAAATTAAGAAAGAAATTACAAGAAAAGAAGATAACTTCTACAAATACTACAAATACTACAGATAGTGTAACAAATAATATCAACAAGATGAAACAATATCTTGATAAAAAACAATAATTTAATTTTTCTGTTTATTTATAAATATGTAGTTTATAAATATATACATGTTTAAAACATTTCTATTAACTTTATTAATAATAGGTATAATGATGATAATTATGGATATGAACAAAAATAATGAATGTTCACAACCAAAAACAATTTATAAATTCATACCAAGAACATTTCAAGAAGAATTGTCTTTGTCACCACAAGCAACAGATGTTTTTAGAACAATGTTCAGACAACCTGACCCATGGATAGAAAGTATAGATAATTTAACAATGTCAAAACGGGAGGATATAAATCAGTTTTTTATTACACAGATGTAAGAATTATATATCATCTATTTTAATTATTTGTAAAGAAAGATTAAAACAATCTATACTATAATTATTATTATTATATATGTAAACACATACTGGTGATAATGGAGTTAAAAATTTAAACTTATCTAACAATATATAATTAAAACACGGCCCTCTGATAGTTATATCACGCTGTACATAAAAAGTATTTTCTGTTTTATTCAATATTTTTATCGTAAGATATGTATCACTATCGAACGGTATATTGTTAAATATACATGTAAAATTAATAGTATATACACCAGTATCATTAATTGTATAAACTATATTATTATCTGGCGGTAATGTTGATACATTTTTATATAATGATCCTGTACCAGTAAATTCTATATAATTTCCTTGCAAACTTAATAAACGAACTAATGTGTCACCATTTACTAACATATATGCTGATGATAATGTTCCTGAATCACCCTTATCACCCTTATCACCTTTTAAACCATTTTGACCATTTCTACAAACCATAATTTCTCGACATTCTGTTTTACATTTTTTTTTACAACAACTCATTTATATTATTAGTTTTTATTTTTTTGTAAAGTGTCAGGTTTATGATTAGGTGGACTATATATAGAATATAATTTCATTTTATCATCACCAGTGTTTATTATATTATGCCACGTATTTTTTGGTATAACAATTGCTGTTCCATCAACTAATTTAATTTTTTGTATTATCTCATCATTGTTATTTGTTATAATTGCTAATCCTGTACCTTTTTCTACACGAATAAATTGATCTATTTTTGTATGTTTCTCTAATCCTATTTCTACTTTTGGTTTTAATGACATGACAACTAATTGCATATTTTTAGTTGTCATTAACACTTTTCTATAATAATTGTTTTTTAGTGTACTTCTTTCTATATTAGTACTGTATGCCATTATATGATAAAAACTGAAATTTTATAATATATGAATAATTTAATATATTATTTATTAAAAATTAGCCTCAAAAATGTCAAAACGAACATTTTCACAAGTCGATTCTAGCTCTAGCTCTAGCTCTAGCTCTAGCTCTAGTGTACCTACTAAGCCTATCACAAAGGAATACACTTTTATGATTCAATATGGCACAACTTACATTGAAATTGGAAAGAATAGTGGCAAGTACTATTTTATTTCTAAAATCGGTGAAACAGCAATTATGGTTGAAAATCTAGATGATACTCCAACTCAACGGTTCTTTACTCTAGAACTAGGTATCGGACACAAACACAGATTACACAATTTAGAGAAGGATACCAAACACTGTTGCAATATTTGTACAGAACAAAACTATGCATGTGTCAGTATGGGTAACTGTGAAACATGTGATGTAGATGCATGTTCAAAATGTAAACCTATATTGAAACAGGTTTTAATTTTGTTGATAATGAAATCCATAATATATGTCAATAAATCAGGGGAAATTGAATACAATTTTGTTGACAATGATGGTAATGCGACTGGTTCAGATTCGGATAAAAAACCAGAAAAAGCAGTAAAAACAGAAACAATACAGTCCAAAGTTGTAATTCAACCTAAACAAGTTCGACCTAAAGAGGTAAAACCTAAACGTGTTCAATCTAAAGAGATAAAACCTAAACGTGTTCAATCTAAAGAGGTAAAACCTAAAAAAATTCAACAACTTGAACAACAGGTAAAACATCTTAAACAACAGACACAGGAACTTGAGCAACAGGCACAAGAACTTGAACAAAAGGCAAAACGTGTTAAAATTTACAACGAACTTGTTTTACCACGTGATGCAATTACACCTCCAGTTATACCTTCATCAGAAGCAATCACACCTCCAGTTATGCCTTCATCAGAATCTGTCGAACCAAGTTTTTCGCCAGAATTTAAACCAATAAATATTGATGATAAAATGTTAATAATCGATGACGGAAAGGATGCATATCGCGATTACCATACACGTAAATTACCGTGGTTTATGATATTTTGCATTAAATTTCCTGATGATATGAGAACCCCGCGTTTCTCCAAAATTGATCCTCAACTTAAGAATCCCAATGCAATGATGAATATTAATCCAAATGAGTAGTCTTTGCATAGATGAGTAGTCTTTGCCTAGATGAGTAGTCTTTGCCTAGATGAGTAGTCTTTGCCTAGATGAGTAGTCTTATTGTATTCTCATATAATTTTTTTTATTGATAAGATACAATGAAAACCAATTTTCCCTGATTTTTTCATAACCACCACCAACATCAACAGCATTTGCCATATTTAGAACAGCATATATATGACCATATTTTTTAGTAACGATTGATGTTACATCACCCCAGTCACCTATATTATCTTTACCAATTATTTCAACTTTTTTATGTATAGGTTGTCTTGTTTTATACCATTTAACAACATTATTAATTGATTGTTCTGTGAATTTTTCAAGATTGCTTATACCGTTTGTGTCTTTCTCCACAAATTTTTCTAATGTATCTACTAATACATTAATTCTATATTTTAAAGCAGTATCTGCTACATCTTGTCTTTTTATTTCATTACCTTTACCAAATGTTTTATATCCATCAGTAGTTATAT
>Ga0214923_10008565_pt1 | contig 10853 bp, 11 predicted proteins | sample LL1510_MetaG_FD_177993 | JGI IMG/M metagenome (GOLD analysis project Ga0214923, IMG submission 177993) | Freshwater microbial communities from Lake Lanier, Atlanta, Georgia, United States - LL-1510 | ecosystem: Environmental > Aquatic > Freshwater > Lake | place: USA: Georgia | collected...
CAGTGTATTTTTCAATTAGTGATTTTTTTAATTCAAAACCTGCGTGATCTGAAGAAATAAAATATTTCATAACTTAAATATTATTTTAATTAATTTCATAAGTCCATATACAAAAAATACGAAAGAGATTAAGCTAAGAAATCTAATTAAATCTCCTTTGTCGTATTCGATTGCGAGTCGGAAAAATCCATAGTTCATAAAATACACAGCAGTAACTAGACCATCTTTCCTTATAAATTTATATAAAAAATAAACTATCGAAAAGTTGAAAAAATTAAAAATCATTTCGTATTCTGCATGAGGCATTAACTCGTTGTTGAGTATATTCGCTAGTCTTCCAATTCCTTGAGCAAGAGGTAAAATTAAAAAAATTCTATCAGCCAAGTGATCAAAATTTGCCTTATAGACAATACTTAGAAAAAATAATGTGATTGTTCCAAAGAGAATTGCTCCTAATATTGAAAATCCGTTTGTTGAAAGAATATCTTGAGGCCTGATTGAATAAAAATAAGATTCATGAATTACGTGTGAGATTTTTGCGCCAATTAGTGAAAAAAGGGTTACAAAAAATGTAAGTTGCCAGAAAAATTCTTTGTTATACATATGAATGATTTTTTGGCGAAGCCAAAAAATCATCATTAAAACAACTCCAACAATGATTAAACTATAAATTGTCATTTCAAAGTATGGACTGAGATTCCAACAAATATAAGAACTATAAGGTTAATAACAAGAACTACATATTTGTTAGGGACCTTTTTTAAAATCCAAAACCAATCATCCCCAAATCCTTGTAAATAGAAATAATAAAATCTAAAAATAGTGTTTAAAAGAGTTGAAATAACAAGGGCCTTTATCATAAAAGGAACTCCTGGATCTATAACAATAAGCATTGAAAAAATTGATAGCGCAACCTGAAAAACTAAACTATTCAAAGTTTTATTTTCAAACTGATCCGCATGGAGAATTATGTAGTTAAAAGCTCCTAAAATATCTTTATCTTTTATATAAGTTTTAATTGTATTCGACACTTCGCTTTTTGGTTCTAAAAGAAAAGTATGGATAAAATAATCTAAATCTAAGATAAAAATCCCTAAAATAGCACCAGCAAAAATACCTAAAATATTAAGGTATGACATAACATTCGCGTTTTCAAGCAAGATATTTGATTTGTATGTAATTATCACCAAAGAAAGTGAAACGGCTAGGATTAGGGGTATTCGATAGTATTTGAAAAAAGGTAAATTCATTTTTGCCCCTTTTTTAGTTGAGTCAGTTTCCACATAAAAACTTTTCCTTTGGTTGGGTTTTTTTCATTTGACAATGCGTGAAGTCTTGCTTTTTCAAGTAAATTTCTGTCTTCATTTTTTGCAAGTCTAATGTATAAAGCTCTCATAGCAGTGTCACCTAATTCTTCGCAAAGCCTGTTTCCATATGCTTGATACTCGTATGAATTTCTGGTGTCTTTCTTAATTTTAATTTTACTTGTAATGTCGGCTATCGATTTCATTTTCTTGCCTCGGAATACGCTAAATCACCTAGTATAGGTAATTTCATTTCTCTATAAGAATACGCAGAGTAAATTAAGTAAATCCAGGTTATAAAAAAGGCGGTTGTTAAGATTTGAGCTAAAACATTTCCAACATAAGGCAAATAATTTATAAGTCCTACAAAAACTAAAAAGAAAATAGAGAAATAAATTGATTGAAAAGCGTGAAATCTAACAAATTTGTTATGTTTTTCATTTTGAAGAATAAGTATTCCTGAAATGAAAAATATAAAATAACAATTTGCAGCTCTAATGTTGGGTTGAATCTCTTTAACAGAATTTTCTTTGGCAGGAGTCATAACATTATTATATTAAATATTACAAATAATTCTACCTCTTTAAATTATAAATATCTTTGATTTCAGCAATTGAAGTCGTATCTGTTGGTGCTTTATCGTATCTAAAAGAAATTAACCTTGGAAATCTTAAGGCAATTTTTGAAGTGTGGTTTGGTGAAATGCTAACTTCATCAGCTCTAACAGTTACAACAAGTTTAGGCAAAACCCATACATCAGGTGATAGTTCTTTTGCAACTTCGTATTCTTTTGGGCATATAGAGACAGATATTTTGTCGCAATCTTCTTTAATTTTTACCCATTCTTCGTCTGATAATCCAGAACCAATTTTGGAAACTGTTTGATAAGTTTCTGTTTCTTTGTTGAATACTCCAACTAAAAACCCACCAATCCCAAAATCAGATCTTACTCCCTTTCCAAAAAAATATCCCATAACAACAACATCAACAGTATCTAATACCTCTGAGTTTTCTTCTCTTTTAAATTTAATCCAAGAAAAAGCCCTAGCACCTGCTTCGTAGGTTGAGTCTGGTTTTTTAACCATTATTCCCTCTAAACCTTTTTCTTTGGCTTCTTTGAAAAATTTGGAAACTTCTTCTTCAGAAGAAGTTTCCAAATGAGAATCAATTTCAATAATATTTCCCTTTTTTATAACCTCGTTTAACAATTTTCTTCTTTCAATTAAAGGAAGTTTGACTGTTTCTTTTCCGTTCAAGTACAAAACATCAAATACAAGGTATTTTAGAGGTATTTGCTTTGCAACCTCGCTTACATTATGTTTTCTTTTTCTTTGAATTGTTTCTTGAAATGGTAAAAATTCTCCTGTGTCTTTGTTATATCCAATTGCTTCTCCATCTAGAATTATTGAATCAGCGTTAATTTGATTTATAGCGCCTTCTATTAGATCGGGGTATTGGTGAGTTGATTCTTCTAGGTTTCTTGTAAAAGTTTTTATTAAGAATTTTGTTTCTTTTTCAAAAAGATTTTCCGAGGATGTCTTTTGTGATTTATCAAAATGCAATTGAACTCTTGTTCCGTCGAATTTATATTCGCACCAAACATGATCCATTTTTTCTATAATTTCTTGTGCAGTTGCAAGTCTTTGAGCTTTTTGAGGTTCTATTGGAACTCCAGGCTTCATTTTGATTTTTTCTATACCTTCAATTCCATCTAATTTTATTCTTTCTGTTATCTCACCTATGTCTGGAAATTTATTGTAGGTACTTTCAATTTGGTTTTTGTATGATTTGTTTTGTAGTATTGAACATAAGGCGTCTATGATTGTTAATTCAGTAAATCCTAATCTTAGGTTTCCAAGAATTATTCTAACGGTAAATTTTATTTCCAAATGGGAATTTAGTTTTCCCGCGAGAGAAATTATTTTTTGTGATTTCTTATCTTGAGAACCAGTTCCTTCTAATTCAGCAATTTCAACTAAATGTCTGTAAAGATCCTTTACTTCCATACTTTCATGTTGCTTTTGCTTTTTCTGAATATAAAGATCTTCTGCTACACTTCCTAAATCTCCAAAAACCGAATACTTTTTGTTGATTTCCTCGGTAGTTTCTCCCGACCATAGTGATAATGTTTTTATCATCTGCTTTTCTGCAAAATTAAATTTTAAATCTTCAAAAGGAGCTTTAAGTATTCCTAAGCTAAGATAAGTTCCGATTTTTGCTTCGTTACCTGAGATTTCAGAAATTAGGTCTGCTAAAATTTGTGTCATTTCAAGTCTTTTAGAGGTTTTATCAAGCCTATCTAAGAATTCGCAAAATCGTTCAAATTTCATGCTTGTATTATATCAATGTTTTAATTCGTATTTCGAAGATTTAGTTTTTCCATTTTTGGTGATTAAACCTAAATCAAGCAATGACCTTAGATCTCTTAAAATTGAGTCTTCGGATACATCTGGGAGAATTTTTATAAAGTCTGAGTTTTGAATAAATTTGTAATCTAATAAGTATTGATAGAGTTTTTGTTGTCTTGGAGTAAGTTTTTCAAGATTTGGAATACTTTTTTCTTTAGCTTCTCTTTCCAAAAGCTGGTATTTCTCTCTCAAAATATTTAAATATGTTGAAATTGTATCTGTATAAAACTCTAACCATTCTGTAAAGTCCTCAGATTCTTTTAAATAATTTAATAGCTCGTTGTACTTATAGGTTTTAACAACAAACCCTTCTTGAAAAGGCGTGTTGTATAAAACTTGGTAATTGTTTAGTAATAAATATATTTCTGCTAATGTTTGGTTTGTAATTTTTGATAATTCTTCGAAAGGTTGGATATTTTCTAAACTTGCAAGAAGAATTCCCGATGCAATAATTGGGTGAGTGTTTTTTGCATCATCAGAACCAAGCCATTCGATTATTGGTGTAAGTTTTGCGAGGATTTCATCGGGATTTGTTTTATTTGGAATTTTTCTAATTCTAAAAACATTTTTGCTTTTAGCAATTTTTTCATTGGTGAGTTTTATTCTACGACTCCAGTTTGTTTTAATCTTTGCTAAATCCTCAAGATTACTTATGGTATCTATTGTATTTAATAAGCTATCGTTTAAGTGAGGTGACACTGAATCTATGTGTCTTTTGATATCTAAAATTGAAAAACTCATGTCCTCCATTAGAGATAGGCTATATATTTTTTTCTCGAGACTTTCCTTTTTTAGGATTTTCAAAGAAAATGGAAGCAGCTTAATATTTTGAATGACTCCAATATTTCTTTCAATTTCTGCAATTGTTTTCAAAATTCTATTTGTAATTGAGAAGTCGGGAACATACATTAAATAATTATTGCATAATTAACGCAAAATTTGCACTTTATCCTATCTCTTCAATGTCTATTATCTGATCTGAAAGTTCTTCAAACTCGTCTAATTTATAAACTGAAGAGATAAAAGTTTGTTGTTCTTTAATAATCTTTAGTATAGAGTTTTTATGTTTATCGTCAAGTTCTGAAAAAATGTCATCAAGTAAAAGTATCGGTCTTTCATTTGTTTTTTGATAAATGTATTCAAGCTCTATAATCTTAAGAATTATTAACGAAACTCTTTGCTGGCCTCTTGATGCAAAATATTGAATATTTTTTTCATTTAACATAATTTCAAAATCATCTTTATGAGGACCAAACTGTGTTGTTCTTGTAAAATATTCTTTTTCTTTAGAATTAATAAAGTTTTCATTTGTTGCGGGGTTTGGAATGTAGTTAAAAGCTATCTTAAAGTCTAATAAATCCAATTTCTCGTTAAGGGAAAATAAATTCTCATGGAGGAAGTTAAAAAAATCTTGTCGATAGTTTTGTATTATTTTTCCATCAGATATAATTTTTGATGTCCAAAAATCTAACTGACTTTCAAAATGATTTTTATTTAGATTGTTTTCTTCAAACATTAGTTCCAGGAGTTTGTTTCTTTGTTTTAATGCTTTTGTATAATTTAAAATTGCTGTTTTATATTCTGACGAAATCTGATAAAAAATTGAGTCTAGATATTTTCTCCTAATCGAGGGAGAGGATAGAAGTAAGTCCAAGTCTGATGGTAAAAAAATTACTGACTTTAATATGCCGGTAAATTTCGAACCTTGCTTTGGAACTTGGTTTACCTTAAACTTTTTGATACTTCTGTTTCCACTTGAGTTTGTTCTATCCACAATTAGCTCTAGATTTGTTTTATCGCCGTCATTAAAAGAAATATCTGACTTAAGTTTAAGAAATTTCTCATCATGGGAAATACTATCAGAATCATATTGGCTTCTTAGAGATTTTCCCGTGGCGAGAAAATAAATTGCTTCCAGAATGTTTGTTTTACCTCTACCGTTTGGTCCAAATATAACTATTACATTTCCTTGAAACTCGATTTTAAGTTTTTGGTGGCTTCGAAAATTCGTTAGTTCTATATTTTTAAGATACATTTGGGTATTATAAGGCCAAATTACTCAATCTTTAAGTTAAGCGTGCATTCGTCTTTGTTAACATAGGAAAAATCGTAGTTTTTATTTCTAAATTGTCCTGATACTATAATGTTTTGAGGTTTTTTTCCGGTTTTATAATCTATTCTATCAAAGTCCTCATAACTTAATGTTTCTGAAATTGAGTACTTATCCTTCATGCTTTTTATGATAGAAAAACTCTGGTTTGGTTGAAAATAAATTTGAAGTGCTTTTATTTCTTTATATTTTAAATCGTTATCAATATTGTCTGCATTATAAAATAATATTATTCCATCGTATAGGTCTTTAGATGTTGATTCTAGCTTGAATGTAGCTTCTTGACCTTTTTTAAGTACGTATTGTCCTGAAGAATTTTTTGAAATACCCTTTACACTAAGATCTTTACATAAATTTAGATCTGATCTTTTATCCATTTCAAAATCAACTGTACATGGTCTTATGTTCTGAATTGGCGTGTTTGCCGATGGTTTTATGTATGCTTCAATTCTAATTCTTTCTGGATACTTATTTTCGTGATTTAAATCTTTTTGATAAAAATCTGACCATTCAAAAGTGAAGTCTGCCTTATTTTCTCCTCTAGCGTTTTCAGAAAATGATAAAGGTTTGTTGGTATTGTTTTCTTTATCAAAAGACACTGGTTTATAAGTCTTAATTGAGTTAGTTTCTGTAAAGTTATCGAGGTTTAAGAACCTTAGTTCAAAAGAATCAGTGGTTGGAAGGTTAGATACTAATTCTAACTCTAATTCAACTCCTGGAGATATATTTGAGGTAGAAGTTATTTTAAACTCTCGGCAGTAGCTTGATAATTCGCTAACCCTAAACAATGCATTACAGTTTTGGGGTTGTGGTATTCTTTGATTTTTATCATCAATAATACTTGTTGTGACTAAAATGTCTTGTGGAATTTTTCTATTATCGTTTAGATTTTGTTTAAAGAAATTTTCATATAAAGCTTGAAAAGAATCTCTATAAAGGATCCCAACTCCAGGTTTTGCAGGACTTACACTAATTAAGTTTTTTCCTTGTTCAAATGATATTGGTTTTATTGTTGTGTAGTCGTTGTTTACGATTGTGTAATATTCATATACGAAATAAGTAGGCTTAATTTTTTGAGCCTCTACATTAAATTCAAAAATAAGAGGGTTGCTTGGCTTTAGTAATGGGTAGTTTAGGCTTTCTGTTGTGTTTTTGATTGAAAAGTTTAAGCACTTAGGCGCATCTTTTAACATTTCTTCCATTTTACTTAATTCTTTTGAAAGAGGAGATTCTTCTTGACTATCTAATATTTCTTGACAATATTGGCTGTCCGGAGAAACCTCCAAAGTATCGCATTTAATTTTACATAAAGAATCAGAAGAATTGTAATGGTCCGAGTTGCAACAAATTCTTTTTTTACTATCTAAATCTTTGGTATCAAACATAGTTGAGCATTGTTGGGAGTACCTTGTTGCACTTAAACTAAAAGTAAGACTTACACCAACGGCAAGTATTATTACTGTAAACAATGTTAATATGGAAAATTTTATTTTATTATGATGATGTTTTAGTAGAACTTTTATATTATCCATGGCAGTAATTTAATTATAACTAAAAAACTTGACATGTGGAGCAGTAAAATGAAGATCTTTGTTTGATATAAATTTTATTAAGTTTTTTTTGACAATCTGGGCAAAATTCTTTTCCATAAACAAGAAAATAATCTTGATACTTTCCAAAATTTCCATAAATATCTGTATACATTTTATCTTTCAAACTTGATCCTTTTTTCTCAATACCCTTTTCTAAAATTTTTTTGGCAGACATTAATATTTTTTCAATTTCAACTTTTGAAAGCTCCGTGCCCTTTTTTGAAGGGTTTATTTTCGCATCAAACAAAGTGTCGTTTGAATAAATGTTTCCAAGTCCTGAAATTATTTTTTGATCCAATAATATGTTTTTTATTTCGGTATTCTTTTTTGAAATTAAGTTTATGAGATTTTCTTTTTCTTGTTCATTTAAGTTAAATACTTCTTTACCTGAATCTAAGTTAACCTCGCTGAGAATTTTTACCTTTCCGAACTTTCTTGTATCAGTAAAGTTAATTTGAAATTCTTCTTGATTAGAATTTTTGAATGTAAGTATAATTTTGTCCCATCCAAATTCCTGTGGAACTTTTGCAAATCTTATTCTGCCTGTCATTCCAAGATGGATTAGTAAAGTTTTTGAGTTTTCAAAGTTAATTAAAATATATTTTGAAACTCTTGATACATCTTTTACTCTTTGATTAATAATTTGTGAAAAATCAGTTAGGTCTGGAATACTACGATATTTTTCGATAATATCAACTTTTTCTAAAGAAGAGTTTGGGAGAATTTCTTTTAAATTTTCAGAAATTGTAAAAACTTCTGGCAGTTCTGGCATTATAGTGATTCCTTTAAAAATCTTTCCCATTTTTCTGAAACAAATTTTGAAAATTCATTAACAAAATTTGTTTCATGAAATTTTTGACATCTTTTTGAAATCTCATTACGAGAAAAAAAGTTCTCATCAATTTTTTTATCAAACTCTATAAATTTTTCTGTTATGTTTTGAATATTTATTTCATCGAAAAACATTCCATCCTTATTTTCAATTATTGTTTCCAAAGGACCTCCAGATCTGTGAGCCAAAACTGGCAGTCCGTGAGCTAATGCTTCGACCGGAGCTATTCCAAAATCTTCATCCTTTACTGGAAAAATATAACCCTTTGCTTCACATAGAATATTATGAAGTTCCTCGTCCGATACTTTTCCAGCAAATTTGATATTTTTGTTTGCTAAACTTTTTAGTTTTTTTTCTTCTATTCCAGTTCCTATTACAATTAACTCTCGGTTTAGATTGTTAAACATTTCAATGACTAAATCAAAATTTTTATAAGAAGAAAGTCTTCCAGAAATTACATAATAGTTTTTTGAGTTTAATAACTTAAAAGGACCTGTATTTACAGGAGGGTAGATAACTTTTGAGTCTCTTTTATAAAATTTCTTTATTCTTTTTTGTACTTCTTTTGAATTACATAATAAAAAGTTAGGTCTTTTTGAGGCTTCGAAATCCCAAAGTCTTAGGTGGAAATCTAAATACATCAGAGGAAGTCTCAAAATAGGATTTTTTCTCAAATTGCTTTCTGTTGAATATTTGTATAAAAACCTTGGAGGGGTGTGGATGTAAGAAATATGAAGTTGATTTGGAGTTGTAATAACTGATTTTGCCCAAGCAGTTCCATCTGAAATAATAAGATCGTAATTAGTTAAATCAAATCTCTCAAATCTTTTCGACATTAAAAATGTGAAAAGCTTTGGAAATCTTTTAAATACCCTGTTTGCATTTGGGGTATGTATTTTTTTGGACTTAAATGTTTGTGGAAGTTTTTCTGGGATATAAATTCCTGTGAAAATTGGAGCGTCTGGAAAAATCTCCATGATTTTTTCAAGAGTTTTTTCGGCACCTCCGTATTGGTTTAGGTAGTCGTGAATAAGCGCAACTCTTGGATTATTTTTCAAATTCATGCTTAGATTATACAATTTAATGCTGAAATTGAGGTAGTTTATAATATACTTTAATTATGAATGAATTAATAAAGAGAAATTCAAAATTATGGGAATATCTGACTCCTGAAATGAAGGAGTTAGCAGCAGAAGGAGAAATGCTTCTTAATTCGTGTGTTGTTACCGGAAATAAAGAAATTAAAGATTTTTCTTATCTTGTCTTCCCTTGGGGCAAGTTATATGAAGGTTTTTTGAAAAAAATATTTTTAGATTTGGGGTTTATAACCTCAGAAGATTACTATGGGAACGATATTAGAATTGGAAAATTACTTTCAACAGGAGGTCGAAATATTCCTCCTCATAGACTTTCCATTGTGAAAGAGCTTAGTTCAACTAAAGTTTTTGGGGAAAACTTAACAAAAATTATGAGAGGAGTTTGGAAAAATTCTAGAAATCTTGTATTTCATTTTTTTCCGGATAATTTTTATAAAATTGATTTAATGACTTCAAGAAAAAGAATCAATGAGACTATTAAATGCATGGAAATAGTTGTAAATAGATATCACGATATTGCCGGACATGGCGATACGAAGAAATCTCAAGAAAAGAACAAATGAAAAGGGTTGCTGTTGGTTTAAGCGGCGGGGTTGACTCGGCCGTATGTTTACTACTATTAAAAGAACAAGGATATGATGTTGTTGGTGTGCACATGCAATGTTGGGATTATAACGAAGAAGGGTGTACTGGAGAAAAAGATAAAGCCGATGCTGTTTCTTTATGCTCAGATTTGGATATTCCATTTAAGTTTTTAGATTTTCAAAAAGAATATCAAGAAAAAGTTATTAATAATTTTTACGAAGAGTATCAATCTGGTAGAACGCCAAACCCGGATATATTGTGCAATAAAGAAATTAAATTTGGATTATTTTTTGATTGGGCTATGAAAGAAGGGTTTGATTTTATAGCAACGGGGCATTATGCAAAAATTGTAAAAGAAGATACTTTCTATTTAAAAATACCTAAAGATAAGGTTAAAGATCAGACCTATTTTTTATACAGAATTGAAGGTGAAAAACTTTCTAAAATTTTATTTCCTCTTGGAGATTTATTGAAAGATGAAGTTCGTGAGATTGCTTTTCAAAATAATCTTAAAGTTTTTGCAAAACCTGAAAGTATGGGGATATGTTTTATAGGAAAAGTTAACATCAAAGATTTTCTTAAAAGAAGATTATCCGAAAAGCAGGGGGTTGTTATTAATACAGCTGGAGATGTTATTGGAAAACATAGAGGAATTCCGTTTTATACTATTGGTCAAAGGCACGGGTTTGAAGTGTTTAAATATACCGGAAGTCCGATGTATGTTATTGAAAAGATTGCTGAAACAAACACTCTTGTTGTTGGAACAGAAGAAGAAACACTTAGACAAGATTTTTTTGTAAGAGATTTACACTTTATCAACGAAAATATTGCATCAGATTCTGAATTGTTTTGCCGAATCAGGCATCAAGGGGAACTTGTTGGGTGCAGGGTTGTAGCTTCTGATGAAAATAGTTTAAGAGTTTTT
>Ga0214923_10008567_pt1 | contig 10852 bp, 7 predicted proteins | sample LL1510_MetaG_FD_177993 | JGI IMG/M metagenome (GOLD analysis project Ga0214923, IMG submission 177993) | Freshwater microbial communities from Lake Lanier, Atlanta, Georgia, United States - LL-1510 | ecosystem: Environmental > Aquatic > Freshwater > Lake | place: USA: Georgia | collected 2015-10-15
CAACAACACCTACACCAACGGAACCACCTTAAACGGGGGAATCATCAGCCTGGGCCATGACAGCGGTTTGGGTGCCGGCAGGCTGACGGTAAATTCCAACCTTCCGTACACCAACGTGACCGTGACCACCAACTCGGAAGTCATCACCAATGTGGTGGGGGATGTGACCAACCTCGTCACCAACACGACCGTGGCCACGAACACCAACGTCTTGATCGCCTCCAACACCTTAACGGTTTCCACGAACCGCACGGTTGCCAACGCCATCAATCTCGCTCCCGGAGCGGCATTCAACATGGATACGGCCTCCAATAACTGGACCCAGAACGGGGCGATTTCCGGTGGAGGTTCGATTGTGAAGCAAGGTGCCGGAACCCTGACTCTTTTGGGCGCGTTGACCTATTCCGGCACGACCACGGTGCAGGATGGAACCTTGCGGATCCAGAAAAGTGCCTTCACGGCGGATATCACCACAAACTCCATTTCCATCGCTTTTTCCTCCACTCCTTCGGCAGGCACCAACCAGGTTCTGCCCGGGGCCTTGGTGGGAACCTATCCTGCGGCCACGATCACGGGCCTTGGAGCCGGCCAATCGGGTAATTACGACGCCACCACGGGGCAGCTGGTGGTCACCCAGGCTCCTGTGAAGACGGATCAAACCATTACTTTCAATCTTCTTCCCTCCAAGACTTACGGGGACTCCGCCTTCACGATCAACGCCACGGCCAGCTCCGGTCTGCCGGTCAGCTTCAGCTCTTCCGATCAGTTGGTGGCCACCGTGTCGGGGAGCACGATAACCATTGTGGGCGCAGGTACGACCACGATCACCGCCAGCCAAGCCGGGGATAGCACCTACAACGCAGCTCCCAATGTCACCCAGAATCTGGTTGTGGCTAAGGCGAACCAGACCATTACCTTTGGATCTCTAGCCTCCAAGCTGGTGGGGGATGCTTCTTTCAGCCTTTCCGCCACGGCCAGTTCGGGTCTGACGGTGAGCTACATTTCCGGCAACACGGCGGTGGCCACGATCTCGGGCAACACGGTGACCGTCGTGGGTGCCGGCAGTACGGTGATCACCGCCAGCCAAGCGGGTAACAGCAACTACAACCCCGCCTCCAACGTGACCCAGACCCTCGTGGTGACCGCCCCCGCCGGGATTTCCAACTGGCTGGGCGGAGAGGCCACCAACGCGGCCAACGTGGGCAAGTATCTGATCGGTGGCGCCACGAATGTGAGCGCCGCCTCGGAGTGGCCGGTGGTCATCAACACCAATTCCACCAATCTCATCCTGTCTGCCATTATACGGACCAACGACTCCAAGGGTGATGTGAAAGGGCAGTGGGTGACCAGTCTATCCGGATTCTCCGGCCTGGCCTCTGGAAGCAATGAGGTGACGGGAGCGAGGGCGGCGGTTCAGGGAACTGTGCCGGAAGGTTGTGAGCGGCAGGAGTTCGCCGTCCCCCGGACCAACGGCACCAACCGGTTGTTCCTGCGGTTGAAGGCCACGTTGCAGCCGTAGGCGACGCCCGATTCGGTAGGGACGCGAATCCCGCCGCGTTAGCGGAAATTCATCCCCGCGGGACGCGGTGATACGGATGGGCGGGGGCCATTGCGCGGGTGCGCAAGCACCCAAGCCCTCCATCCCGGATGGGCTAGCCGCAAAGGTCGGGGGAGGGTGTACGGGGACCAATCTGAGGGGGCCAACCCCCATGCGTCCATGCGGTTGGTTCAAGGTACCACGATCGATGGTCGGCATGGACCGTTAAGGGTAACGGTCCCTACCGTAATCTGAGATGGAGATCGGATTCCTCTGCCTGGCCGCTTTTTGTGCGGGGTTTTTCGATTCGATCGTTGGGGGCGGGGGTTTGATTCAGCTTCCGGCGGTGCTGATCTGTCTGCCGGGCCTCCCGATTCCAACCGCCTTCGGCACGAACAAAAGCGCTGCCATCTTCGGCAACACGGTGGCGATGTGGCAGTACTCGCGACGGGTGAAGCTACGGTGGGACTCTCTGCTGCCGGCTACGGTCGCGGCCTTCATTTCCGCCTATCTGGGGGCGTGGACGGTGCGCACGTTAGCCCATTTTCAGCCGGAACTTCTAAGGGGACTCGTGCTTTTCCTGCTGGTGGCGGTGGCGCTCCACACCTTTTTCAAAAAAGAGCTGGGGGAACTGCATCATCCCCGCTGGGCCGCGCATCATGAGCGCCTGGCGGGAATCGTGTTAGGCCTCGGGCTGGGATTTTACGACGGCTTTTTTGGTCCGGGGACGGGGACTTTCCTTCTCTTCGCTTTTGTCAGCCTGTTACGGTTCGATTTCCTCCACGCCAGCGCGCACGCCAAATTTGTGAACTTCGCCACGAACCTGTCGCCGGTTTTGTACTTTGCGTGGCATGGGAATGTGCTGTGGAAATATTCGATCCCCATGGGGATCTGTAACCTGGCGGGAGCGTATGTGGGGAGTCACCTGGCGCTCCAAAAAGGGAACCGCTTTATCCGCGGCCTTTTTCTGGCGGTATTGGTTTTGTTGGTCGGCAGGCTGGTTTGGGAATATTTCCGGTAGGGACGACAATCCGCCAGCAATCCATCCCTGAAGATATCGAATTTGGTAGGGCGACCGATCCTCCGGTCGCCTTCTTGGCCGTTCATCCTCCAACAAGGCGGGCAAGGGATTGGCCCCCACAGACCTGGCCTCGCCCATCCTCTCCACCGCGTCCCGCGGGGATGGCTTCCCGCTTACGCGGGGGGATTGCCCACCTTACAATGCGTTAGGGCTTGGATGAATGAAGACGATTCGATGCGTAGTTCCTGATCCAAATCTTTAAAAATCCCGTTACGATCTTTCCATGAAACAACGTTCTCCCTGGTGGGTGCTGGGCGGGTTGGTAGCGGGGGTGGTGGTGGGACTGGGGTTGAGGGCGTGGTTTCCGGGGGCAGGGCCGTTCCTGCAGTCGTGGATTGAGCCGTGGGGCGAGCTTTTCCTCCGGATTCTTTTCCTGTTGGTGATACCTGTTCTGCTAACGGCCCTGCCGCTGGGAGTTGCCTCGGCCGGAAGCCTGTTTCACCTCGGTCGGACGGCCCTGATTGCGTTGGCGATGACCTTGTTATTGAGCTCCCTGAGTGTGGGGGTGGCGCTGGGGTTGGTGAATGTCTGGAAACCCGGAAAAGCTCCGGTCAGCCAGGCTCCTGCTTCCCAGGAAATGGTTCTTGCGGAGAACGGTGGCCCCTTGGCCCGGGCGGTGGCGCTGATTCCCGATGATCCGTTCGGACTTTTGGCGGGATGGGTGGGATGTTCCTCTTCGGCGAAGATGATGCTGATTCTTCTGGGGGTGGCGGTGGGCTGGGGGGTGGTTCTCATGTTGGCACCGAAAAATCTTTCCGGACCGCTCCAGGCGGGCTCGGACAAGGTGTTCGTGTTTTGCACGAAGGTGATTGATGCGTTGATCGCCTGGGCGCCTTGGGCGGTGTTTTGCCTGACCTGCATGTCCTTTTTCCGGACGGGGCCGGGTTTGCTCAGTTATCTGGCGGTTTTTGTGGTGGCGGTGCTGCTGGCCTTGGCCTTGCAGGCGTTCGGGGTGTATCCGGCGGTGTTGCGGGGATTGACGGATTACGACCTCAAAAAATTCTGGGCGGGGGTGCGGGAACCGATGTCGACCGCCTTTGCCACCGCCTCCAGCAACGCCACCTTGCCGATCTCGATCCGGGCGGCCGAGGGGCCGCTGGGGCTTCGTCCCCAGGTTTCGCGTTTTGTACTGACGGCGGGGGCGAGCGCCAACCAGAACGGTCTGGCCTTGTACGAGGGGGTGACGGTTTTGTTTTTGGCACAGAGTGCGGGGGTGAACCTGAATCTGGGGCAACAGGCTGTGGTGGCGGGTTGGTGTGTTATCGGGAGTCTCGGAACCGCGGGGGTGCCGGGCGGCACGTTGCCGATTATCGCGGCGATTCTGACATCGCTCGGGGTCGATCCCATGAAGACAGGGGTGGGGATTGCCCTGATCCTGGGGGTGGACCGGTTTCTGGATATGTGCCGTACCTGCGTGAACGTGCTGGGGGATCTGGTGATCGCGGTGGTGGCGGACCGCTGGTCCGGCGGGAAAAAGTGATTGGACGCTACTGGGTTCGAACCAGTGACCTCCTGCGTGTGAAGCAGGCGCTCTACCGCTAAGCTAAGCGTCCGAGCAGGAGGAAAGTATTGCGGAAGAGGGAGATTTGGGCAAGGGGCTGCCTGTCCGCTTGTCAGGAAGAGGGGAGGGGCGTCAAAGTTGGAGTTATGAAATTGATGTTGTTGAGCCTGATCTTGGGAATAGGGACAGCCCTGGGTGGGGGTGGACAGGAGGGGCTTGAAGAAAAAATGACCTACTCCCCGGAGATGAGGCAGAAAGCGGAAGCAGGCGATGCGGAGGCGCAGTATGAGCTTGGGGTGGCCTATTGTCGGGGTAACGGAATTGGGAAAGACCTAGATGAGGCGGTAAAGTGGTACGAAAAGTCGGGGGAACAAGGAAATGACAAAGCCCAATGCAACCTGGGCATCCACCGCTACAAAGGCGAAGGGGGAAAGAGGGATTTGGCGCAGGCAGTGAAATGGCTTTTGCAGGCAGCGAAGCGGGGGAATGCCAAAGCGCAACTATGGTTAGGCCGGTGCTACTACAAAGGAGAAGGTCTGCCCCAAAGCGACCAGGAAGCGATCAAGTGGTGGACGAAATCAGCCGATCAGGGGAATTTCGAGGCAGCCATGTATCTTAAAAGCATGAAGTAAAAAACATCGCTGTCTGAAGTTGATATTCTTTCGTTTTCCAAAATTTAAAGAGGGAAAATGAAAAAGGAGGAAATCCTCGGATTTTAAAACTACTTCTGGGGGGCCGGAGGATTGGCGTCTTGGATCATGCGCCTCGTGCCGGCTTGTTTCACCTCTTGCAAGGTGGCCGGGTCCACATTTTTGAGTTGATGATCCAGCTCTTTCAAAGTGGTTTCCGGGTTGGTCGAGCGGCTCTGGCCGAGAAAATCATAATCATGGCTGAAGTCGGATTGGGTGTTCATGCGGATACTTTTTTCCTTGGCGGGTTCGGCCCTGATCTTGACGACCATCTTTTTGTTCTCCCGAGGCTCGCCGGAAGCTTCTGCCATGTTGATCTCCCACTTTTTGCTGAGAAAGAAATTGACCATACCCAGCGCAGCCAAAGCCGGCCCCAGGAACAGGCAAAAGTAGGCCAGGGGCTTCAGCCATTTGTTTCGGGTTCTCTCCGCTGCAAAAACGATCCATGGCCCGAAAAGAAGAAAGAACAGAAGAGTCATGGCGACGGCCCAAGTCATCGGATGAGTCCATGCCGACGGGGTTCGCAAATCAAACCTATAATACCTGCGACAACCCACGTAACCGCTGACCGCTCGCCCCAACGGGGCAACTGGAACCGTGAAACCGTTTGCATAAAGTCGTTTGGAGGCACCCGAAAAATCGCCGACAATAGCAGGAAAAAATGCCATTCTTTAAGGATGTCTCGCAGGCTTCTATTTGTTTTGCTGGCCTTGCCTTGGGTCTGCTTTTCCAAGGATCTGAACAAAAACGGGAAGATGGATCCCTACGAGGATCCCTCCCGACCCGTAGAGGAGAGGGTGGAAGACCTGCTTCGGCAGATGACCTTGGACGAAAAGACCTGCCAACTGGCCACGCTTTACGGGTACGGCCGGGTGCTGAAAGACAAACTGCCCACCCCGGCCTGGAAGAAGGAGGTTTGGAAGGACGGCATTGCCAACATCGACGAGCAGCTGAACGGCATCCCGGAACTGGGTCCGCAGGCAAAGCGGGACCTCCAATCCCAGGTAGAAAAGATCAATGACCTGGTCTGGCCCCCTTCCAACCACGCCAAGGCGCTCAATCAAATTCAGGAGTGGTTCTGGAACGAGACCCGGCTGGGTATCCCCGTCGATTTCACCAACGAGGGCATCCGGGGGTTGGCCCACTATCGGGCGACCTGTTTTCCCTCCCAGCTCGGCATCGGGGCAACCTGGAACCGGAACCTGGTCGCGAAAATCGGCGAGGTGACCGCCGAGGAGGCCAAAGCTCTCGGCTATTCCAACATCTATTCTCCCGTCCTCGATCTTGCCCGGGATCCCCGCTGGGGCCGGGTGGTGGAGTGTTACGGGGAGGATCCGTTCCATGTCTGGGAGCTGGGCTCCGCCCAGGCCACCGCTTTGGAAAAGAACGGGGTCGCCTCCACGGGAAAACATTTTGCGGTCTACTCCATCCCGAAGGGCGGCCGGGATGGCCAGGCCAGAACCGATCCGCACGTTGCTCCGCGGGAAATGGAAACTCTTTACCTCTGGCCGTGGGAACGGGTGATCCGGGCCAGCGGTATGCAGGGCGTGATGAGCTCCTACAACGACTTTGACGGTGTGCCCATCTCTGCCAGCCGGGAGTTCATGGTCGGTATTCTCCGGGGACGATTCGGTTTCCAGGGTTACGTGGTTTCCGACAGCGATGCGGTGGAGTATCTGGCCAGCAAGCATCGCGTGGCCAAGGATTATGCGGAGGCCTGCCTTCAGTTTTTGGAGGGGGGCGGGAACGTGCGGACCGAGTTCAATCCTCCGGAAAAGTTTATCCGACCGGTGCGGGATCTGGTGAAACAGGGACGGCTCTCCGAAAGGGTGGTCGACGACCGGGTGCGGGATGTCCTCCGGGTGAAGTTTCAGCTGGGGCTGTTCGACCGTCTGCCTGTACCTGATCCCGCCGCATCCGATGCGGTGGTGGGATCCGTAGCTCACCGGGAGGTGGCGTTGCAGGCCTCGCGGGAATCCCTCGTGCTCGTAAAAAACGAAAACCAGACCCTGCCGCTTTCCAAAAACCTCAAGAAGGTCCTGGTGTGCGGGCCGGGCGCCAAAGAAAAGGCGAGTTCCCTGAGCCGTTATGGCTCCTTCGGCGGTAAGGTGATCTCGATCGAGGAGGGAGTACGGAAAGTTCTGCCCGGAGTGGAGGTCCTGTACGCCAAGGGGTGCGACTACGCCGATGCCCGCTGGCCGTTGTCCGAAATCTTGCCCGAGCCGCCCACAGAAAAAGAGAAAGCGGAGATCGACGAGGCGGTCAGGCTGGCAGCTCAGGCGGAGGCAGTCATTGTGGTGTTGGGCGAATCAGATGGGATGGTGGGGGAAAGCAAGAGTCGGACCTCCCTGGATCTGCCCGGGTTTCAAAACGACCTCGTGCGGGCGTTGACCGGAACCGGCAAGCCGGTGGTGGCGGTGATCCTGGGGGGACGGCCTCTCACCATCAACCTGGTGCAGGCGAAAGCCCCGGCGATCCTGGCCGCGTGGTTTCCCGGAGAGTATGGAGGTCAGGCGGTGGCCGAGGCGTTGTTCGGGGATCTGAATCCCGGAGGAAAACTTCCCGTGACCTTCCCGAGAAGCGTCGGGCAGGTCGAATTCAACTTTCCGGCCAAGCCGGCCAGCCAGGCGGGCATGGGGAAGGGGGAGGATCCGAACGGGGCCGGGAACAGTCTTGTGACCGGGGCGCTCTATCCGTTCGGGCATGGGCTGAGCTACACGGAGTTTCAATATTCCAGTTTGAAGGTCAGTCCGGACAAAATTCGGCCTGGAGAGGAAGTGGAAGTCTCCCTCGAGGTCAAAAACATCGGAAAGAGGGCTGGGGATGAGGTGGTGCAGCTTTACCTAAAGGACCTGTTGGCCTCGGTGATCCCTTACGAGAAGATTCTCCGGGGCTTTGAGCGGATTTCCCTCCAGCCGGAGGAGAAAAAGACTCTTCGGTTTCGGCTGGGCCGGGGGGACATGGAACTCATCGATGCAAAAAATCAACGAACAGTCGAGCCGGGTGAGTTTGTGGTGGAAGCTGGCTCGTCCTCGACCGACATCCGGCAGACGGCCAAATTCGTGGTAACTCCATGAAAGTCTCTTCTTTCCTCCTCCTTCTGGCCGTTCTTTTGATGGCGGCACCGGTGCGGTCTCAGGAGGAGCCCGAGGAACCGGACGCCTCCGGGGCACCGGCCGCAACCCAACCGGAGCCGAGGAAAAAGAAGAAAGAGCCGCCCACGATCCCCCCCGACATCCGCACGGAGCTGGATGTCGATTACCTCGAGGGGGATCGCAAAGAGAGGGCGGATCTTTATCTGCCCCAGAATGTCCCGCCAGGCCAAAAGGTGCCGGCCCTCATTCTGATCCACGGCGGAGGCTTCAACGACGGGGACAAGCGCAGGTACCGGGAAATCAACTTCGGTACGAATGCGGCCAAGCGCGGTTACCTGGCCATGAGCATCAACTACAAGCTGCGGAAACAGAAAGGGCAGGTGACCTGGCCGCAAAATGTGCACGACGTGAAGGAGTCTGTCCGGTGGCTGAAACAAAATGCGGAAAAGTACAACATCGACCCCGATCGGATCGGGGCGATGGGGGGATCGGCGGGAGGGAACCTCGCCTTCATGCTGGCGTTGACCGGCCCGGAGGACGGGTTCGAGGACCAAGGGACACGAACCAATATCTCCACGAAAATCGCCTGTGCGGTGGATTTTTACGGGGCGGTGGATCTGATGACCTACAAGAGCGACCGACCCCGTCCCGACACCAACAAACCAGAGATGGCGATGTTCAACAAAACCAAAGCCGAAGCCCCCGAATTGTACCGGCGTGGATCCCCCACCAGCTACATCCGGACCAACGTTGTGCCCCTCCTGATGATCCACGGCACGGGCGATACCGTGGTACTGCCGAACCAGAGCCAGCTGCTGCGGTCCAAACTGCTGCAGGCCGGGTTGCCGTGCCCCGAGTACACGATTGCCAACCAGGCGGAGGCCGATGCCTTGGAGGAAAAACTTCCCCAGGACCGCAACGCCCTGATCCTGATTCCGAAAGCCCCCCACACCTTTGACCTTGAAGTGCGGATGAGCCGCGAAAGCCCCGTGATCATGAACATTGCCGATCTGGTTTTTGCCTGGCTGGATCGGCAACTGAAGCCGGCCACCGAGGGGAAAAATCCCTGAACGTGAAACTCCGTCTGGTTTGGATCGGGATGGGGTTGACGGGGCTGTTGGCTTTCCCCGCACCGGCGCAGGAGCCGGTCACGGCCGCCACGAGCAAATTTCGCGGGGAGGTGGAAAAGTTTTCCGAGCGGCCGGTTCCGAACCCCGGCGGAGTCCTGCTGGTGGGCAGCAGTATTTTCAAGCGTTGGACCAACGCCGCCACCGATCTGGCCCCGTTGCCCGTGACCAACCGGGCTTTCGGTGGATCCCAGACCTCCCACCAACTGATGTTTTTTGACCAAGTGGTGCCCCCGTGCCGGCCGGACCTGGTTGTCTGGTACTGTGGCAGCAATGACGTGAAGGGCGGCAAGGATCCCGCCACCGTTTTGGCGAGGACCCGGGAGTGGATCGGCAAGGTTCAGGCTGCCCTGCCGGGGGCCGGCGTCCTGCTGGTTTCGGTGATGAATTCACCGCAGAAGCGGAGGGATGGCCAGGCGGAGGGGGTGCTCGAGGTCAACCGCGGACTGGTTGGTTTGGCCGACGCCAAGGCACGGATATTTTTTGTGGAGGTGAATCCGGCGTTTGAAACCCCGGCGGGAAAGGCCCGGGAGGATCTTTACCTCGACGATGGTTTGCACCTGAATCCGGAGGGATATCGGGCGTTGACCGGAGTCCTTCGGCCTGCCATCGAACAACATTGGAAACCGAAAGGATAAAAATGCCATGAACCTGCTCGCCCGCCTGATCGGACACCGCTGGGCCGTCTGTGCCCTGCTTTTTTTCGCCACCACGATCAATTACATCGACCGGCAGATCCTCTCGCTTCTCAAGCCGATCCTCGATGACCAGCTTCACTGGACCAACGCCCAGTTCGGCATGATCAACTCCGCCTTCCAGGGGGCCTACGGGGTGAGTCTGCTCCTCTTTGGCTGGTTCATCGACAAGTACGGCACGAAGATCGGCTATGCCGTCTCCATCGGGGCGTGGAGCCTCGCGGCCATGGCCCATGCGCTGGTCAACACCGTCGGCGGATTTTTTTGGGCGCGGATCGCGCTGGGTCTGGGCGAAGGGGGAAACTTTCCCGCCGCGATCAAGGCTACGGCCCTCTGGTTCCCCAAAAAAGAGCGGGCGCTGGCCACCAGTTTATTCAATTCCGGAGCCAACGTGGGGGCGATTGTGGCTCCCGCCATCGTGCCGTGGATGGCGCTGACCTTTGGTTGGCACTCCACCTTTCTGGCGGCGGGGTTGGTCGGATTCGTCTGGCTGTTTTTCTGGATGCCGTGGTTTGATTCCCCCGAAAACAAAAAGGCCCTCTCGGCGGCAGAACTGGCCCACATCCGTTCCGACGGGGAGGACGGGAAGGCGGAAAAAATCCCTTGGGGCAAACTGCTGGGCTACCGGCAAACCTGGGCCTTCATCCTGCCGAAATTCCTCACCGATCCCGTCTGGTGGTTCTTCCTGATCTGGTTGCCGGATTTCTTCAAGCAGACCCGCGGCCTGGACATCAAGAAGAGCTGGGTTCTGCTCGTCACCATCTATGCCATCGTCACGGTGCTGAGTATTGCCGGAGGCTGGGTGACCGGGCACCTGGCCAAAAGCGGTTGGAGCGTGAACCGAGCCCGCAAAACCGGGATGTTCTTCTTCGCTTTATGTGTGGTGCCGATTCTGGCCGTGACCCAATTGGGGGATTGGGGGGCAGTGCTGCTCATCGGCTTGGCTGGGGCGGCTCATAAGGCCTGGTCGGCCAACCTGTTCACCACCGTGTCCGACACTTTTCCCAAAGAGGCGGTGGCCTCCGTGACCGGTATCGGGGGAATGGCCGGGGCCATGGGGGGCATGCTTTTCCCGGTGGTCACGGGCATACTGCTCGACCACTTCAAGTCAGCGGGAAATGTGACGG
>Ga0214923_10008568_pt1 | contig 10850 bp, 10 predicted proteins | sample LL1510_MetaG_FD_177993 | JGI IMG/M metagenome (GOLD analysis project Ga0214923, IMG submission 177993) | Freshwater microbial communities from Lake Lanier, Atlanta, Georgia, United States - LL-1510 | ecosystem: Environmental > Aquatic > Freshwater > Lake | place: USA: Georgia | collected...
GACAACGCATAGGTATGGACCTTGGCGCCCAGTTGCAGCAACCACAACAGCAGCCAGCTGCCTTTGAAGCCGGTGTGGCCGGTGATGAATACCCGACGGCCTTGCCAGAAGCAGGTATCCAGCATTACCACACCTTCCAGGGGGCCTTGCCGGAGGCCCAGAGCTCCTCTAGGTGGTTCCGGTCGCGCAGGGTGTCCATCGGTTGCCAGAAACCGTGGTGTTTGTATGCGGATAGCTGACCATCTCTTGCAAGGCTCGTCAAAGGTTCCTGTTCCCAAAGGGTGTGATCACCTTCAATCCGTTCAAGCACTGACGGTTCCAACACGAAGAACCCTCCATTCACCCAGCCGCCGTCGCCTTGGGGCTTTTCCTTAAAGGCTTGCACTCCGCCACGAGCATCGAGCTCCAATGCTCCAAAACGCCCCGGTGGTTGCACGGCGGTGAGGGTGGCTTGCTGGCCCTGGCTCTTGTGATGGGCGATGAGGGCCGAGACATCCACGTCGGTAACGCCATCACCATAGGTAAAACAGAATGGCATGTTGTTTAGATATTCATGCACCCGTTTCAAGCGCCCACCCGTCATCGTGGATTCGCCTGTATCAACGAGGGTGATTTTCCAAGGCTCTGATTTTTGGCGATGCACCTCCATGCGGTTTGTATTCATATGGAAGGTTACGTCACTAGTATGCAAGAAATAATTGGCAAAATATTCTTTGATTATATATCCTTTATAGCCGCAGCAAATTATAAATTCATTGACCCCGTAATGGCTGTAGATTTTTAGGATATGCCAAAGAATCGGCTTTCCGCCGATCTCCACCATGGGCTTAGGCTTGATGTGGGTCTCTTCGCTGATGCGGGTTCCCAGTCCTCCAGCTAGAATTACTGCTTTCATGTTAAAATGAGCGTAATCCGAGTTGAGCTTGCTAAATGTGTCAATGATAGGTCCTTATGGTCGGCAATGGGTTTCGCCACAAGCTTCGCTGGGCTTTAGCCAAAGATTAGTCCAAGCTGATTTACTTTGCTTCAAAGGCGAGCACCAAAAGGCACTCTTATTGTATCAGCAAGATGCTTCAGTTAACACAATTGCAAGGCGTCGTCTAAGCATTGCTAAAAGACAGCTTCAAAAAGCCCGATCCTCCCATTACACCGGGGATTGCTTGCGTGATCTCAAGCTTGGTTTTGTTGACTGGTATCATGGATTTGAGAAGGACATACATATCATTCTAGAGTTGTTTTTCCACGCTAATTTAAAGCCAGTTATTTCTTCCCCTGAGGTGGCTGATATTTTAGTGGCTGGAGCCTATGGAAATCGGCTTCTTGCGGATCCTGAATTAAGCCAAGATAAATTAGTCATTTTCTTCACCGGTGAAAACATAAGTCCATCTTATAATATTCATGACTTTTGCATTACAACGAGGACCCGCTCTTACTGTGGCAAGAATATTCGGTATCCTCAGTGGCTTACTGATCTCACATTTGAGAATGGAAAAATTCAATTAAAATCTTACAATGAAGATTCGTTTGCTATTCCCGAGACTCGGGATCTCCTAATCTCGGCAGTCTACAATAATTCAACTCCTGAGCGCGAAGAAATTCTTAGTATTCTTAGATCTGTATTTGGTGCAGACAATGTCCACATCTTTGGCAGTCAGCGATCTGGTAATGTTAATAAATTGGAAATTCTCTCAAGGTCTGTTATAAACGTATGCTTTGAGAATAGCCTTGGCGAAGGCTATGTTACAGAAAAGCTGCTTCATGCCATAGCCTTGGGATGTAAAGCCCTTTATTGGGGCCACTCATCATATCTATCAGACTTTCGATCTGAAAATATTTTTAATGCATGTCAGGCTGCATCTATAGACGAGTTAATCACTTGGTGCCAGATCCAGCTGGAAACGAAGGATAATCCTCACCCGGATCCAGCAAATGTTGATTCCAATATTTTTACTAAACATCCAAGATTTAGTTTTGACATTCGCAGTCTGACTAGTTGGGCAGAACTGATCCTTGGTTGGCGTTTCGTTTGACCTATCATCAACAAGGCAAGATCAGACTGGTTAGTCCAACAGCGCCTCTAGGGCAATGCATGAGCTATAGCATTGCACCCAGATCACGCCTAGACTATATTCAGAAATTTGCGCCCGATAAACTAGATACTGCAAATTTAGCGCTAGTATTCAAGCGCGACATTGCCGTTGATACTATTGTTGAAAAGCTGTATGATGTCAATTTATACTATATTGAATCGAATCAAGCCCGTGGCGACGAGCTCTACTATTTCTTGAAGAATAATCAACTTTTTCATGGCGAGCAAGTATGGAGTAAATTCCATCCATTTGTGCCGCACTTACATGAAATACCCCCTTCTGCTGAGATTGCCGATTCTTCATGGTTTGTAGGATCAAGAAATAACTACACCCACCAGCTTGTTGATTTTCTCCCAAACCTAATCTATCGAATGTTCAGCACTGAACCCTATATTAGCTCTTCCTATATTAATATATTTGGCAAGACGAACGCAATTCTGAGATCTGTTGCATCTATACCCTTGATGAGAAGCGGCCTAGACTTACCTAGCATGTTCCTAAGTCAATATGGTAATCCAGTTGAATATGGACCTTGGCGGATAAGGTGTATCAGATTTCGCGAACTTTATCTGATTAAGCACTTATCGATATTTAACTCTTTTTCTTTGCTTGATAAGATTTTTGCCCAACCCAATCAACACTGTTGCGAAACAGACTTTCCCGCCGTACAGACTGAGAGGTTCTTGTATCTCAGTAGGCCAGATAACCGTATTATCAACCAACCTCAAATAATCGACTTTCTAGCCGACCAGTTGCAGTGCATGATTCTTGAAGGCATACATAAGCTCAGTTTCTCTGAAAAGCAAAGAATAATTTCTGGATATAGTCATATCATACTCCCTCCTGGGTCAGATAATATTAACGCACTTTGCTTCTCGCACTCACAATCTGTGCTGTTTCAAATGATCCCTGTGAACATTGAGCAAATGCTTGAGAGCCCGTTCACTTCCTATGCCTGTCTCCGTTATTTACTCCCCTTCTTGCACCGCATAGTATTTCTTCCATGCGATACTAATGGTCAGTCGGATGACATAAATTCTGGCAAGTGGAGTATCGATAAGCTGAGAAAATTTATAATGAGACATAGATATGTTAATGATACCCCTCAATGATGCCATTAGACAAACCGACAGATCACCATCCTGTGGTACGCTGATATTAGTCCTAATTTCTGGTGACCAATAATATGGATTTTGACATCACTAGTGATTATCATAAACGTCAGCTCAAATATCCATATCAGTCAACGATTGAGCTCTTTAGATTTGCCAATAAGTATATTGAAATAAAGCCAGATGCTAAGCTTTTGGACGTATGTTGTGGCGCAGGATCTGCCTCTTTCTATTTAGCCCGAGAATTCGGTGTACAGTCAATTATAGCAGCCGACGTGAACTCAGAACTGCTGGATATAGGTATGCAATATGCACAGATCAATGGACTATGCTCAAATATAGCGTTTGCTAAAGAAGATATTTATAATCTGACCCCATACATTAGATCTCTAACCTTTGATGGTGTTGTGTTAATGCAGACATTATCATGGCTAAAGAACTGGCGAAAGGCAATTGATGAAATCTCCAAGCTTAATCATGGCTGGCTCCTTCTTAGCTCATTATTCTATGAGGGAAGAATCGAGGTGTCGAACGAGGTTCGTGTTTACGATCTGAATGGAATACTCAGCAACAAATCACCGTATAATATATATAGCATACCCATCACAGAAGCCTATTTAAGAGGCATAGGCTACAAATCTGTCTACTGGCAGAGATTCAATATAGGCTTAGATCTTTATCAAAAAGACACAAATAGAATGGGTACATATACTGTTAAGACGGAAGATAATCTGCGGCTTCAGTTCTCCGGTCCGTTGAGTATGCCATGGTATTTTCTGCTTGCACAACGTTAACTATTGATCTAGAGTCTGTAACAAGCAATCAGAAGTATATCTGAGGATACGTGCTCCATATGGATGCATCAATAAAGGTACCTTTACAGCTTGCAATTGCGGCATTCATTAGATTTGATGCTGGATCACCAGATATGTGACTTGACATTGTAAGAACCGCATAGTTAGCCACTATTCGATTCTCATCATTAATACGTTGCTCATGGGACATAGATAAGAATCTATTATGATGGTAGCCAAGACTTTTGCTAGCCGTAGGCGATAACTGAAATACCTGTCCCCGACAATAGCTTGCCGCATGCTGTGCGGTTTCTGCACTATCAGATATTATTATAGAAGCTGTCGCTACTATCTCAGTGCTATGAGTCAATACTGATCTATACAATGAGGCCAGGCAATCAGAAGCACTATGGCATCTATTTTCATTGTGAATTTTGTCTCCTTGCCTCAAAAAAACTGCTAGAGATAGTTGATCTGGTCTCATATAATCCAAGACAATGGGAAGCTGACTGTATATATCTCCTAAGTCTGAACCATTTAATAATACATCCAGCAAGGAAGGGCGTACCGCTTGGCTGTATATTATGCGCTTATACTCCACCATAGAGACTTTTCCCAAAAGATACTCAGCATGTCCTAGACATCTAACTAACGAGAAGAACCTTAATGCAGATCTGTGATTGAGGTCTTGTTGCCGTCTGCCAGCAAGAACTAGCCAGCCAGACTGAGCCATAGCATGTACGACTCCCAACATATACGGGGAATATCTGTATATCGAATTAGCTATATCAAGTTCTAACATCATATCAAATAAACGGCAGACTTGCAATGCTGCTACAAGTGTTTCCACCTCGGAGAAAAAACCACTGTTGCCAAGGGCATGAAAAAGTACATCTGATCTTTTACTGCCATCAAGGAATAAACTGTTGGCTATATCCAAGTGCAACTTGTGCATTGAATGCTCTAACAGCTCATTCTTATAAACTAAAAATTTGGAAATGCAATTATGGATAGCATTTAAGCAGGATTTTGAGCCTAAGTTAGCAACACGATATAGATTAGCCATATACTCAGTCTTTCGCAGTAAAGGCTGGGGAGCCAAAAGAAAAGACTCGATCGTATCAAGCAAATATTTAGGAGAAAACCAGCCATCTTCATAGCTACCAGCTTTGCATAAGAGGTGGCTATGAAGAATCCACAGAGCTAAGGTGCTCCTGTCTCTCAAAGAGGACGAACTATGACCGTTAAACTCTGAGCACAAATAATTATAAGAATCTAGATGCGATAGCTGATCAAGCCTAGACTTAATCTTGCGGATATACTCGCTATGTTCGTAGACTACATACATTTTAGATTGCTGGCCAAGCTAAAGAGTTGCCTAGCGGAATCCATTATCTGTTCAGATACATTGTCAATGGTTTCTTCTGCATTATCGTCCCTCCTCAATGAAATTGGATAGAGATATTCGCACAATGACTCGGCTTCTCCGTAAGCAAAAGATTGCTTTTTTGCACATTCTGCAATTATCTCATGGGCTCTTGTAATCTCCTTTTCTAACTGTTCGCTAAAGAGATTCACTACACCTGGCCAACGCGAATATGATGCTGCTGGATGGGCTATACATGGGATGCCTGAGCGTAAAGCTTCGGTATAGACTGAGCCAGCTAGTGTACATACAGCCAAAGGCTTACACTCTAATATCTTTTTTGACGACATTTTTAAGGGAATAAAGCCACAAGCTCCTGCATCAAGAATATTATCATAATATTTAGGTTGTCTCCACACCGAAGTATCGCAGATATGGGGCCAAACAATGGTCTCCAAATCAACAAATGTTTCTGGATGCTCCTTTACATAGATTGCTATATGACTTGGGAGTCTTGACCGGAGTAGCTTAATTACGCTAACCTGGTTTAAGAAAGGTAGAGCCTCTGGAAGGGTACTTGCCTCGGGTTCTCTTTGAAGAAAGTATACTATCGAGTTTATACCAATGATATGTTCGTTTCTTTGAGCAGTAAGAGTGGTGTATTTACGCTTCAAACCCGCAAGATATGCAATAGCCTGATTATTAGCCTCTAGATCTCTGTAGATATCCCTCTTTCTGGAAACCAGTAACCTCTTAATAGCATTAATCTTATCCTCGCTATAGGGAAGTGAATTACTTGTTACGTCTCGGCGTTGGAATACTGAAATTACATCTTTAATTGCCTTTATCGATATAGGCAATGAGCTATTGTGTAGTTTTAATGGTCTTCTGGCACCAGGCATTTTCCAGTCATTTGCTCTATGCAGAGTTTTCGCATACGAAATTAGTCCTGTTGACCTAAAGTAGTATGAGGGCGTCGATATTAGCGAAGAACAGTACAGTAGGCAGTAGTCAAATCCTGAATGTGGTATATCATAAGATAATACCAAGGATGGATGTGGCAGATGAGACAATAAGCGTTCTAGTGACAGAACGCTTTCCTTGAGAATCAAATACGATATTTGAGGGTTGTTATTCGGAGGACCAGGGAATCTCTTCAGCATTTCTAAGCCAGGTAAATATGATTCTTCGATCTGTGCTTTGTCAGCCAGATGACGCACGGACGAATGGCTTGTTGTAAAGTAAGACCATTCAAAAAAATAGACCCCTTTTCTATTTAGATCTTTGCGAATTAATGGTTCAACTGTAAACAGTGAGTCAATAATTAGTACGGCCGACTCAGAGCGATACGCATAGGCAATCGCAGAATCCAAAAATCTTGCATCAATACAAGGCGCGAAGCCTGACAAGACGAGCAGTTCTTTATAAGTCAATTTCTTCATGCACTAGAGAGATCAATCTTTCGTTTCTTCTGGTATTGCATTCTCCAAGTCTATACTTGTTGGCAGCATAGCTCTGCAAAGGCTCCATTAATTCTAAGGAAGCAAAACACCTCCAAGATTCTTTTGCAATTCCAACAAAATTTCCAGCACGATGAATAGTGTTGGTATCAATCAAAATAACTCTATCGTATGACCACTGCAAGGTCTCGTGAATTCCAAAGAGAGGCGTATGATGTTTCTGTATAAATTCTTGGTGCGGCTGTCTGTGAGGGTCTTCTTGATTGACCCGATACATTTCCCAGCGCATAGGATGACATGAATCTAAGTGTGACGAAGAAAATATATGAGTAGCTGGAGGGTTGCCCTGAAGATATAATGGGATAAACACTTTGATCCGATGACCAACGCCGTCGCGGTGCCAAAAATCAGATCCATTGTTTATTCCAGATGTCGAAGTAAGAACATTAACCTCGTCTATCCGATAAAATTTACACAGTAATCGTAAGATATTAGACATATGAGGATTAAGTCTAATTATCTTCCTGATTAGCTTTGGCGCATCAATTATTCGATTATCAGTTAAATAGGTTTGTTCTGATGTTGAATCGCATGTACTGTAATCGGGCTGTCTTTCTATGCCTAATGTTGCAAAGCCACGACTGCTAAGTTTTTGTAGGCACTCTTCATTAGTATGGCCCAGAAAGAGTCTACCTTCACTGCCGAGCTTATCGACAATACTATATATTTGCGAGAAGAATGGTGGTACTTCAAACGGCTCTCTCAAATTACTGGGAGCCGTAGATATTTCGCTAACCATTGTACAATTAGTAATGGTAATGGGGGGGCATTGGCATCTGAATACTCTTCTCTCGGTATCTTTTTTCAACAATAACTAGATCCCTGTAGATGTGCACCCCATCTATTGTGACGTCAAGCGGTGTAAGCTTTTCTGGAGCATAGTCGAGTAGGCCAGATTGGGCCTGTAAATGAGTCATTACCGAATATTTCTGCATTCGCTCAGCCATTTCTAGAACTCTGTAGAGAAAACGATTTTTCGATTTGAAGCTATTGCCGCTTTTAACGTGATCGTTAATATCTTCGACAATGTAATATCCGCCTTGCTTGACGTGCGGGAAGAGTTCATTAAATGATTTTAAGATGTGATCATCGATATGACTTCCGTCATCAATTACGATGTCGAATGGACCGTGCTTTTGGGCTACTTTTTGCAGGAAAAACGGGTCATCCTGGGAGCCGATTTCAACTGATATTGATTTGGTTGGCTCGGCGTATATAGAGCATTCATCTATTATGTCAATCCCGCAAACGCGGGAGCCTTTTCCAAAGTATTCATGCCATAGCTGCAGGCTGCCTCCCATATCATTCTCTAGGCCGGAACTTGACGCAGGATAACCACAACCTATTTCAAGGATTGATGGCGATTGACCACAAAACTTTGACAGAAAAAGCTCGTATGCTTCAAGAAAGTGCAAGCTTTTTTGGCGGACGCGCAACGGCGCGCTATTCTTGTGGCCGAGAAAGCAGTACAGGCTTACTAAATCCACTAGCACGTAACAACCCCTTCCATTTTACGCTTACTTTGTAAATTTGGCAATATCTGATTCGCTTGCGTCATAAGGCTGGAGGCACTTGACATGCGCAAGCCAATAACATCAGCCCCCATTGCAATCAACTTTCGCAAGAGCATAGGTAGAGAATATAATATTCTCAGCGTATACGTATCTCATCGGTTATTTATGCCAAAGAATCGTTTCTTAAGAAGATTATTGAATGATGCTTGCTCGAGGGTCTTGACAATGGCCATACTTGCGCCGCCGTTTCCATAAGGGTTTTTGACTCTTGATAAAGATGCCAAGAATGAGGGTGAAAATAAGTGGTCAATAGCTTTTGCGATCGACATTCGATCTGGCGAGCAATCAATTATGCTTGATGCAGGAAGACGACCTCGCTGCCGATCGCCAATATTGATTGTGCCCTTGTGAAAGCTTGGCACTTCAGTAAGACCGCTGGATGAGTTGCCGATTACGCCGTCTGCATGCTCACTGGCGCTTGATTGCTGATGAATGATTAATCAAATTCTCGTAACACTTGAAACGCCTCTGCAGCCTGCACTCCCATCTGCGAGCCTCTAAGCAAGGCCAATGCTCGGACCGCATCAAGACTGCGCGGAAAAGGATGATCTCCAAGCTCGGATTGATAGTTTTTAAGGAGAATGAGTTTTAAGTCAACGTGATCCGAGATATTGACAAAGAAATTGGGCTGAAAAGAGTTTTCTACAGGATTAAGTCCGAATTCGGTCTCGGAAAGTGTTTCATAGGTCATAACGCGTTTGACGCTTGGATAGCGAAACCACTTTGTGCAGGCGGAAGCGGCTTGAAAGGTGACACGGTGATCGCTGTGTACATCACCTGGATGCGGGAGAAATACCTCATCAGGTTCAAAATTACTGAAGACTTTAGAGATATGTCCCACCAATGTGCTGATGGGCTGTCTGTCCAGTTCTGCGGCGGGGAATCCAAGTGAATATAAGTGCTGAGGGGCGATACAAAGCCTCTGGCGAACTTGATCAATTTCAGAGGCGCGCTGTTTGATACGGCCGGAACTCCAGCCGTTCTCTTCCAAAATGGCCGTCATCAGCAACCATGCAATCGTGCCACCGTCTGCAACTCTGCGCAGAAGAGTCCCACCACAACCGAGTATTTCGTCATCTGGATGAGGAGCAACAACTATGGTTCTCATAGATAAAAACCAGGCTTTAGTGATATGGGCGGTTCATAGTCAAGCAATCGGACAGCGCCTATTCCAGCTTTTATCAATAGGGTATTGCTACTGACGGCGAGCACTTTGCCAGGCTCCAAATTTATAGGAACACCGGGCTCAACCTCTGTTTTCCAGACCTTAATGACTTGGCTGTCATAGTCAAAATGAGCACCAATATAAGGTCGAGTCAATCCACGAACTAGATCATGAATACTGCTAGCCGCCATACGCCAATCAATACGTCCATCCACAGGACTGCGTTTTCGCCATACGTTGGCCTTATCGTGGTCTTGAGGCTGTGGTTGAATGCTTCCGCAATCTAAGTTTGGCACCAAATCACGCAACTGAGCCAGGGCAACTTTTGTGATACGTTTATAAAGAGTAGAAGCGGTGTCCTCCAGCTTTATGCATACCCTTTCTTGCGATATAATAGCACCAGAATCTGGCCCATTGTCCATTATGAAAAATGTTGATGCGGTTTCCGTAAGCCCAAGGACCAAAGCCCAAACGAGTGGATGGCGACCTCGGTTCGCCGGTAAGGCAGCAGGATGAAATCCAACTACGCCAAGCGGTGGAAGTGACAACAATGGTTCACTGATTAACCGTGACCAGCCAAAGCAGAAAATTACATCAGGTTTGAGCTCGCGAATCCAGGTTAAACTTTTAGAACTATGGAGATCAGAATCAAGATATACAGGGATTCCAGCTTGATGCGCAATCGGAGTTAGATCTTCATGATCAGAGTTAAATTTAGAGCTTTTTAGTGTACAGACGCCAACTACATCGGCCTGCATGGAGATTAATTGCCTCAAGGCATGGGCCGAGAATGCGACGGAGCCTATAAATAAGATTCTCATTGGCACGCAATATTGTAAAAGTCTTTTTTAAGAAGATTTTCAAATGATTGCTTCTCCAAGATATCTACTATAGCTGCGCTTGCTCCACCGTTTCCATAGGGATTGTCAACGCTAGGTAGTGTCGCTTGGAATTCTGGCGACAACAAGTGCGTAATGGCTTTGCTGATCGATGCACGATCTGCTGCGCAGTCAATTATGCTTGTGGCTCGCAGTCGGCCCCTCTGTCGATCGCCAATGTTAATTGTTCCTTTGTGGAAGCTGGGCACTTCTGCAAGTCCACTGGACGAATTCCCGACAACGCCATCTACATACTGAATGCAGGAAAGATACCGTAATTGACCAAGAGAGGTGTAGGCGCGGGCGTTAGGATGATGCGCGCAAAAGGCGTCAATCTGCCGAAACAATATG
>Ga0214923_10008569_pt1 | contig 10848 bp, 11 predicted proteins | sample LL1510_MetaG_FD_177993 | JGI IMG/M metagenome (GOLD analysis project Ga0214923, IMG submission 177993) | Freshwater microbial communities from Lake Lanier, Atlanta, Georgia, United States - LL-1510 | ecosystem: Environmental > Aquatic > Freshwater > Lake | place: USA: Georgia | collected...
ACCTTTTAAGTGCTGGAAATTGTACGGTAACTGCAACTCAAGGCGGAACAGCTACCTTTGCACCAGTTTCAGCAACTGCAAATATTGTTATTGCAGGATTACCTGTTGTAGCTAGAAAAACTATTACCTGTGTAAAGGGTAAAAGTACAAAGCGGGTAAGTGGAGTAAATCCAAAATGCCCAATAAATTGGAAAATTAAGCGGTAATCTACATAAATACTTTTAAAATTTTCATATTGGTAATATTGAGTTTTATCAGTTTAAATTAAAATTTGTTTAAATAGATATTACATAATTAAATCAACATTTGTTTACCGTTGAAATCTTTAATATAAAGTGTACTTGGGCAATGGTTTCAAAATATCAATATATAAATTTAATACTAATACTTTGCCACCTTGGATAGGCTAGAATTCTGAACATGTTGTTAGGAAAAATTCTAAAAAATAGTAGTGTTTATTTGAGAGACTTATTGATTTCAGATGTAAGCATAGAATACATAAATTGGCTTAATAACCCTTCTGTCAATAAGTATATGGACGTAAGATTTAAACCACCAAGTCTAGATGAACAAGTGGCTTATGTGAATGAATGTATAACTTCCAGTAATAAAGTTATCTTAGGTATTTTTACTCTTGAGGATAGATTAATTGGTACTCTAAAATTAACCTATTTAGATTCTAGGAATATAGAAATTGGAATTATGATCGGTGATCAGACTATGCAAGGTAAAGGTTATGGGAAGTCCGCTATTCAGTTGATAAAAAAATGGGCAAAATCTAATGGGATCTCATTTTTACATGCTGGATATCTTTCAGAAAATATTCGCAGTATGAAGTTGTTCGAGAGTACAGGTTTTATCGAGATTAAATCTAAATTAGTGGAGAAAGTTGGTGAAAAAACCTCAAACGTCTGTAGGGTTAAATTAGAATTAAACGATGTATGTTAGACTTGAATATGGTTAGATGCACTATATGTTTACTGCCAAGTACGCATGAGACTATTAGATTTAATTCTGATGGTGTTTGTTCTGTTTGTTTGAATATAGATCAAAAGAAAGCAATAGATTGGGACCAGAAAAAAATAGATTTAATTGGAATATTCAACCCGATACGTGGAAAATTTGATTATGATTGTATAATTCCTTTTAGTGGTGGAAAAGATTCAACTTTTACACTTTTATATGCCGTTAACGATTTAAAACTGAAACCGTTAGTTGTATCCTTCGATCACGGCTTCTATAGGCCGAAATTGATAGAAAATAGGAACAAAACTTTAAAGAAATTAGGAGTCGACTTTATCTCCTTTACTCCAAACTGGAAATTAGTTCAACAATTGATGCTGAGAACATTTCTTGACAAAGGTGATTTTTGTTGGCACTGTCACACTGGAATATTTAGTTATCCAATTTGGATAGCGGTTGAAAAAAATGTGCCAATTGTCCTATGGGGTGAGCCAAGTTCGGAGTACACGAGTTATTATGATTATTCTCAAGTTGAAAATGTCGATGAAGCTAGATTTAATCGAATAATTAATTTAGGAATTACGGCAGAAGACATGGAGGCAAGATTAGATTTTGTGTTTGAAAAGCGAGATTTCAAACCTTTCACGTTTCCTGATGCGCATATACTTGCAAAAATGAACTTATTATCAATTCCTCTTGGTTCTTTTATACCTTGGGACGTTCGGTCTCAAGTTGAGCGAATTAAAAGTGAATTAGATTGGATGGGTGATGAAGTTGAAGGCGTGCCACCCGAGTATGATTTTGAAAAAATCGAATGTTACATGCAGGGGGTAAGAGACTACATTAAATATTTGAAACGTGGATATGCAAGAACTACTCATTTAACTTCTATAGATATTCGTAATGGAAAGAAAACTCGAGAAGAGTCATTAAAACTAGTAGGTGAATTTGAGGGTAAAAAACCTGAGTCTTTAAAACTTTTCCTAGAGTACATTGGCCTTGAGGAATCTGAATTCATGGAAGTAGTTAAGCATCACAAAATTTCGGATGACTTAAATAAAGTGGCAGTTAAAATTGGGCCTAAACCTAAAGACTATGATGGGTGGGTTACACATCCTAGAATTGATCGAAAAATCAGTAGTAAAATCTTCCAAGACTGGAAGCAGAAAAATTTCTAAACAGAATCTTGGTATCTTGGGCCTAAAAAGCAGTAATGCTGTTGCTTTAAATAGTGTTTTACAAAATTTAGAGTACTCTACAAATATCGTAATGAAAGCGAATCAAATTAGATCTCTAAGTCATTTAATTATACCCGGTATTGGTTTTATAAAATCAATTACAGATGAAATTAGCGCAGAAACTTTACTTAGCGAGGAAATAAAGAACTTTAGCATGTCCGGCAAGCCAGTTTTAGGAATTTGCCTTGGAATGCATTTACTTGGGATGGCATCTGAGGAAGAACCCTCAGCTAAATGTTTAAAAGTTTTGAACTACAATACAGTAGATATGCAGCGGATTATAAAATCTCAGGTACTGCCTCACATCGGTTGGAATCAAGTTTATTTTGAAGATGAGAATGATATTTTTAAATCGATTCCAAATTATTCTGACTTTTACTTTTCACATTCGTTTGGAGTTCTTGAGAGTATAAACAAAATTGCTTTAACCAAATATGAAACTAATTTTATTTCTGCCGTTCGAAAAGATAATGTATTTGGGGTTCAATTTCATCCAGAAAGAAGTCAATCAGTTGGTATTCAACTTTTGCATAATTTTTTAAATATTTAATCATGTTAAGAAAAAGATTAATCCCTAGAATTCTTGTAAAAAAGATAAATTCAAGACATGTTTCGGTAATTTCAAGAAACTTTAATTCTTTCGAAGTAGTCGGCCAACCTATAAGTCAGTTCAAAATAATGGAAGCCAATATGGCAGATGAAATATCAATAATTAATATAAATAGAGATGGTAGTAGTCCAAAAGATGAATTTTTAAGTTTGCTTTCACGTATTGTCGGTTCCTCCACTACCCCTATTTGTGCTGGGGGAGGAATTGATACAACTCGAGATGTAGATGAATTTATGGGTACCGGTATAGAAAAAATCGTAATTCCAATATTACCTGATTTAACTAATTTAAAGACAGTTGATTACGCCATGAAAAAATATGGAAAACAATCAATACAGGTCAGCCTAGACTTCAAGTTTGATAATGCAGATTACTGGATAGGGAAATCAAATAAAACAATGACTGTTCGAGATATTTTTAGCACCATTCAACGTTACTTAAATAATGGAGCTGGCGAGATAGTTCTATGTGATATCACCAAAGATGGATCAAGGAGTAACCTAAACTTGATGCTTCTCTCCCCAATTAAGCAAGTTTTCCATGTTCCGATTTTAGTTTCAGGAGGTGCCTATAGTCTGAGTAGTTTTTCAGAAGCTTTTTTGTCGGGCGCTGATGGAGTGATAAGCGGAACTTACTTTGCAAAAAGGGACCACAGCCTACTTCAATTGAGAAGCAGTTTAGCTAGTCATGGAGTTAGCGTACGAAATCTTGGTTAAATTAGCACAAAAGATTTTGAGTAAGGCTTTCTTTCAATGTACTTTATTATTTTCTGTTCATTAATTAGTATTTTTTTTTAGATACTGGTACAGTAAATGTGTGTATTCTTTTGATGACAAGTCGATTCTAATTTCAGGTGGAACTGGTTCACTCGGTAAATCTTTAACACGTTTCCTTTTGGATCATACTAAAGTGCGAAGGATTGCTATATATTCTAGAGATGAATTAAAACAATATTCTATGAAAATGGAATTTGGCAATGACCCAAGGCTGCGTTTCTTTATCGGAGATATAAGGGATTTGGACAGGCTTGTCTTGGCCCTTTACAAGGTTGATTTGGTAGTTCATGCTGCAGCATTAAAACAAGTCGATACTGGTGAATACAACCCCATGGAGTTTGTTAAAACCAATGTATTGGGAAGTCAAAATTTGATCGATGCAGCTGTACGCACTGGAGTTAAAAAAGTAATTGCGTTATCGACAGATAAAGCATCATCTCCCATAAACTTGTACGGTGCTACTAAATTGACTGCAGATAAATTATTCACTGCCGCAAATAATTATACATTTAATAGAGGTACAATCTTCAGTGTAGTTCGATATGGTAATGTGATCGGAAGCAGAGGATCAGTGATACCTTACTTTAAAGAATTAGATAGATTAGGTCAATCTATTCCAATAACAGATTTAAAAATGACACGTTTTTGGATAAGCATTGATGATGCCGTTCGATTTATCTGTGATTCTTTTGCATTAATGAAGGGGGGTGAATTATTTGTACCAAAGATTCCAAGTATGAAAATTGTTGATTTAGTTAATAGCTTGAATAACTCGAATAAAATTATTGAAACCGGCATAAGGCCCGGTGAAAAGTTGCATGAAGAGATGGTTTCCGCTGAAGATAGTCGCCGTGCAGTAATAAATGGAGATAGAATCACTGTCATGCCTGTATTTGCAGAATGGGGATTCGAAAAACCATCTGGAATTCCAATGGAAGAAGGAAAAGCTTATAGATCTGATACTAACGACTCATGGCTAACAATTTCACAGATAAAAAAGATTTTGGCTGATTTAGATTAATTTCATGATACCGTACGGAAAACAATCAATAAATCGGTCAGACTATCATGCAATTAAATCTGTACTTTTTTCAGAATGGCTCACCATGGGTCCCATGGTTAAAACCTTTGAGTCTGAAATTTCCAGAATTTGCGGCAGTGAAAACTTTGTAGTCAGTTCAGGTACAGCCGCTCTACATTGTGCCTATGCAGCAATTGGAATAAGGCCTGGGGATGAAATAATTACTACCCCAATAACATTTATAGCAACACAAGCTACTGCAATGCATTTCGGAGCAAAGATTAAGTTTGCTGATATAGATGAAAAAACTGGAAATATTGATCCTGAAACTGTAGAGAAATTAATTAATGAAAAGACTAAAGCAATAACTGTAGTCGATTTCGCTGGACATCCTGCAGATCTTGATTCATTTAGGGAGTTATGTAACCGGTACAATTTAATACTGATTGAAGATGCTTCCCATAGCATAGGATCTCTATATAAAGGGCGTCCAATAGGATCAATTGCGGACTTAACTACATTTTCATTTTTTCCCACAAAAAATATTACTTCGGGAGAAGGGGGAGCTGTATCTTCAAGTAACCCAAAACTTCTTGATGAAGCCAGACGTTTTGGAAGACAAGGAATTGTCCGTGACTCAACTAAATTTAAATCACTAACAGATGATAGATGGAATTATGAAGTTCATGAAATTGGATTAAATTATAGACTGCCCGATATTTTATGTGCGCTAGGTGTATCTCAAATTAAGAGAATCAATGAATTTAAAAAATCTAGAGAACATATCTTCGAATTTTACCAAGAGAATTTAAGTGGTATTTCAGCTATTGCACTCCCCATAAAAGAGGGATATGCAGACCCAATGTGGCATCTTTACCCAATCAGAGTTAATTATGGCTTAAGAAACAAACTTTATCAATTTCTTTGGAGTAATGAAATTAGAGTTCAAGTAAATTACATACCAGCATATTTCCACCCAATATTTAAACAATCTGAATACATTAGAGGCCTCTGCCCTAAATCCGAAAAATTTTACGACACTGAAATATCCCTACCCATACACCCTAATTTATCCAGTAAGGATCTAAAGAAAATAGTGAAAGTTGTAAGAAAATTCTTCAAAAATTAAGAAAACTACCTTATAAAAAACAACGGTTTTAATGGATTGGCCCTTAGTTTTTGCTTTAGTGTTCCTGTTTCTAGAGCAATTCTAACTTTTTTAAACACCCTGTCGTATGCATCAGAGATTCTGGTAACAACTTTTCTACTATGTGCCAAAGATACATTATGAGAATTCAAAACTAAAATACCTTCTTGAAACATCTCCTGCATAAAGAAAGTCTTAATTTCTTCTGGTGAATAACAATCATAAGACTTCCAATTTATAAATTTCCAAGTTGGATGTCCTGACATTGAAAAGTTATTTGCCAACCCGTTTTCATTGGCAGCTTTAGTCACAAATTCTTCTAATAAATGTCCATTTGCTATTAATTCTCCACAAATATCCTCTTTTAAGTGCCTCCCTAATACATTCTTGGCAGCAGCTAAGGATAAAAGTTCTCCACCGAAAGTTCCAGACAGAAAAACATTTTGCATTTCAGACATTATTTCTTTTTTACCTACAACTGCTGATAGCGGAAACCCATTTGCAATACCCTTTCCAAATGCTGTCAAGTCAGGTTTAACTCCAAATAATTCTTGTGCACCACCTTTAGAGAACCTAAAGCCAGTAATAACTTCATCAAAAATTAGAACTGCCCCCGCCTGATTTGTTACTTTTTTTACTGATTTTAAAAAATATTTATCTGGATAAGTGTTATTCATGGGCTCGATAATCACGGCGGCAATTTTATTTGGATAAGAATCAAAGATTCTAATCAAGGAATTCAAGTTGTTATAATCAAACGAATGGGATAGCGATGAAACTTCTTTGGGCACCCCTTTATTTCGACTTGTAGTGCCAATGTACCAGTCATGCCAACCGTGATATCCACAAACAATAATGTGGTCTCGCCCAGTATAGGCACGCGCTAATCTAATTGCTGCAGCGGTGGCATCTGATCCATTTTTACTGAATCTAACCATTTCAGCTGATGGAACCAACTCGGTTATTAACTCAGAAACTTCCGCTTCAAGCTTGGTTGGCAAAGATAAACTTACACCGTTTCTTAACTGCTTTGATACAGCTTTTGCTACTCCTGTATCACTATAACCTAATGTAACAGAGGCGAGTGCACTTACTAAATCAATATATTTGTTGTTATCAATATCCCACAAACAAGCTCCTTTAGCTCTTTTTGCATAAAGGGGAGAAATTCCAACTGGATATTGTGTTTTGGATTTACTGAAGGTTTGACTTCCTAATGGAATTGTCAATTCAGCTCTCGCAAGGTGTATGGCTGAGTTGATAAATTTCTTCATGAGGTAAATGTACTACTCCTACACAAAATATGTCATTTTTTGATTTAATTAGCGATAAACAATTTGATTAAGATCTGGAAATCTTTTAAAAAAATCCATAAGATCCGATAAATTAAAAGTGAGCTCTTGATTTTTAAAATTCTGATAAATCATAGAAACAAATTTGAAGTCCCTTTCAGTATCAACGGTCCACCTAAAGTGACTTAAATTTGAATCATTTTGAAAACCCATTAACTTGAATTTTTCCTTCCGATTTATAATTCCCATTGTAACATGTTCTTTTTCTAAATCATTAATTTGTAAACTACTTAATTGCTTTAAGATTCTGGGCCTAAATATTTCAATGTCTAATCCATCTGGATATGATGGTTCGATAGTATTAGATAAGTAATCTACATTGGAATTCAAAAATACCACAATGAATTGATCGATTAGTTCTGGCATTACTAACGGACAGTCAGCAGTGAGTCGAATAGTAAACTGAGATTTATAAGTTTCTTCCACTGCAAGAAATCTATCTAAAACATTATAAAGGGATCCTCTTACAAGCTTCTGGTTAATACTATTTAGATAATCTGCGAGAACATCATCAGAAGCATCATCTGAAATTGCAACAACTAAATCGTTAATTTTTTTTGATTGAAGAATTCTATGTATCTGCCAATAAATCATAGGCTGGTTGTTAATTTTACGCAATACTTTTCCTGGCAAGCGAGTAGATGACATTCTTGCTTGTAATACAACTTTTACTGATTCGTTCATGTTCACCAATACCTTGGATCTAGTAAGCTTTCAGGCAATGTATTTATTTGCTCTTGCCAGCCAAAAGGAAGTTGGAAACTTGAGTTTAAGATTTGCTCCAGTTGTGATTTAGATTCAACACCAACAACTATTTGATTAACCCACTTCAAGGTTTGTGCGTATGCAATACATAAATGAAAAACTGAAATATTATTTTCATTTGCAAAATTATTAAGTTCCACTAAAGATTTTTTTGCTAACAAAAATTTTCCATTTAGCTTTTGTGGGTTACTTAGTAAGAGTCCTTGAAGAAAAATTGATCTAACATTGATTTTATTTCCTATTTCTACCAACGCAATTAAATCATCTGAGTCGCTTAATCTTCTGTCGCAGATATTTTCAAGAATTTGAAAATGTGTGAATTCGCTAAACATATCTTTACATTGTAAAAGTTCACCAAGAGTGTAAACTGAAATGCCTAAATGCTCTACAAGCCCAAGAGCCATAACTTCCTTTAAGCCTTGCGTAACAGTATCACGATGCTGACCGCGAATTAAATTTGAATCGTGTAAATATAGAGTAGATATCTTAGATACTCCAAGTAGAACAATAGATTTTCTGACTGAGGTAATAATCTGTTCTACGGATTGGCACTCAAAAGCGCCGATTTTGGTATCAATTTTTATAGATTTACTTTTATCTAAGTGTTTCCCCAGTATTGCCTCGGAATTTTTGTACGATTTTGCTGTATCGAAGCAATTAATATTATTTTTTTGTGCAAAATTTAGTATATTTTTTATTTCATTTTCAGAAATGACTCCTTGGTTGAATTCTCCATATAAGTTGCCAAAATTTGCTGTACCAATAATAAAATTATTCATTACTTATTTGAGGCGTATGAAGTCTGCATTGGAGTGCCTAAAGAAAAATCTTCAGTAAAGTACTTACCAATTAAGCTTTCATAGTATTTGGGTGAACAGCCCGCTCCCGGCCTAATCGCTCTTAAATTTTTGTCTGTGATCAAATCACCTCTCTTTACATCAGCTACAATATAAAGTGATCGTCTGAGCCTTCTTGATTCTTTCTCAGAATCTGAAATTTGCCATTTTGTCTTTCCTAGGGATTTGTACGCACTTTTACCTTCTTGAACAAGAAGTTTGAATTCATTTGGCTCCAGCGAAAATGCTGAATCTGGCCCTCCATCGGACCGTTTCAACGTAAAGTGTTTCTCAATTACAGTTGCACCTAATGCAATCGCAGCAACGCTCACACCGATCCCAAGTGTGTGATCTGATAAACCAATCTCAAATCCAAAATTACTTTTAAGCAAGCTAAGTCTATTTAAATTTGCGTCAATTGGATTCGAAGGGTAGGAGCTTGTGCAAAGCATCAGCGTAATTTTACTGTTTCCAGTCTGATTTACAACATTTACTAAGTCTTCAACTTCATCCCAGGTTGTAGCACCTGTTGATATAAATATTGGTTTTCCCGTTTCCGCAACACTTCTTATTAATCGATGATCACTTGTTTCTAATGAAGCAATTTTATAAATAGGAGCACCAAGTGCTTCAAGAAATTCAATAGCACTCAAATCAAATGGCGAACTAAATGGTATGACCCCTATTTTGCGACAGAGGTCAAAAAGTTCTACATGCCATTGCCAAGGTGTGTGGGCCAACTGGTACAAATCATATAGTTTTTTATCTCCCCAAAGTTTATGACCCCTTGAAACTCTTAATGAATCTAGGTCTAAAGTCATTGTGTCAGCTGTATAAGTTTGAAACTTTACAGCACTAGCCCCAGAATTAGCGGCCGCAATTACTAATTCTTTTGCACGATCAAAAGAACCAAGATGGTTTGCAGATATTTCTGCAACAAAAAATGGCTTATTAATTTGCATTTAACTCCTTTTAAGACGATAAGTTTACCATTGAAAAAAGGCTAAATACTTCGTATTGATTCACGGAATTCACAAAAATATGGGAACTCTTAAAATCTAAATCATGTGATTTAAGACTTAAAAAGTTTCCTAAACAACAAAGAGATTTGTTCATCCGATTTGTTGATTTTTGATGTTATTTCTGCCAATCTTTCCGGTGCTTCGATCGCAACAACTCTCAACAAATTCATCCAGTTGACATTATTTATAGTTCTTGCATTTTCAATCTCATCAATTACATCCAATAGTCTCCTACTAGGATTGAAACCATTATCCTCAAGCCTTTGGATCTCTTTGTATACATTTGAGTCCCAACCAGAAAAATCCTCTGGTAGATCTTTTTTAAAATGAAAAGTGCCCTTGCCTCGCTGCTTTTCACATTCAAATTCTTGCTTCAAAATTTTTTCAATTTTATCTAAAATTAAATCTTCTGCTGCTGAAAACAATTTATTGTAAGCAGACCGAAAAGTTTCTACTTTACTACTAAATTCGAATGCTTTTTGATAAATTATTGGACCTGTATCGATGCCAGAATCAATTTTATGAATTGTTACTCCTGATGGTGTGTTATCCCAAAACGACCAAAAATTAGGATGGGCACCTCTATTCCATGGAAGCAAAGATAAATGAATATTTACAATTGGGGTTTTGGTTTCTTTAATTAGTTGTGTACTCAATATGTGCCTGTAGCCAAAACTAACCACTAAATCAATATTTTTTTGTATTTTATCAATTTTTTCAGAGCTTTGAATTATGTTAAATTTTTTTGAATCTAACTTTTCAATAACTTTGGATTCCTGCTTACTATAACCTAAAAAAAGTATAGTTTTATTTCTGGAATTAATTTGACTCATTACTAAACTTTACCATATTTTGATTTTAACTAATTCTTAATTCCAATTTGTTTTCCTTAGAATTGCGCAAGTCGAATTATCAATAATCTAGACCAATATACTTAGTTTCTAAAAACTCCTCCATTCCAGCAAAGCCACCTTCTCGCCCTAGACCTGATTGCTTAACCCCACCAAAGGGTGCAGCAGGATCTGAGATAACTCCTTTATTTATTGCCACCATGCCGGATTCTAGAGCCTCTGCAGTTTTTAAAGCTCGTTTTAAATCTTGTGAGTAAACATAAGCAA
>Ga0214923_10008570_pt1 | contig 10848 bp, 10 predicted proteins | sample LL1510_MetaG_FD_177993 | JGI IMG/M metagenome (GOLD analysis project Ga0214923, IMG submission 177993) | Freshwater microbial communities from Lake Lanier, Atlanta, Georgia, United States - LL-1510 | ecosystem: Environmental > Aquatic > Freshwater > Lake | place: USA: Georgia | collected...
ATCTCCATCCAGTCCGAGGTGGTGTGGCGCTGGTTAGCCTTGGCGCGTACGGCGCCGGCCAAGTGAATCGCTCCTCCATAAAGAAGAAGCTTCTCGGTGAGCGTGGTCTTCCCTGCATCCGGATGCGAGATAATCGCAAAGGTGCGGCGGCGCTTAACCTGGCTTTCGAGCTCATGAACAAAATCGGACACGATGGCTGCGACCTTAGCATGGGGGTGGAGCGAAATAAACACAAAAAGTGTAATCATTTCAAATGGCTGGCTTAAGGTGGAAAGAATTGCCTAATGATTGACTGTTTTAATCCGATAAGGAAAGCATGAAGAGTTCTGAGCAACCAACCATTGCAATCGTAGTGACCCGGAACGGGGGGGAACCTGTTCTAACTGAAACACTCACGAGTGCAGAGGAGATCCTCGAGTTGGAGCTCGCCCTGATCAATCATGAGCCCGAGCCCCTGAAGCGAGTCCACGAGTTCCGGGAACGCCAAAAGGCCGAAGACGAGGAGTTTGCCGACTTTGTCGAGGGGATTCTCTCTCAGCCCTTTTTGAAGCCGGACGTGCAGGAACACGCGGTTCAATGGTTCAAGTCACGATCCAAGATTGAGACCTATCAGAAGGCGGAAGATGAGGCATCGACCGTCATTGCCCGGTATGCCTTCCAGGTTTTCGCTGAGGATCCTCAAAAAACGGACTTTATGTTGGCAGGACCCAAGGCGCGAGTCAGGATCCGGGTTATCGATCTTACGAATTATCCCAAAGTCAGCGCCGCTTAAACTTTTTTCATTGCATACTTAACCCCAGCTGTCGTACTCCTCTCTGAAACCAATTCTTCTCAGAGGGGATTTTATGAGGCGCATGTCTGGGGTTGCAACCGGGGTCGTTTTCGGGTTCTTGAGCGTTTTTATGGGGCTCACCAGTTCAGCCCATGCGGCTTCGAATCCCCCTGACTGCTTTGATCGTGGCCAGCGACTCCTGACCGTAAATAATCCTCAGGTGCTGGAATGGCGGTCAACCACCCAAGATCAGTTTCAGGCCCGCGCCCTCATTCAGGGGACCATTACCACCCTTTATCCCGAGAAAACGGGACACGCACACTTTGCGGTAAATCTGGATCATCAGCCGCAGGGAGACATTGAAATCATTTATAATCAAGAGTTTGGAGAGTTGCCCCAGCTCCGGCCCGGAATGAAGGTATCCGCTTGCGGGGATTACATTACCGCAGGGCCGCGCTCACGGCTTCCTTCGCCGATGGGGGCAATCATTCATTGGGTGCACTACAACCCGGGCGATCGCGACGGAGGAGCTCATCCGCATGGATTCCTCATGATTGATGGGACCGTTTACGGTTTTTCTTCGAAGCTCCCTAGAAATGATTTTTGATCTGTGACAGGCTTCCCGCTCCATGTCCGATCGCTCGCTCGAACTCATTCATGATCCCAAGGAAGTGGTCGCCATTGCGAAGGTGCTCTCGCAGGCGTCATCGATTGCCTTTGATACCGAATTCATTCGTGAAAGCACTTTTTATCCCAAGCTCGAAGTGCTGCAAATCGCTACTCCCTCGGATGCGTGGCTGATCGACTGCCAAAAGCTCTCAAAGGCTCAGATGAGGCCTATTCTTGAAGTATTTCAGGATCCGAAGATCCTGAAAATCGTCCACGCAGCTCATGGAGATCAGGAGTGTCTGCTCTCGGCCTACTATATTCTCGCGGCTCCAATTTTCGACACGGCCGTTGGGGCCTCGCTTTGCGGGCTCGGAGACAATATTGGATTAGGGAATCTCATCCGCTCGGTTCTCGGCATCGAGTTGCCCAAGGGCTATGCCCGGACGAATTGGTCGAAGCGTCCCTTGCCCAAGCCCGTGCTTGAATACGCTCTTCTGGACGTAAAGCATCTGATTGAAGTCGCAGGAATCCTCTTCGAGCGACTCGACAAGAATGGGCGAAGGGATTGGTCTCTTGAGCTTTCGTCGAAGTTTTGCGAACGCGCCCTATACGAAGTTCCGCCCGAAGATATCGCTCGAAGGCTCGCCCAGTCCGGGAAGTTTCATGTTCGCGATTATCCGGTTCTTCTTGAGTTGGTGCGGTGGCGGGAGGAGCGGGTTCGCGAATTGAATGTCCCCCGGCGATGGTTGGCTGAGGACGGAGTCTTGATTGACCTGGCGAAGATCAAGCCATCGACCGTTGAACAGCTGCAAGGGTTCAGGGGGCTGTCTCGAGGTGAGGCCAAACTCCCTCAGGCAAAGCGGATCTTGTCCGCGATCCAGACGGGTGCCGAGAGCAAAGAAGAGATCCCGAAGGATTTGAAGCAGCGAAATTCCTTGCAGCCGAGTTCTGAGGAATCTCTCGGAATGGATTGGTTGCGAGTGGTACTTTCGATGTTGTCAGAACAGCATTCGATTGCGGCCAAGCATATTGTGCAACCCCAGCATGTATTGCCCCTCTTAAGGCTTAAGCCCGAGTCCCTCGAGGCGCTTGAAGGCAGTGGATTGGTTTCAAGTCAGCTGGGCTCGGCAGGAATGAAGAAGCTTTTTTCGCTCCTCAAGGGGGAGCGGGGTCTATTTCTCGAAACCGGGCGGAGGGTAGCGGTGAAGCAAGCCTCAGAGTTTCCCGATGCCCCCGACACGACTACTCATAAAAATAAGTGATTCGGATCTGGTCTCCGGAGATGAGTGCTGCCGCGGCAGATGCGCTCAGCTGGAGCTTGGTGTTGTTTTCAACCAGTGAGTAATCGCTTGCCGGAAGAACCACTTCGAGCGGAACGCTGGCTAAGCTCAAGGAACGAACCCTGACTACCTTCAGTCCAAGCGAAGTTGCCGCAGTATGGGTGAGTGGGAACCGACTCTGAATCGAGACTGAGTTTTCAAACAAATTCTGAAACTGCGAAGTGTACCCCGCAGCATCGAGATCGATGCTCGCATTGATCGAACCATTGCCGATGGCGTTCTTGAGTGCATGCAAATTCGTGGCACCCATGGCGAGTGAGTAAATCACCGATTCATTGAAAGAAAGTGAAGCAGGATTGCCGCTCGAGTCCAGCTTCAAGAAATTCAGAACGGTAGCTTTGCTTAAATTGATTAATTGTCCAAGATACTCCTTAATTCCGGTTCTTGAGTCGGCCACCAGGTTGCTGATATCCGCTTGGTTTGCGCTGGCCCGCCGCATTTGGCCTGTAATTGCAGGAAGGTCTATCATGGGCATGTTCCAATCGCCCGAGTCGGCGTTCCACATGAGGAGGTTGCCCGCAACAGTAGCGTAATTGGCAAAGCCTTCACGAGTCAGGGATGCAAAGGTGCTGGATGGATTGTTATAGGCAATGCTCGAGTAAGCGAAATAATTGTTTTCGTCGGTGGCAAAAACGATGGCCTTGGTGGCATCTGCTCTGAAGCCGCTTCGAAGGGCAAGGCTTGAGCTCGACTCCACGCTGTTAGTGCTGCCATGGAAACTCACTTTGTCCGCAAGATAGGTGATCAATGATTTTCCGAGCTGTTCATTGTTGGCGCCATCAATTCCTAGAAGATCGATCTTGTTGCCCAGGGCGGTGGTCAAAGACCCTGCGTTGGTACCATTGTTGGAGCACCCCAGTGAAAAGCTTTGATTCAATTGATAATCCACTGAATAGCGCGATGAAGAAAGCACCCAGAGGCAGACATCGACATTTGGATTCGAGAAATAGGCGGCCCCGGCTGCAGTGAGTCCGCTTTTCACTTTCATCTGTTCGTCATACATCGAGCCCGAATTGTCGATGACAAGCACCAGGTCGATTTTCTTGGTCTGAATGTCGCCTGACGAAAAAGTTTCGGTTACCGAGCGTAATGGAGGTCCGCCACCTCCGGTAGAACAGTCACCATCCGCAGAGGGAACGACACTTCCATCGGCGAGGAGGCAGTACGCTGGGAGGTTGCTGAGCTTTTCAAGTGAAACGCCAAAGTCTTGGGTACATGAAGAAAGAGTGAGCGATCCGAGCGTCCACGCGATCCCCGAAAGATATTTGGTTTTCATGAAACCCCTTTGAGCCCAAAGGGCTCGGGTCATACCCCTATGACCTATGGACTCAATGATAACTCGCAATGTGTCGGTAAAAAAGTGTGTCACGGGTGACACGGTTCGGGTTGGGCTCTTGCCGGACTTGGCCTTAAATGGCCTTCAGTTCCGTGATCAACTGTTTGATGTGGTCGCTCGGATTCAGCTTGTTTCGTGTAATCGCATAATACCGTTGCGAGATTCCCGTGGGTGCCGAAACCCGGGTGAGGATTTTGGCTTCGAGTTCACTTTTAACTCCGATCTCGGGTACCCCGACGATCGCTCCCGTTCGCAAGGCCAGGATTCGCAGAAAGGCGACGTCATCAATCTCCCCCGCGATCCTGAAGTTTTGAGGGAGCCCTTCCAAAAAAGCATCGATTTCTGGACGGGTCTCAAAGCTCTTGCCTGGGATGAATACTTCCTTCCCGCTCCAGTCTAAAGCGCGTGATTTTGATCGCGAGCCTGTTCCGCTTGAAGAGACGAAGACCACCGGGGAGCTGTGCAGGACATGAGCGTACAATTCCCCCTGGGCGCGCTGGTGAACGGCTTGAGAGGTGAGGAGCACATCCAAATCATGCGAAATAAGAGATTGAATGAGGGTTTTCTGCTCACCGGTGGTGATGCCGAAGTTGAGGTCTGGCCTCCCAGTGAGGGGCCTGATGAACTCATATAAGAGATTTCGAGACAATCCGGGTGTGGCACCGATTCGTAATCTTTGAATTTTCGGAAGTGAGCCGCGGGAAGCCCAGTCGATGAGCTCGCGGCTCGACTCGAAAATCCGTTCCGCATAAGCAAGTACCTGTCGACCCTCGGACGTGATCTCGGGGCGGCGCGGATGGGTGCGGTCAATGAGGCTAAGTCCAAGGGCATCCTCGAGCTGTCGGAGTTGGGAGGTTACCGCAGATTGGGCAATTGAGAGGGATTCGGCGGTCTTGGTGACGCTCCCGGTTCTTCCGAAAGTCCAGAACAGAAAGAGATGGTGATGGTTGAGTCGTTGCATGGGCGGGTCCACTTGGATTTTATTATACATTAAATAGATGGTCTATAACATTTTTATCTATTTTATTAAATCTGGTCCGTCGGTCAAGATCCTTCCAGGCAATTAGTGTGAAAGGAATATAAAACGATGAAGGTTTCAGGCGAGGTTCTCGGAAGGTGGGTCACCCGGCTCTTGGGTTTGGGTTTCATCGCATTTGGTTTTGCCGCATGGAAAGTCACCCGAGAGGGAAGTGGCCTGGTGGAGATCGTGAGTTTCGAGGGGTTCGGGCTCAAGGATGCTCTTGGAATCAGATTGAACCCGGTCACGGTGTTGCTCGGGTTGATGGTGACTGCGCTCGGGGCAGCGGTCTCACACTATTCAAAAAGGTACCTTTCCGGTGAAAAGGGCCAGGCCCGATTCTTTGTTTTCTTGCTCGGAACCGTGCTTTCGGTCTTGTTCTTGATCACGGCAAATCATTTTGTCACTCTCTTTCTTGCCTGGATGGGGGCGAGTCTTTGCCTTCATCAATTGCTCGTATTCTTTCCGGAAAGGTCGGCAGCGGTCCTGGCCGCACGAAAGAAATTCATCATCAGCCGATTGGGTGATCTTGCCCTGCTCGTGGGGATTATCCTGACCGCGCTCGAGTTCAAAAGCCTCGAGTTCGAGACGGTCTTCAATCTTGCCCGAAGTCTTTCCTTGCAAGGGGAGGGGATTGAAATCTCGGCAATCGGCTTTCTGTTTGTCCTGGGGGCAATGACCAAATCAGCCCAAATGCCATTTCATTTCTGGCTTCCTGAAACCATGGAGACCCCAACTCCGGTTTCGGCTCTCATGCATGCGGGGGTCATCAATGCAGGAGGGATTTTTGTCATTCTGATCAGTCCGCTGCTTCAGTACGCCGAGGCAGCCCATTTGCTGTTGTCCTGGCTGGGAGCATTGACTGCTGTTTTTGGCGCCCTCGTCATGATCACCCAGAATGATATCAAAAAGAAACTCGCCTATTCTACCATCAGCCAAATGGGCATGATGATGTTTGCGTGCGGGCTCGGGGCGTATTCCCTTGCCTTGTTTCATGTGATCGCTCACAGCTTTTACAAGGCTCATGCTTTCTTGAGCACCGGATTCCTGGTGAATGAGTCCAAGTGGGCTCAGAGGGGCAGGTTATCCGAAGGATTGATTTCGATCTTGATCAAAGTCTCGATCGGATGTGCCCTCATTGCGAGTGGTTGGCTCATCCAAGACGGAGCCTTTATCGCCTACCTCACCTATGGTGCAGTGATTTGGCTTGGAATTTCACAGGTGCTTGCCTTCACTTCGGACTGGAGTTTTGCTTTCTTGCTCCGGTTTATGACGAGCATCGTTTTGGCAATTGGAATGTGGCTTGGGCTTGAATACTGGATCCATTTGGGAATGGTGGACTTGGTCCCCGGAGCCTGGGGTGAGCCCGCTGATAAGTTGGGAACCTCCATCGGAACCTTTCTCATTTTTGTAACGGGTTACCTCATGAGTCGAGCGCTGGTCACCGGGATGGGAGAGTCCAAGGGCGGGCGTCGATGGTTTCTTTTCTTTTGGAACGGGGGTTATTTCTCCCAATGGACCACAGGATGGTTGAGGAGGTTTGTATGATTCGCGAGGGGACTTTGATTCAAGAAGGCCGCTCATTGAGGCCTGAGCCGACAGTAAGATCGAAAACAGTAAGAGCGAAAAGAGACATGGATATTTCGAAAGTGTTGGAGAATGCAGTGAAGGTGTCCACCCCCGCATGGCCCTTGCAGAATACCGTTGCTGTGAATCCATTTTGGTTTCTGCGTTCTGAACCCTTCGAAGGGGTCATTCAGGATGTCAGTCGTCTCATGGACTCCGAACTCCTCATGCCCATTCAGTATTATCAGGGTCTCTTTGCCGAAGGAAAAATCTCAAAAGAAGGCCTAAAGCTCGCAATTCTGGAAGCGCGGAAAATCTGGCCCGAGCTGGAGTCGGATCCTGACAAGTTTCTCGAATTGGGGGCGATTGAGGGGCTCGAGAGGATCCGCACGTTGAGCGAATTCTCGGATCCTTCCATGAATGAACTCATGATTGCCGATCTCGGGAAGTACTGTGCTGCGTACCTGGATCGTCAACAGGCGATTGCCCTGTTCCCCAGAAGCGGAAGCGGTTTCTTTTCTTCCTGGATGGACCTACAATTGGAGGACCAGAGCCTGCCGGCCCTGGGGCTGAGACATTTCAGCACTGACCTTTCCAGGCTTCGAGGGATGTCTGCCATCGAGGCAGTGGATTGCGTCTTGAGTGAGATGGGGATTCCAGAGGGATCCCTTCGAGTGGATTATCTGAGGCGTGCGCTTTCATCGATCCTGGGGTGGAGTTCGCAGTTCAGGTATTTGGAGTGGCAAAAGTCCTTGGGCTACCCGGTGTCCGAGAACGCAAGCGTTGCAGAACTCCTTGCGGTGCGGCTCTGTTACGAGTTTGGTTACTTCAAACATCTTGAGCGAGTGGATGCCAAGGCCCTCGACTTGTGGAAGAGGGCTCTCTCCCAAGACTACGCCTCACCCAAGCTGCGATCCATTCAGGTTCGATATGTGTATCAGTTGGCGCTCGAGCGAACCTATCAGCATCAGGTGGGATTGGCATTGAATCGAGCAATCGTAAATGATGCGCACCGCGCATCAGCTTTAAATGATGCGCACCGCGCATCAGCTGTAAAAGATGCGCATCGCGCATCAGCCCAGCTGGTGTTCTGTATTGACGTGCGTTCCGAAATGATTCGGCGACAGATTGAAGCGGTGGATTCTTCCGTGAAAACTCTTGGGTTTGCCGGGTTTTTTGGTGCAGCCCTGGCTTATCGGGCGAAGGATCAGAACCAAGCCGATTATCGGTTGCCAGTTCTGCTGAGTCCGTCCTTTGAAGTTGAGGAGATAGGCAAGACCAATCATGAGGGGCAAGGAGTGGGATTGTCCGGCGTAGGCGGGATCTTTCGGGGTATGAGAAAGTACCCGCTCTCCTCTTTCGTTTACGTCGAGTTGTTTGGTGCCATGTATTTTCAAAAGATCCTCTTCAAATCGATCCGTAGGTCGTTGACTCGGATCTTCTCTGCCGGCGAGAAAGCCCTTCTGCCGCCGCGGTTCAAGGGGCGAGAATTCAGTGTCCGATTGGGAGCGACTGAGCGTGTGGATAAGGCCGAGTTTGCCCTTCGAAATATGGGGTTGATTGAAGGTTTTGCGCCCCTGGTGATGGTCGTGGGGCACGGTAGTGATACGACGAACAATGCCTTTGGTTCTTCTCTCGATTGTGGCGCTTGTGGAGGACACGCGGGTGATCTCAATGCGAGAGTCCTGGTGCACCTTTTGAATGAGAAAGCGGTTCGTGAGGGTTTGTCCCAGAGGGGGATTTCGATTCCGTCAGATACCCGTTTCGTGGCGGCAATTCATGAAACCGTCCGGGACGAAGTGCACGTCCTGGATGCGGATCAAGTCCCCGCCGAGTTTCGCGAACCTTTGGTTCAGCTGCAAACCACCCTTCGGACAGCGGGAGCGCTAACTCGGCATGAACGCAGCAGTGCACGCTCAAGCGAGCCGGCTCCCGACGCGGATATTCGTGCCTTGAGCTGGTCCGAGGTGCGGCCGGAGTGGGGGTTGGCCGGAAATGCGTGCTTTGTGGTGGCGCCAAGGTCGAGAACCCTGGGCGTGAACTTGGCCAGTCGATCCTTCCTGCATGACTACGATTGGAGGAAAGACTCCGCACAAGGATACCAGACGCTTGAATTGATCATGACTGCCCCCATGGTGGTGACGAATTGGATCAACATGCAGTACTTCTCTTCGACCGTGGCGCCCCAAGTTTATGGTTCAGGGAACAAGGTGCTCCATAATCTGGTCAATGAGAATGGGGTTCTCGAAGGGAATGGAGGAGATCTCAGAGTAGGACTCCCCATTCAATCCGTTCACGACGGTAAACGGTTCGTCCACGAACCTCAGCGCCTAAGCGTGTTTATTGAAGCTCCCCGGGGTGAAATCGAAAAAATCATCGAAAAGCATGAGGTGGTGCGCGACCTTGTGCAGAATGGATGGTTGCACCTGCTGCAGATCGAGCCCGAGACTTTGCGGGTCTCAAAAAGAATGCGAAACGGTGAGTATCAAGAGGTGACTTGAGGCGGAAGTGCAGAGCGGGTGACGATGGGAATGTGATACAGGATTTGAATCACGATTCCGTCTGGGTCCTCAAGGTAAAAGGAGCGGGCGCCGTCCCGATGGGTTTTTAGCTCCTTGACGATCTTTGCGCCCTCAGCCTTTACATGCGCATGCCACGCGTCTACTGCCTCGGGAGTTTCGACGAAAAATCCAATGTGATTAAGGTTGCCAGGGCGATGAAGGGGCGCATCCGCTTGGTGAAGGGCAAGGTTGTCGAGGCCGGGGCCCTGGGCATCGATGCTGGTCACATAAACTGACTTCGAGTCCGGCTCCCATTCGACCTGCATCTTCATGACTCTGCAGTAAAAGTCTTTTGAGGTCTGGGCGTTCCGGACATTGAGGGCAACATGTCGCATTCCCAGGGTTTTGAGTGCAGGCTTTGCGGATGGACTCGGGCTTGGGGGTTGGTGTGGACTGTTGGCTTGACTCATGGCTTGATTCCTTGGGGTTTTCATTATCACCCTTTCGCGGTAAAGAGAAGGAATGAAGAAAGTCACTGTTTATTCAATGCAGAATTGCCCTTATTGCGTAAAGGCCAAAGGATTGTTGACCCAGCGGGGAATTCCGTTTGAGACGGTCATGATTGACGATTGGTCCGAGGAAGCATGGGATGACCTCGTCAAGAAAAGCGGCATGAAAACTGTTCCTCAAATTTATGTCGATGGAAAGCTGATCGGTGGTTTCACCCAGCTTGCCGAGGTCGACGCAAAAGACCAGCTTGCCAGCCTCAAGGGCTGATCACCATTCAGAGGCCGGAATTCTGAACGCAGGAAATGCCCAGTAGGTCACTGCTCTCGACAGTTTCGCTGATGGCTCCGTATCTTGGAGAGAAGGCGAAAATGTACTCAGAGAACTCCGTGTTGAGGCTTCGATTGATGGTCTTGGTTGCGAAGTAGAGATCATCTCGAGGAGGAATAATCTGTTGCAACAGCTTTTGATCGACCGCGGACTGCTTTCCTGGGGCTCCATCCTCTTTGGCTTGGTCTCGAAAACAGTTCAAGAGTGCCTGAACTTCTGAAGATGAAGGGAGATCAAGACCACGATTCTTACAGGTCTCTCGAAGGGGGCTCTTGGGATTCAAAACCCATTGCCCGGATTCCAGAACCTTTTGCTTGCATTCTTTTTCTCCAAACTTCGGATTCTTCGCGACCCATTCGCTTGTGCTAGAAAATGGGCTTCGCTTTTCCCAAAACACCCGATGACGATGAGCGTTCGCTGTTTGGAGGTCCAATTTGGAGACACTCAGGAGTTCAGCAGATTTCTTCGGGTCTGTTTTCTTGAGTCCCTCGGCCTGTTGAGCAAGGAGTTGGGAACTGCGGAGCGCTTTGGCGCCAACGTTGTCGTGGGAGACCACCCAATAGCCTTGAATGTTTAGGCCTTTTGGGGATTTGAAATTGGATTCAGTTGAGATCGAACACCCATTCTTCAAGGAGCCCGGAGGAAACCCTTGAGCGTGAACGGCCTGAGAAAACCCCAGTGAGATGCATATGACCACGAAAGAGCCGATGGCATGAATTTTAGTTTCCACTAGCCTAGTTTACGCCAGGGGCTGAGGGGCCTCAAGATGTGTCCTTCTTGACAGTTTTTCAAACTGCCCCCTAAGCCTGTTGGTCAATGAGATCCGGCGTGATGCGTTGATTGTGGAACCTCACATAGAGCGACAGGTG
>Ga0214923_10008572_pt1 | contig 10846 bp, 8 predicted proteins | sample LL1510_MetaG_FD_177993 | JGI IMG/M metagenome (GOLD analysis project Ga0214923, IMG submission 177993) | Freshwater microbial communities from Lake Lanier, Atlanta, Georgia, United States - LL-1510 | ecosystem: Environmental > Aquatic > Freshwater > Lake | place: USA: Georgia | collected 2015-10-15
CTATTGATAATCCTGCAATTAAGGCACCCATTTCGATAGATAGGCCGATGAAACTTGCCATTCCACAAAGCCCAAAACACCACATCATAGAGGTTAATAATACTAATTCAGGACTTGTTGATATAGATCTAAACAGACGATCTAAAATATATTTACTGATAATAAATGCCATTATTAGTATTACAAAAATACTACCAAATGAAGTAAGAATTTTAATTATTTGAGGATCATTCAGATTAGGCTGTACACCCATAAATAATATTGCCCAAATGTCTTGAAAGATTAGAATTCCTACTGTAAGTTTTCCAGATAACGTACTCAATTCAGCCTTGTCCTGGAGTAACTTAATTACAATTAAGGTTGAACTCAAAGATAATGCTATACATAAATATAGTTTATCAAATAGTTCAGCACCAATGGGAAATGGAACAATAGAGAGAATTCCATATAAGAAAACCACAGATAATGAAAATTGAAATATCCCTAGAATAAAAACAGCCTTACCCATTTTGGTCAACTCGGGAAGATTGATTTCGAGTCCTATGATGAATAAAAGTAAAATTAAGCCTATTTCTGAGATAACTTCTATACTGGCCTCATCTGTAACTAGAGAGTAGCCCATTTCTTTTCCCAAAATTACCCCTGCAAGTATGTACCCCAGAATTAGTGGTTGTTTAATTAACTTTGCAATATGAGCCAAAATAGTCGCAAAAACAATTGAAACTCCAATATCTTGGAGAATATTATGTTCCCCAGATGCAGAGGCTAAAAATATGGGAATCTTTAGGCTTAAAAGAAAACTATAATCCATATTAGATATTTTTACCCTTATTTAAGATTTTATAAATTTCTTTCATGAAACCTATTTATCTATTTTCGACAGTTAAATTAGATTTTATTTTTATTTCATAAATTGTTTTAGAGATAATCTTTAAGTTTTTTTAGAATTTATCTATTTAATTTAACTCTACTGCCTAAAAAAAATTATACACTACTGAACTAAATATCCTATAGATAACTTATATGAAGCTATTTTTCGATATTAGAGAAATCAGAGATAGTTCTCAGTTTTGCTTAGTTTCCTCCTTCAATAACATTTCCTGCTTTATGCTTTTTTAGGTCTATTGTGCCTCATTTAGAGTAAATTCAAATTATTCCTTAATTTTGATTTATAGATATAATTAGATATTTAACTATATTACTTAGAATGATTTGATGTTATAGCTTAAAACTAGTTTACGAATAACATCCAAAAAGGAACTTGGTATATTAGAGGAGAAAAAATATGAAAAAAATAATATCATTCCTATTATTAAGCATTTTAATCACTTTCTTGGTAAATTGCGAAAAAGCACCTGAGGCCCCAAAGGCTGAGGTTGGATCAGAAGCAAGCGTAGGGGAAGTTAAGGGAACACCAACAGCAATAAATACAGAGAAAAGTATCGTAAAATGGATAGGAACAAAGGTTACAGGAAAACACGAAGGAACTATAAAAGTTTCTGAGGGTAGCATTTATTTAGACGGAAATTCACTTACTGGTGGAAAATTCACTCTGGATATGAAATCTATTGACAATAATGATTTAACAGGAGACTTAAAAGGAAAACTATTAGGTCATCTGAAAAGTGACGAATTCTTTGATGTAGAAAAATATCCAACTGCAGAGTTTCAAATTACTTCAATAGGTCCCATTTCTGAAGATGGAAAGACAGAGATTACTGGTAATTTAAAAATGAAAGATATTACTAATTCAATTAAATTTCCAGCAAAAATTAGTTTTGATGCTTCTAAGAAGCCAATCTCTGCAAATGCAAATTTTAATATCGATCGTCAACTCTGGAAAATCACTTATCCAGGAAAGCCAGATGATTTAATTAAAAATGAAATCAACTTAGATTTAGCTATCAGTCTTTAAATAAATTGTTCATTCATCTTTTCTAAAAAAGGTCTTATAAAAATCCTTTTTTAGAAAAGTCTTTCCGTTATATAATTCTTAATTAGCCTCGCGTCTTTTTTAGAGAAGTTCTCAATTTTAATTTCCCCTCTCGCCTTAGGCTTTATAATTATTGTAGCAAAAAAAATAGATTCAAAAACTTCCACACCAGAAATATCTGAATATAAAACAAAACTTTCTGTGCCTGAAAATAATGATTTTACATTAAATGTAATACCTTTGGTATCAAAAATTACCTCGTCTGGAGTTAAAGGATCGCCCATTCTACTCGCTATAAATACTCTTTTAATGTCAATAATAGGAGGAGGGCTTGTTTGGACTTGGATTGGCTCTTGTTCGATTTGAGTAGGCATTTGAGAATGAGGAACTTCTTCTAAACTATTCTCTTCTTGTTTTAAAAGATCCTGAAAAAAATGACGAAGAAAAAATCCTGCAAAAAACCCTGTTAATAAATAGAAAATCTCTGTTTTATTCATGTTTAAGTCATAAGAAAATTCTTCTTGAAAAATATTCAACAGCTTACATATTCGCTCTCAGTTATTTAATGGATATTTATGGCAGATAGAAAATCAAACAGAAGAAAAAAAATAGAAAATCCAATTCCAGAAGGAATTGCAACCGAAACTAATCTTCAGGTTCCCAAGGAAGAAAAAAGAAAACTTTATCCAGCCTCTATTGTTAGTATTAATTGGGATGCATTAAACACTAAACGAAAGATTAGTGAAGAACTTAAACTTGAAATTTCAGAGCTATATGCTGATATTCAAAAAAAGCCCTCGGGAAATATTGAAAGATTAAAACAATTAATTGAGGAATATCCTGATATTCAAATTTTTAGTGCTTATCTTTTGATGGCTTATATTTTAGAAGAAGATGAGAAAGCACAAGATATTGCTAAATCTTTATATAGTAAATATCCTGATTATATGTTTGGGAAAATTGGATTTATTGAATCTGCAATACATAGTCAAGATTTAGACTCTATTCCTAAGTTTTTAGATAATAAGTTTGATTATAAAGAATTATTTCCTCAAAAAGGTGCTTTTCATATAGTTGAAATTTTACTTTTTTATTTTTCATTAGGTAGATATTTCGCATTCACGAATCAACCTGACTTAGCTAAAAATTATCTCAAAGAGATTAAATCAATTGATGAAGAACAAGTCATACTAAAAAAACTTCAAAATGATATAGATAAGGGAGCAGGGCTTAAATTCTATCAAAAAGTACTTAGAAAGTTTAAAAGTAAAGAGTCTTAAGGTCTTACTTTTAAGATAACTTTTCCGATAGATTTTCCAGATTTAAAATAATTGAGAGCTCCCTTTGCATCTTCAAAAGGGAACTCGTTTCCAATAAGTTGTGGCTTTAATTCTAAGGCTAAAACTTCTTTTAATAATCCTGAAAGTTCCTCAATTTTGTCCCACATCCAAATTAGATTAAAACCCATAACTGATTTATTTTGAGAAGTCATTGATAATGGATCTAGTTTAGGCCTTAATAAATAATTTTGTATTACATTAATCCAATTAGGATGAGATTTTTCTGGAGTAAAATTAGCGGATCCGTAAGTAATTAATCTACCTCCAGAAGCTAATAACTTATAACTATCCTTAAAAATTTGTCCACCAATGCATTCTAATACAAGATTAAGATCTCTACCTTGTAGGGAGCTTTGTAGATCCTTATAAAAATTATTTGATCTTACTATATAACCATCATACCCTTCTGATTTTAAAATAGATATTTTATTTGTATCACCTACGCTTCCTATTGTATAGGCTCCTAACTTTTTAGCTATTCGATTAGCTAAAATTCCTACTCCTCCTGCGGCACTATGAATTAGTACAGTTTGATTTTTTTTTAGAGCACCTAGTGAACTTAAAGCATAGTATGCTGTTAAGGCCTGAGCAATAAATCCAGCACCTTCAGAAAAATTCCAAGATTTAGGCATTGTATAAATATATCTTTGATCAATATTAATATAATCTGAGTATGCACCAAATCTTGTAACACCCATTACTTTCTCCCCTATTGAATATTTTGTTACATTTTTACCTAACGAATGCACTTTGCCTGAAAACTCTAGTCCGGGAATAAAACTCCCCTTGGGTGTGGCACTATATAATCCTGTTAAAGCAAAAACATCTGCAAAATTAAGACCAATAGAATAGATTTCTATTGTTACTTCATTATCACTTGGAAAAGCTAGCTCGTCTGTGACTAATTTTAAGTTTCTAATATCACCTGCTTTATTAATTTTATGAACTTTTCTTAACACTTTTCTTTTTCTTCGATGCGGTCTTCTTTGATATAGGTTCTTTATTTAATTTCGTTTCTTTTATTTTAATTTCATTAGGAGTCTTGGTTATCTTATTTACTTTTTGTTTTTTTTCTGATAACTCCATACTATTTGCCTCTTGAAATTCTAAGAACTCTTCCACAAATCTTGATTCTTGCATTTCGTTTGGTTCTGCTAAAGACACCGATGGCTCTTCCGATATTCCCTTTAAAGTAGAAGGAATTGTTTTTGATTTTTTAAGATATTTTTCTAAAATTGATGGTAAAAGTGTGAGTGCTATAACTAAGGTTGTAGATATTCCTATACTCGCCGCTAATCCAATCGAATGGATTCCTCGATGTTCTGCTAAGAGTAGTACAGACCAACCTATTAATGTGGTTAGTGTTGATGCAATTACAGGGGGACCAACTTTAACAAGGGCATGTGCTACATCTACTTCTTCTAAGAAACGATAATAGATATAAATACCATTTTGTATTGCATATCCGATAATAATTGGAAAAACTAATGCATTCATAAAATTAATTTTTATATTAGTGATCCCCATTATACCAAGCATTACGAATATCCCTAAAATTAAAGGAATTAGGGAAACAAAAGCGGCTTGAAAACTTCCGTAAAATATTATTAGAATTACTGTAACAATGATAAGAGTTGAAAAAATTGCAATCACACCCTCTGATTGAACAATTTGTGCCAACTTGGCAAATAGTATTACACTACCTACTGTGTTCGCTCTTTTTTTAAACTTACGTAAATCTTCAATAGAATGATATGGTCTATGATCTACAATAAATTTTGCAGTTAATGGTAAGATGCCAAGCCTGGTCATTTCTGATTCGGATAAAATATTAGCCTTTGATAGAATAATCTCCTCTTCAGAATCATTGAATTCCCCAGAACGATAATCCCTAGTCGAAGATGCATAATCAAGTTTTTCAGAATGTAGAAGGGAATTAATAGTTCTAAAACTAATATATGGATATTCAAAATCTCCTACTTTGTGATAAAAATTCAGTAAATCTTTACCATGCCATAAAGCTACTTTAGGGTATACAAATAACATATGTCCTTTCTCTTTACTAGTTGCTACCTCTTTGAAGGGGGATTTGAAAATATTCGGTACATCAGAAAGGGTAAATTCTTTAACATTTAGATATTTACGAACGGTTGGAATATGTTTTTGATATTCTGGTTTAATGACTTCCAATCCAGAATTTTCTTGCTTCACCTTTTTACTCTCTTTTGCAGGAAGCAGAGGAGTAACTAAATCAGAGATTTCTTTAATTATATTTAAATTTACTTTTTGTTGATCAATAGGTGGAACTAAATTCCAAGCAGATACTAGCTGATCTACGCTTACGCTCATTTCCTCTGAAACTGGATTAAAAAAGTCGGATATTGCCTCAGTTTCTTCCAATGTATCAACAACAATTACTTGAGGATCGGAGCTAACTTCAAATCTATCAGCTATTTCGTCATACAGCAAGAGTGATTCTTGATTTTCCAATAAAAGATCCCTTCCACTGTAATTGAATGTAGCTAGTGGTGAAAGCAAAGAAAGGAATAGTATGATAGAGCCACTTATAATTAAAACTCTTTTAGGATGATCAAAGACTCTATGCACAAAACCCAATTCTTTTTCATGAGAATCCTCATAAAAGAAAACTTCCTTTTGAGAAGGAAAGAGTTTTAAAAATAGAGAAATTTGTAAGGCAGTTAAAAAATACATACAAAATGCTATGGTCAAAATACCATAACATGCTATTAGACCAAACTCACTAAAACCACGAAATTCGGAAAACATTAATACTATAAATGCAGAAGAAGTAGTACAAGCACTAATAAGAGAAGCCTCTCCAGTATGATAAACTGTCTCTTTAACTGAAATTAAAAAATCATTTCGGCTAGTGAACTCTTCTCGAAATCTATATAAAAATTGTATTCCATAATCTATACCTAAACCCATTAGAACAGCAGAAAGGACACTTGTAATTGTATTAAGCCTTCCTATAAAAAATCCAGTTAAACCGAAGGTAATCAATACTCCTGAAACTAAAGAGATAGTAAGTATAATTATAAATATTGGTTTTCTAAAAAATAATAAAAGTAGAATAACTATTCCAATCAAAGAAGCAATAGATACTGGCTTTAATGCATTTACTAGGCTATCATAATCATCTAAATTTAATTTATATGTTCCTGTATACCCATATCGAATTCCTTTCTCTTCTAAATTCATCTCAGATAACGATTTAGTTAATTTCTCTTCAAGATTTCTAGTGAAATCCATATCAATAAAGGAACCTGTTGGTTTTATTAACATGATGAGCATACCCTTATCTGGAGATATGGTATACTCATCAAAAATATCTCTTTTCGAAAGTTTAGTATATTTCAGTATAATATCATTAAAATCAGGATTATACTCTTCCCCTGATAAATTCATAAAAAAAGGATTACTTTTTTCTTTTTCAAACTCGATCTTTTTTTGAATCCTATTTTTTATCTCCCTTAAATCTACAGGTTGAATATAAAGGGGGAACCTATCCTGCATAAATGATACATCATATCTATAAGATATGTATAAGATATCTTTTTCTTGCATTAGCTTCTTATTTATTTCATCTGCAGTTTCTTTTAATAACTTTTCATTGGACTTATAATAATCAATATTTTCCAGCTTTATTTTATCTGCTATATCTATCTCTTTCTTATAAAGTTCAATATTTCCTGCTGTCCTAGCAGAGTAAGCCTTATGAAGATGTTCTTCCATCCCTTTTTCATCTTTAGGCTTTAGGGTAAGAATAAAAAATCCATTACCTCCTATCATTTCTATAACTTTTTTAGTATTTATTACCTCTGGATACTCCGGAGGCAATAAATCAATTTGATTGCTATTTATACTTAATTTAGAAATTTGCAATACAGAAAAATATAGTAGTACTATAGCCACTCCTAAAGTTATAAAAGGAGTTTTTAAAAAAATATCACAAAAAATAGAAATATATTTTTTCATTTTTACTTCGATGCATCTCTTAATTTTTCTAACATTTTAGCATAACCTTCTTTTTTATAAATGGGAAGTACTTGCTTCTCTCTATTCACTTCTGATATTAATTTACCATCTGTCAGGAAATCTGTAACAAAAAAGGTTCCATTTTTTTCATGTAATATCCATGAAAATTTTAACTGCTGAGATCCATTATACAAAATAGAAGAGGGAATTTCTATCCCAGTACCTCGTGATACTGGTTTTTCGTAGTTAATATCAACTTTATCGAAGTACTTCAAAGCAACAGGGAATGATTTATTTTCAATATATTGTTTTACAGCTTCTTCAAACTCTATTTTCTGCTCGGAAGATAAGGTTTCATATTCACCTTTCAGGAGATTAGACGAAAAGGTTTCTGTATCAATCATTGAAATTGCGTTTGCATTTTTTTTATATCGAATGTACCCAATCATTTTCTTTACAGTAGGAGTGGGATCCTTTGTGACCGGATTACTTAATATTACAAATTGAGAAAGGAAAACTGTTAAAACTCCAATTTTTACTAAATAAATTACGTTAAAATTAAAAATATCCTTCATTTTTACCTCGATTAAAGTTTACTAATTAACTTTAATTTTTTTGAATTTTCTGTAAAATAAAAAATACTATTTTTCTTCTATTTCCATAGATAATTCTTCCCATTTTAAATTTAATTCTTCTAAATCTTTTTTACTTTTTTCATAATTTTGTAATTCTATTTTATTATTTGATATTGAATAGAAACTTGGATCGCTCAATTGTATTTCAATTTCTTTTCTATATTTTTCTAGTTTAGAAATTTTTTCTTCAATTGTTTCAATTTCTTTCTGAATTTTTTTTAATCTATTTTTTTCTTGATTTCTCTGTTGATAATCGGCCTTTGTTTTTTCTTTTTTTTCCCCTTCCCCAATCTCATAAATTTCTTCTTTGTGATACATTAAAAAATCATTAAAATCACAATTAAGATCCCTTAACCTACCTTTCGATAACTCAAAGGTTCTATTGCATAAACCTTTCAAAAAATCTGGGTCATGGCTAATGATACATATACTCCCAGGATATTCATTCAGTGCACTCTTGAGAGCGTTCCTTGTAACCATATCCAAATGATTAGTGGGTTCATCTAAAATTAGACAATTCGTTGGCTTTTGAACTAGAATTGCTAACCTGACACGACTTTGTTCCCCTCCAGAAAGATTTTTAATTTGTTTAAAGACTGAATCTCCACCGAAAGAAAAATGACCAAGTAATTTTCTAGCTATAATCTCAGACATATCAGGATAAATAGTTAAGATCATATCCAAAATAGATTTTTCCGGAATCAAGTCTTCTGTGTGAGTCTGCGAAAAATATCCAACTATGGTTTTAGGCCCAAAATATAGATCTCCAGATGAAAGGCTATAATCCCCTTTGATACATCTCATAAGAGTAGACTTTCCTGCACCGTTGGGTCCAACTAATGCGATTTTATCACCTGCACTGACTTCAATATTGGCTTTTGAAAAAGTAAAATTATTATTTCCTGGATATTTAAAATCAGCATTGTCTAAACGGAAGGAAATTTTTCCTGCAGAAGAATATTGAAAAATATAATCAGGTTTTTTATTCCAGAAACTATCTTCTGGTTCAGAAATCTTTTCTCTTTTGTCTAATTTTTTAACTGCACTCTGAACCTGCTTAGCTTTAGTTGCTTGAGCACGAAATCGATTGATCCATTCCATTCTTTTTTCAACATAAGTCTGTTCTTTTTTGAATTGGAGGGCTAGCTTTTCATGTAGTTCATTCTTTTCTTCTAAAAATTCCTCTAGGCTTCCTTTGAACTCCAAGACTCCTTTAGAGGAAATTTCCGCTATTGTATCTGTAGTACGATTTAAAAATTCAGGATCATGTGTTACGATTATAAAAGTTGTCTTACTATCTATTAAATAATCAGCCAACCATTCCTTAGAAGCATCATCAAGATGGTTAGTAGGCTCATCTAATAGGAGTAAATTATGAGGGTTTAATAAAGAAATTGCCAAGCCCAACCTATGTTGGTATCCGGGAGAAAAGTTTTTGATGGGTCTATCAAAATCACTTTGCTTAAAACCCAAACCCGATAATATTTTTTTTGCTCTATTTTCTATTGTGTGAAGATCGTGAGCATTGGCAAAGTCCTCCAATTCACTCTGTTTGTGGAGTAAATTCTCAAACTCCGGTGTGTCATGAGGAATTTTCTCAAATTCTTTATCGTTGAGTTCTTTTTTTTTGTGATATTCACCATATAATTTATTACTTTGAAGGGATGTTTCAATAACACTCAACTCTTGGTTAAAAACTGGAATTTGATGAAAGAGAGAAATCACCGTATCTCGGGCTTTTACAATTTCTCCTGAATCGGGCTTAATTAGAGCAGTTGCAATATGAAAAAGGGTTGTTTTTCCAGCACCATTTGGTCCAATTAAACCAATTCGTCGATTGGGCTTGATGTGCCAGGAAAATTCGTCAAACAGAATATTTGCTCCATACTGATGACGAATTTTAATAAATTGTATCAATATTTATTTTCCTGCTTGTAGCTCTTCTTTTCTCCTGCTAAGGTGCATCACATATCTACTGGTATCAGTGTTATTATTTTCCTTTGCTTTTTTGAGAGCAGAGTCCAGTTCTGATACATTCATTTTTGATATCTTTTTATTCTTTTTTTCGGGTTTATCAGCCATTGTTAACCTTTTCCATTTAGATTTCTTACTAGGATTCCCATTGAATATGCCATGTCAACATTTACTCTTTAGTTGACATTCCTGTTATTGGCATGAGTCTTGTCAGAAAGGGATAGACCGATGATAGATTTTTCTTTGACAGAGGAGCAAAAAGCCCTCAGAGATATGGCTCGGGATTTTGCAAAAAATGAGATAATTCCAAAATCCGCACATTTAGACGAGACTGGAGAATATCCAATGGATATTTTAAAAAAAGCCTGGGAAATTGGGCTTATGAATCTTCACATTGAGCAAAAATTCGGTGGCCCCGAAATGCATGACCTCGATGAGGTTATCATAGCTGAGGAACTTAATTTTGGTTGCTCGGGTGTGGCAACTGCTATATTGGCTAACAATTTAGCACTCGCTCCAGTTCTAGTTGGGGCTGATGATGATCTCAAAAAAAAGTTTGTAGAGCCAATGACTCATGAGTTTAAGCTCGCAGCCTATGCAGTTACAGAACCTGGTACAGGTTCCGATGTTGCGGGAATTCGTACTACAGCAGTTAGAAAAGGGGATGACTACATATTAAATGGTAGCAAGCAATGGATAACAAATGCCGGAGTCAGCGATTGGATGTTTGTTCTAACAAAAACGGATATAAATGCTGGGCACAAGGGCATGTCAGGTTTTATAATCGATACAAAGAGTCCAGGGGTAATCATAGGGAAAAAAGAAAAAAACATGGGACAAAAGTGCTCTGATACAAGAGCAGTCACTTTTGAAGATGTAAAAGTTCCTAAAAATCAAATGGTTGGAAAAGAAGGGGATGGTTTCAAAATCGCGATGGCTGCTTTTGACCACAATCGCCCCTGTGT
>Ga0214923_10008573_pt1 | contig 10845 bp, 10 predicted proteins | sample LL1510_MetaG_FD_177993 | JGI IMG/M metagenome (GOLD analysis project Ga0214923, IMG submission 177993) | Freshwater microbial communities from Lake Lanier, Atlanta, Georgia, United States - LL-1510 | ecosystem: Environmental > Aquatic > Freshwater > Lake | place: USA: Georgia | collected...
AACCGGTGGCAGACGAAGAAGAGCATCTAAAAGACGTGGCGGAGCAACTGGCTTAACTGGGGGTGCAACTGGTGGCAGACGTAGAAGAGCATCTAAAAGACGTGGCGGAGCAACTGGCTTAACTGGGGGTGCAACTGGTGGTAGACGTAGAGTATCTAAAAAAGGCTCTAAAAGACGTGGCGGAGCAACTGGTGGTAAAAAAAGAGGATCAAAAAAAATGAGACGTGAATTAAATCCAAAATTAGCTAAATATCAAGAATTATCAAAATTAGTACGTGAACATAGTACTGATAAATCAATTAGCCCAGTAGCAAAAGCTGCTAAAAAAGCATTTGAAGAAGCAAAATCAAAATTCCCAAGTAAAGAAATGATGGATCAAGTTGATGAAGCCAAAAAATTATTTAAAGAAAATCCCAAAAAATATTTATAAATTAATTTTATAATATAATATTATTATATTCCATGTATAATAATACGATCAACTTCATTTGAATTAATAATTTCATTATTAATTAACCATAATTTAACATTATCTGATTGATTACCTTGTAATTGAATTATTTCTCCTAGTTTTTCATCTTCAACAACACATCCATTACAAGAAAATATTTTTTTCATATTCTTACATATTCTTTTAAGATCTAAATCAGATTCTAAATCTTGGATAATTGTTATTTTTCTTCTACCTTGTTGCTGTACTCGGACATGAATTGGTTTTTTTATAAAATCATCAAAATTATTAATATTATTTTCAATATTAAGATCCATTTTATTAATATTATTATAATAAATTTATAATAATATAAAATCAATTTTTTACGTTAATATATTAAATTCCTCGCCATCATTTAATATTTCTAAAACAGATGGTTTTCTCCCACTATTTTTAATTCTATCAAAAACATCAAAAGCTTTTGATGCTCCAATATCAACTCTCCATACTTTATCACTACAAGTACTATTAATTCCTTTATCAATTTGTGGAGTATGACCAATTACTAATCCTTTTAAACTATTTTTTGTATTACCCCATATTTTTAATGTTTCTGATATTGAATCTTCACATCTTGAATCTTTATATGATAATCCAGACGGTAAATGTCCTAAAATACGTGTCCAAAAAGGTGATTCATTCGGAGTATTTATTAATGTATCAATATTTGAATCTTCGTCATCTATTTTTTTTAATAACCATTTTCGTATTAATGAATTAATCTCACCAACATTATATTTTTTTGCTAATTCTGGAACAATTCCACCGTGAACAAAAATAAAACTTCCTACTATTACTGCAGATTGTCTAGTACATGCTAATTTTTCATTAATAGTTTCTTTAAATGCATATTTACGACCTTCTACACCATCATTAAATGTGGTACCATCTTTTTTTTTATATTTAGCATTTTCACCTTCAAAATCATCATTATGAACTCCTTTATATGATGCATAATTGATATTTCCTTGATAATTCATTAATTCATGATTTCCTAATAAACTAATAACCATACCCTTATTTTTTTTTGCTAATTTATTTAATTCAGTAAATAAATCTAAAATTTTTATATCACTGTGTTCATCATCAATTGTAGCTTCTTTATCTCTTACACAAACAGTTCCAAATCCAACTGGTCTACATCTATCAACTTGATCACCTACTTGTACAACGATTGTATCATCACCAATCCATTTATAATATTCTTTAGAATTATCTTCATATTTAATTTCGATTGTATTTTTATTTTTTTCTGTTTTTTCAATTACTTTTGCAATTAATAAATTTTTGATGGTTAAATGTAAATCTCCGTGTACATCTCCGATTGCAATTATCCTTTTTCTTTTAGTTAAAGTATCTGGAAGATTGATATATCCTTTACAAAGATCTTTAAAATCACTTGAATATTGATCTTTATTTTTATTCATATATATATTATATTATATAATTAATTTTTAATATTTTTATAAAAATTATAAGCATATAAATCTTCAATTTCATTTTTATCATAAATTCTAAAATTTTCATCAACATCTTCATGTATATCTCCGATTATATCTGCTCGTTGTCTTGTTCTTATATATCTAAATTCAGGCAATGTTTTACATTTATAATGATTTAATTGAATAACACTATTATCAATATTATTACAAAATGGACCTTTAATAATAGAATTATTAGTTGATTTAATATATCCCTTTGATAGATTTACATCATGACAAGTATTAAATGATTCAAAGTAATCTTTTTTAAATAATGTTTTAATGTGCATATTGCTATGTAATTCACACATTGTAAAACGTATAGTTACAGGTTCATTTGTTTTTTCATTTCTACCATTAGAGCCAAAAAAGCGCCAATTCATTCCAATACCTTCACAATCGCCAACAATATATTCTTCAATAAAATCACATATATTTTTATGTTTTTTCAAAACAATAAATTCATCAATGTCAATATGTGCAACATGAGTTATATTTATATTAAATAAAAAATTATTTATAAAATGATCTAATGCCATATATTGAACTGGTTTTTGATAATTATTAAATGGTAAATGTATAAATTTAATATTATTTTTATATTTACTTAATAATATTTCATATGTTGGTATATCTTCATTATCATATAAATATATAAATTTAAAACCTAATGCCAAATGATATTTTATAAATTCTTCTATATAATCATGTTCTTTTTTTGCAATACAAATAATTACTGGTTCCATATATATTATATTTATAAATTATAAATATAATATTATTAATTTTTTTTAGATATATGAAAAATTATCATATTTTTCTTTATTTATTTTTGGAACTATTGTTTTAGTAATACTTCCAGTAGTCTTAGAACTGAGAGCTTTAATTAAATTTATTTTAGGAGATTTTAATTTTGGTGATTTAGACTTTATACTTAATGTAGGTAAACTTGATATAGATGATTCTGATCTAGATGAATCTGATTTACTTGAATTTGATTCATTTGATTCACTTGATTCACTTGGTAAATTTAATTTTGGTGAGCTAGATCTTGATGAACTTTTGAATTCAGGACTATTTGCAATTTCTATTAAAGAACGAGTATTAATATTTTTTAATTTTATTGCATCATCTCTAGTAATTTTCTTTTGTTTTAATAATCTATCAATTAAATTCATTTTTTTAGATTTTCTTTTGAATAAGAATCTTTTAGATCTTTTTTTTGATAGTTTTTTTTTATTAAATAATGAATTGTTAAATAAAGATACTAACATTATATTAAATCTATTTTTACTTTCAGTATTCATTAAAACAACAGTTGCTGTTAACATTAATAATGCTAAAGTAATATTCTTAGTAGAAATATAATATATAAAACCAATCATTAATAATCTACTAAAAGTACTACTATATAATGTTAATATATTCGATGATAATCTTGATTGATGTAAACTTCCAAATAATAATGTAAATACAACAATTACAATAAATAAATATTTATTATCTAATATGTTATTTACTGAAGTATCTGCATTTTTTATAAAATTATTTAAATAATTAGAAATAAATACAGAAGAATTATTTATTGAGTCCATAATATATTATTTTATATAAAAAATAAAATTTTAATAAAAATTGATAATTAAATTATTACTTAGAAGAACTAAATTATTATATTATAATGAAATCAAAAAAAAATAAAATATTAGATAAATCATTCTATATTACAAATAGTGGATCATATATATTGAAAAAGAGTTTTAATGAAAATGAACTTAATATTATTAAAAAAGAATTAAATATTTTGCCAAGAATTACAAATGATTTTCAAATTGAAAAAAATGAACCATTTGATATTTATGCAGAAACAACAGATAAATTATTTATTCCAAGATTTTATGGAAAAAATAAATTTACTGAAATACAAAATTCAATTAAACCTTCAAATTTATTAGAAATAAAATTTAATGGTGAATTAAGAGATTATCAAAAAAATATTGTTGATATTGTTCTTCCTAAAATAAAAAATGATGGAGGAGGATTATTATCAGTACCAACCGGAAGAGGAAAAACAGTTATTGGTTTGTTTTTAGCAACACAAATAAAATGTAGAACATTAATTGTAGTTCATAAAGAATTTTTAATGAATCAATGGATCGAAAGAATTAAACAATATACAAACTGCACTATCGGTAAAATTCAACAAAATAAAATAGATATTGATAAAGATATTGTTGTGGGGATGTTACAATCTATTTCAATGAAAGATTATGATGTTGATATATTTTCAAAATTTGATTTAGTTATTTACGATGAATGTCATCACTTATCATCTAGAGTATTTTCCCAAGCTTTATTAAAAATTAATACTCCTTATACATTGGGTCTATCAGCAACTCCAAATCGAGCTGATAAAACAGAAAAAGTATTTCATTGGTTTTTAGGAGATATGATGTATAAAGAAGAAGCAACATTAAAACATAAAGTCAAAGTAGAAATTTATAATTATTCAGTTAAAAATAAAGGATTTAGAGATATTATTGGAAAAAATGGAAAACCAATTCAACCAATAATTGTAACTAATTTAAGTGAAATAGATAAAAGGAATGCATATATATATGATCTAATTTATAATATTAAAGAAAAAGATCCATCCAGAAAAATGCTAATTCTTTCAGGTAGAAAAGATCAATTAAATAAATTAAATGAATTATTAAAAGATGTATTTGAAGGAGAAATTGGATTTTATATTGGAGGAATGAAAGAGAAAGACCTTAAAATATCTGAATCAAAAGATTTAATTTTAGCAACATATGAAATGGTTAGTGAAGGATTAGATATTCAAGCACTAGATACTATGGTTATGTGCACACCAAAAGCAGGCGTTAATCAAACGATTGGTCGTATTTTAAGAAAAAAACCAGAAGATTATGAAAATCAACCTTTAATTATTGATATAGTTGATCAAATACCAACAACAATATTTATGGGAATGGCAAGAAAAAAAATTTATACATCAAGAGAATATGAAATAACTTATTTTGATATTAAAGAAAATAATACAGAAAAAACTTGGGAACATGATTATACTAAATTTACAAAATTTGTTAAAGGTAATGATGGATTTATTGATTCAGATGATGATAAAAAATAATTTATTTAATTTTAAAATCTAAACTATATTATGTCTTATTATTCTATTGATGGAATATTTCATAAAAATATGTATGAAAATTTTAATGAACCAGTAAAAGTAGCAAAATATGATCCTAAATTTTCAATTATTAAAAATAATAATAGCCGTAAAAAAGAAGAAAAACTAAAAGAAATAAATAAATTATTAAAAATGAATGATTTACAAAAAATTAATTATTTTATTCAAAAAAATAAATTAATAAATTTTTATGATAAATATAAAAATTTAGTTACTTTAAATATAACAAATGATAATGATATATGTATTTCAAAATTAGAAAAAGATATATGTTTAAAAGATTCACAATTTGAAATTAATATTGATCAACAAAAAAAATTAAATCAAATAATTAATAAAAAATTAGAAATAAAAAATAATAATTTAAAAGAACAAAAAATAAATAAACAATTAGGAATATTTTATAGTGCACCTGAACCGGTTAAAATAAAAAAAATTAAACCAAATTTTTTTGTTAATTATTAGAAATAACTAAATAATCCATATATTTGTGTATCAGTTTCACTTCTATCATTAAGTATTACAAAAGTTTTACTTAATCTACTCATTAATTTAATTCGAATATTTTCTTCTATATCAACAATTTTAACATGATTTATTAAATTAAAAATAATATCAATATTTGAATATCCATTTTTTTTTATATTTAGATAAAATTTTACACAATCATAAAATTCACCATTAATCATTCCAATTAATAATTTATCTAATAAGTTTTTTTCTATTTTATTTGTCATTAAATTTCTAAAATTTATTTTATCTTTAGAATTAATACCTTTATTAATAACTTCTAAATTTATTAATGATGATCTCATATCTCCTTCAGAATTTATTATAATTTCATTTAATATTTCTTCATTTATATCTATTTTTTCAATATTACAAATTTCTTTTAATCTATTTAACATATTTTTTGGAGTTACTTTATTAAATTTTACAATAATAGATTTACTTTGTATTGATTCTATAATTTGTGTTGAATCATTACATGTAAATGTAAAAATAGTAGTATCATTATATTGATCAATTAAATCGCTAATTACAAATTGTGCTTTTGGTGTAATATTATCAGCTTCATCAAATATAATAAATTTAGGAATTTTATTATTATTTTTATCAGTTACTATTTTTTTACAAAAATGAATTATCATTTTATCAACAATATCAAGACCTCTATTATCTGATGCATTTAATTCTAATACTGCTTCATTATAATATATTCCAGTTACTTGTTTTGCAAATGCTATTAATGTACTTGTTTTTCCAACACCTGGATTTCCAGTTAATATCATATTTGGATATATTTTGGTTTTAATTATCATATTAAATTTATCTCTTAATATATCATCAAATAATATATCTGATATTTTAGTTGGACGATATTTTTCGATCCAAGGTAAATCTTCCTTATTCATTTACTTATAATATAATTGTGTATTTATGTAAGTTTTATTTTTATCAATTTTAATTTATTCACAATATATATGAATTTTCAAAATAAATATTTAAAATATAAATCAAAATATTTAAAACTTCGTAATAAAATACTATTAGGTGGTACTACAATTCAAGAATATTTATTAAAACCAGGATTAACAAAATTTGAAAAAGCATTAGCAAATTTTATTTGGGAAGATACTAGTGGAAACCCAGAAGATGATATTAATTTTGATTTTGAGATAAAAGCAGTATATAATAGATTATATATTCCAAAAGAAAATAAGGAAGAAAAAATTAAAATTATAAACCTTGATATGAATAATCTTTTATTAAAATATCCGGATGAAACAAAAATAAACTATATAAAAAATGATATTGATGGTGTAGTATTAGTATTTAAAACTATTGTGATTAGAATTTTTAAATGTGATTTTATTTATAAAAATAATTTAAATGAATTGTTTGATTTATTATCTCTTAATAAAAGTCTATATCTAGAAGAAATTTGTGAGATTTATATAAATGAAGGTAATAATTTATATTATGTAGTATCTAATAAAATAACAGCTTTTGAGTCTAATACTAAATTACAAGCAGATAAAATTCCTCAGATAAGAGATAATATAAAGAATGGATTAGAATATTTAAATAGTAGAGGTTGGTATCATCATGATGCACGTATAGATAATATAGGATATGATACAATAACAAAAACATATCGATTATTTGATTTTGGATCTTCTCGAAATAAAATAAATAATGATATAGAAATGTTAGAAGGATCAATTGAATTTCGTAGTAGAATTTAATCATGAATTATTTTTTATTATTATAATTTATAAAAATTGAATTATAAAATTATTTAATATATAGAGATATCTATATATTGAATCATGGACTTTATAGAAGAATTAAAAAGTATAATAGAAATATATTTAAATGAAAATAATTATGATTATTTAACAAATCACGAATTTAATGATTTAATAAATTACTCACATTTAAATATTGAAGAATATTTTGAAATGAAAATAGATAGAAAACTTATTAAGGATAATATTAAAAAGTTATTCGATAAATATTATTATTATAATGGTCAACAATTTATTAATCAAATAGATCAAACTGAATATGATAAATTAGAACAACATTATTTATATCTATTAAATTTACCCCAACCAGAACAAAAAAGTAAAGAGTGGTTTGATATGAGAAATAATATGATAACCGCATCGTCAGCCGCACAAGCTATGGGTGAAAGTAAATATGATACAATGGATCAATTTATATATGAAAAAGTATTTGGAAGAGAATTTAGTGAAAATAAATTTGTACATCATGGAAAAAAATACGAACATATTGCAACAATGTTTTATCAACATGTATATAATGTAAAAATTGGAGAATTTGGTCTATTAAAACATCCAGAAATAGATTTTATTGGTGCAAGTCCAGATGGTATATGTAGTGCTTATACATTAGATGGTATACGCGGATCACCATTATTAGGAACAATGGTAGAAATAAAATGTCCAATGACAAGAGAAATTAAAACTAGTGGAGATATTAAAGATGGTATTTGTCCATATTATTATTGGGTACAAGTACAATTACAATTACAATGTTGTAATTTAAATAGATGTGATTTTATTCAATTAAGTATTAAAGAATATGAAACAGATGAAGAAACAACTGCACAAGATAAATTTATGAATGATAATCATTTATTAGATCATACTGAAAATCAAAATAATATGGTTAAAATTAATCAAAATTTTGGAAGAGGAGCATTAATACAATTATTACCAATTAAATTTACTCAAAAAGTTCAATATGAAAAAAGAGAATGGTATAGTAAATATATATATCCTCCATCATTAGATATGACTAAAGGTGATGTATTAAATTGGATAGATGATGAAAAAAAGAAATTTAAATTAAATCCACTTTCAAAAGATTATAAATTTGATAAACCATTATTTTTTCGAATTGTTACAACTCATAATACAATTATATTACGAGAAGATAAGTGGTTTGAAGAAGCAGTACCTAAATTAAAAGTAACATGGGATAAAATAAAATTTTTAAGAGAAAATAAAACAGAAGCATTAAAATTTAAAGAAGCTATTGATAGTAAGAAAAAAACTAAATTAGTATTTATACCAAGTGCAACGAAAAAAAATGATGGATTTTTAGATTCAGAAGATTAATTTATTTATAAATATTAATCATAATTTCTCCCCATTTATAAATATCATATTCTGGATATTTTTCAAATAAATTCTTTATTAATTCTTTTTTTTCATCTGTAAGCATTTTTAGTAAATCAAATATTTTAATAATTTCATTTAATTCATTTAGAACTACTTGCATAATTTGACCTGCCGTTGATAATTCATTATATAATGAATGGCCAAACATTAATGATTGGCCACTTTTTTTTCTTCTATAATCTACATATATTGTATGTATTATTTGACGAAATTTCTTAATAAAAAATATTTTAATAATTTCATCTATTTCATCACTTTTACCAATAATATCAACCATTTCAGAATCTTTCATTAAAGTAAAATTTATAAAATCATAAAAATCATTATATATTGGTTTATTTTTAATTAAATCGGTACCACAACCACAATTATTTCCATAAGTAATATCAATTAATATTTTATTTTTAAATAATTCTTTATTTAATGATTTATTAAATAATTCAAATCTTAAATTATCTAAATCATAACCAGTATATTCTTGTACTACTAATTTACTATTAAATTTTAAAGTTAGATCACATAATTTTTCAATGAACCAATCATTGGTTAAATCATTCCATCTATTTTTATGGGTAAATGATCCTCCAATTATAATTGATTCTACACGGTTATCTTTAGTACGCCAAATATGAATATTCTCATATTTAGTATATTCAAAATCTAATTTATAATTTGTATTCCATTTATTTGATTTATGATATTCTGTCATCATTTGTATTTTTTCATTCATTTGTATATGATTATTTTCAAATACTTCATCAATATTAATAATACGTATTGTATCATCTGTATTATCTAATATATCTAATATAAATTTTGGAATAATTTGATCATATCTTTCATTTAATTCACTTATCGAGCAGTGCGGAGCTGATCCAATTGCGAAATATGTAAAATTTACAGGATTATGATTACAATTTTGCAGTAAATAATTTAAAGTATCATTCATTTTATTTGACATTTTAATTTTACAATTGTATCTTAGGATTAATAATATAAATTTCAATTTTTAATAGCCTATAAAAATTGAAAAAAAATTATATAAATGATGTAAAAATAGCTTCAATTTTAAAAAATGTCTGATTCTATTATGTCTGATAAATTTTTTTCTTCTGCTGTCTGCTCTGGAGGTGGTAGAGCTGAAAGCGGTAATTCTCTCGAAGGCTGTTCTTATTTTGGTCGTCAAGAAGCACTGTTTATGATTGATACATATAAGCCATCGCAGTTGGAGACATATTTAAGCGAAGATAGGAAGCTTAGTAATATGACTGCTCTGGTTATTCCACGTTCGTCAAAAGATCCCGAAGATACTTCGTATCAGGTAGTTGTTGCTGGGACAACACTAAAGGCTGCCGAGCTTGCGATGTGGAAGATCAGTCAACCTGGTATTACAAAGTTTTCAAAATTCTTTGAGAAACATTCGGGTGGTTTTCCAATTGATGAAGTTAGGGGGATGCTTGGAGGAATGAGTGAATGTAGCTTACCTTTATTGGTTGAAGCTGTTCCAGAAGGATTAGTAGTTGAACGTGGAACTCCAATTCTGCGTATTACTGCACGTCCTATAAATGGTAAAACTCATGGTTGGGTAGTACCAATGTGGTTAGAAGAATATCAACGTGTTTGGTATTCTTGTACAACTGCAACAATTGTTGCAGAATATCGTGATGATCTTTATCATTGGATAAAGCATACAGTACCGCCAGCTGCTCAAAAGTTTACCCATGGTATTATTGCATGGGATTTTGGAGCACGTGCTGGTTCAAGTTTTCAGAGTATGGCTATTGGTGGTCTTGCGGTTCTTCAAGCAGGAGTTACAGGAAGTGATACTATGGCTGCAATTGATCTTGCACATACATTTATACCAGATTATGTAGTTGATGCAGATGGTAATCGTATTCTTGATTCAGAAACAGGTGAACCAGAGATTGAGTTAGCCGCAGGAAA
>Ga0214923_10008574_pt1 | contig 10843 bp, 7 predicted proteins | sample LL1510_MetaG_FD_177993 | JGI IMG/M metagenome (GOLD analysis project Ga0214923, IMG submission 177993) | Freshwater microbial communities from Lake Lanier, Atlanta, Georgia, United States - LL-1510 | ecosystem: Environmental > Aquatic > Freshwater > Lake | place: USA: Georgia | collected 2015-10-15
CCGCCTGTAAAAACAATTTCTTCTCCGTAGTTCATTATCCTAAGTTAAATTCAGAACTCTGTGCAAGAGCGTCTATCATTTCACTCAGGCGCGGAGCCTTAACTAGGATGTTTGAACTCCATTGTGCTGCTTCATATTGAAGTTGCAATTCTTTGTACTTTGACATGTCGTTCGGACCTCCTCGATGGAAACAATATTCGCTCATCAAATATAGCCTAAAAGGCTCTGCGTAAGCAACTTCTATGAGTGTATTCTCATCAATATCTGATCCGTTGGAGAAGTATTCTATAATCAACTGCCCGTCGGGGATGTTTTGGTCAAACACCACGTTCCTTCCGTCCACCCTATAATAATTAACATTTCTTCCACCGCCCACGGTGTATGCCGGTTGATTATAAAAATATCCAAAGTACCCAAAAGGAAACATTCCCTCCGCAACAACGGGGTCGTCGGTATCGGTCTCGCAAGTGAATACGTCGGGAAATGAGAGGCTCGTGTCGGGAGTTAATGTCCAAACACGTCTGCCTGATTTGAGTCCAATTTTGGTTATCCTCATGCAGTCCTGGGGTAATGTAAATACCCTTGCCCCTGTGTCTATCTTGGCGGTAATAGTTTTCAAAGAAACATTGCCGTCCATTGGGGCCTTTTCAGAGAGATAATCAATAGCGACTTGAATCATCCAATTTAATTCCCGCCCCGTTGGGTTCTTGCCAAGCCTATACAACGCGGAAGTTGCTATGTATTTTATATTCTTTATGGTCATTATCTAGGTTGTTGAGGAACGTCTTGCACACTATTGTTCAGTTCGTCTTGGAACTGAGGTGAAGAAAGAACTTGCAGACACATTGTGAACAATGCCGTTTCCGCGTTCGGCACTATAAGCGCATCGTCCTCACCCATTTGATAGACGTTCGGAATCATGCTTACCGTTACGTCTCCTACGGGCTTTCTGTTAAAACGAATCTTGTCGTTGAAAAGGATTGCCGCGTTTTTGTTTCCACCCCTTAAAACAGACAAGGCTTGCGCCTCCGCTTTGGTTTGGATGATGTATGAATTGTCATTGGTTGACTCGTCCTCAATAGTGTATATCGAAAGAGTTCCGCTTATTGGTCTTGGGTTTAGTGTTATGTAGCTTCCGTTTGTATCAATTTGTGGCGTGAAGGTATAGTTCATCGCCATCTCGTTAGCCAAATATGTATCCCTTGTTACCGCGTCGGCAAGGGCAAGATTAAGTACGCGAGATATGATTGACCTTGGGTAAAGTTTTCTCAAATCTTCGGGGGTGTCTCCTCCCGAAAGTCTGTGCTGAATAAGCTCTATTGCCTGCCTTTTGGTTATCATAATTTACTAGGCATTTGAGTTTGTATATTCCATTGGCTCTCGATTCCAACCGCGATGTATGTTTTAATCATGTCGGTAAGAGTATCCACGCAAGTTTCGGGGTACTCGAACTGAACGCTCGTGGCGGGGTCGTAAACAGGGATTCCGTTAGAAATCGTATACTCGTACACCGGTTGGGCGGGAGTCTTGATATAAGTAAAACTAATCCTTCTTATGAATGGATAGATGTAATAAAGGTTGTTCCTATTAACAAGTATCGGGTCGTTCTCCTCTGGGTTGTCAACGGGGCTTGTTATTGAGCTACGCATCTTTGCGTCAAACTCGTGCTGAGAAACAAACTCTACCGTTCTGTACTCGGAGTCAACCGAACACCCGTTGTTTAATAATGAAAGGTAACTTGCCGTTGCCTCGTACCACATATCGTCTGGGATGTCCGCGTATCCGCCCTTTTTGTTATCTCCCGCGAAAACGGGCGTGAACTCTAATGCGGGGTATTGAGGACTACCAAGGGTTTTGATGAAGGGTTGCAAGTCCTTTGTTACTTCCTTTGAGGTCTCGAAGTTGTCTACAAGTTGGTTCATAAACCTTTCGTTCACTACCTTGATAGCAAGGTTGAAGTTCTCAGGGGTTATGTATCCGCCGCGAAGGTCTTTACCAGAGCGGAATAATACGTCCTTGTATATTTCTTCTAAGGTTGTGGTCATTAGTACACCTCGATTTTCATAATTGCATTATTTATCACATCAAGCGCCTGTATTGCCACAGGAGATGATGTGTTAATTCTGTATGCTCTAATTTTAAATTGAGCTTGGCTTACGGTGCTAGCCACAATGTATACAGGGGAAGATGTGTTTGTAAATTCCGGCATAAAAGAAACCATGCCCACGTCTCCGAGTCCAAGCCCCGTTATACTCATTGTGTATTCTCCAGCGGCATCATATTTCCATGTAACACCCAAAGAGGCTGAATTCAATATAATGGTAGCGTTTGTGGGGTCATTAGTGCTACTTTGAGCTATTTTAGCAACAAACAACTTGCTTGAACCCACGGACGGCGTGGCTGTTATAAGTTTATTGCTTCCGTCTATTGCAATAAAACTTGCCGCGGTTCCGGACTGCAACCCCGCTATCGCTAGCGTCTCCGTATTCGTTGTTGTTATTGTGGTGGCGGCTGTTAATGCGCCACCTAATTTAACAGTTCCGCTCGTCAAGGTAAGACCATTGTTGGCGGCGGTTACTGTTCCGAGAGTGCTTTTTTGTACTTCTACAATTCCTCCGTCGTTTTTTACACCCAACAAGTAAAGAACTGAATTGTTTATAATAGATCCACTCCCGTAATCATTGGCTCTTATTTTGTAAAGAAGACCTTCCGTGTATATCTCAAAGGCGGGGTCATTTGTTGACGCCAGCTCGCCATCTTTTGATACACAAAAAATAAAGGCTGTGTTATTACTATTGTAGTCTAAACTTTTAGCGAAAATCTTTGCGTAACTAAACTGTCCAGGGTCATTCACAAAATCAATAATGGCTCCACTACCCGCGTCAAATGGTTGAGAATATGTTTCTTTTAACGTCAGTAATGTTGTTTGAGCCGTGGCGCTTGCTGCTATTTTGTTAATGATGAAATCTCCCGCAGTCGCAGACGACACAATGAAGTCGTATGTGCTTGTGTTAACGGTGGTGTTTTTAGTTAACGTTCCGCCAAGTTCTGCGTTTTTATTTACTAGCGACAAACCATTGACGGCTCCTGTTACGGCGCCCACGGTTAATGGGTCAACTTCGATAATTGCGTTTCCGTCAAGCCCCAAAAGATAATCTGGGGTGTTATTTTCAAAAGTGCCCGAACCATATTGGCTGGCCTTTAATTGCCCGTCCGCTTGCGCTAAGAACACCCATCGAGTTGTGTTTCCGGATCTTGTGAAGAGTCTAAATTGAGATTTTAAATCATCAATGCTTTCCCAAATAAATCCTAAGAAGCCCATGTTATACGTTGCTCCAGCCCCTGTAGTTTGGAAGGCTATAGCAGGGCCATTTGAATTAGGATAATCTGAGCCATTTTCCCCTCTTACATTTATGGGCGTGGTGAGGTTAAGTGAGTTAGCGGCGTAGTCTCTTGTAAAGGTCGTGGATCCTGTTGAGGCATTAAATTCTAGCTGTTGACCAAGAACACCTATTGTGGTGGTTTCGGTCAAGTTGCCTCCTAACTTCACTTTGTTGGCGCCGGGTTGTGATACCAATGTTATTCCGTTATCCGCTTCATCAACGTAATCAGCGTTCGGTTCGTAATAAAGCGTCCAAGTTATATTGGTTCCAGAAACAGTGGCTTTATATAAATTATCATCTGTCGTGCTATGGTATATTGCCCCTGTAACCAAACCCTTTCCCGCCTCCGAAGTGGTTGTTGTTGGTCGATTAACTGTGGTCCCAACCCTAAACTGAATCTCAGACATGATGTTGTTGATGAATGTGGATGTGGCGGGAGAAACCGCTACCCACTTGTATTCATTGTCGTCACAACATCCGCAGTCACAACCAGAGGCATCAAGATTTGATTTGACCTTTGCTAACGTTTCGCGGTACTTATCAAATTCCCCGCAAGACTTGTAGTTTTGAGCCTCGTGAAGGTATATCGCTACATTGTCAACATAGGGTTGATACTTCGATATTTTGTTTCTCAAAAGTTCCGCCTCGTGTGCCGCCCTGAGACTTTCAATGCAAGCGTTTAACTCGCATAGAGATCCGGCGCAAGTTACTTTCCACTCGTAAGTATCTGTAAGGGTATATTCAACCTCTAAAAGCGGAGAGGATTGAATAACTTGAGTTACAGTTTGAGAGATTGTTGCCCCGTAAGTACCCGTGGCTAAAGCGGTGTTTGAATAAGGTAAACTTGAAACGTTTATGTTTGGTTCCCCTGTCCAAGACGGCCACTCTATTGTTCCCGTTGCCGCCCCAACTGTGACGCCACTGGGGGTTGGAGTATTGCTATAAACACTCCAACTTCCCGTGGGGTCAGTATCGCAGTCATAAGTAAACCCAATGTCTTGAGTTACTTTAGTACATCCTGTATAAACAAACGCTACGTTTAAACTTCTGAACTGCAAAGTTACGGTTCTTGGGTTGCTCGCTAAATTAAGCAATGTAACATTTCCTTCAAACTCTATGTCAGTTCCGTCACCATCGTTTACAGACACAATTTGTCCGTAAGTCAATGTTCTTAATCCGCCAGTGCCCGAAATAGTTATGGCTATGTCGCCTGGATTTGACCATAAGTTTGAGTTATAGGCCGTGTTATAATTAACGTATATTGTAGTGGCGTCACAAGATGTTGTTATCGAGCTGCGTTGTGATTCCACATAATAATTAACACTATAAACACCCGTAGCGACCTCTCCGTTAACGTCTGTTACAAGATCAAATTCGTACTCTGTGTATTCATTTTCCAAATCTATGAGAGGATTCCCGTATGTTCCCGTGGCTATTAGGCTTCCATTAAAATATAATTGCCCATATCCTTTTAAAAAAAAGGTAGACGGATTCAATCCAAGAGACATATAGCTAGTGCTATCCTTTAGGTATCCTTTCTTTTGATTAACGTCAATTGATAGGGAGAGTACGATTTGCATTTTATTACAGTTTTCTTAATTTATCTAACAACTCTTTGTTCACTTTTAAGTGGTCGATTAGAGCAAACACACCCTCCGGTGAATCAGACTCGAAGAAGGCGTTCTTTAGGAACTTGTCTCCATCTCCTCTGCGGTCACGAATATACCACTTTCCAGAGTCGTTTTTGATGCTTTTATCTTCCACGAGACGATTTATTAGTTCGTGAATATCCTCAGATGGTTTTTCTTCTTTTTTACCCTCTGGCTTTACATACGAACCAATGATTTCAAAGGCATTGCGACGGAATGTCTCAGAACCGTTTTTGATTGCGTCATGAAGGGCAACCCTGTTCTGTTCTTCCGAATCAAGCTTATTCATTGCGAGTCCTTCTACCGCCTTTAAGATAACATCGTAAGGAACATCGAAGTATATGAGGTTCTCAAGTTCACGAGCTTTTTTAGCTTCGCTGATTTTGGCTGCCGCTTCAACTTCTGGTTGATCAAACTTAAACATCGCTCTAGCCGACTTTTTATGTGCCTCATTCTCTAGCATTACTGGACACATATATCGCAGATAAAAAAGAAAATCTAATTCATAAGGCATTATGGTCATTCCATGACGCAAATTTACCCTTGCCGTCTTTCTTGAGGAGTCTATCGCAGAATCCGAATACATTAAATGCATTTGTCTTCCCGTTTCCTTATCAAAAACAATTGCTTTTGTTTTTACGATTTGGGGACCAGGGTATTCATAAAACACTCTAGGCTCCTTGTTGTGGTCTTGTGAAGGAACCTTCATTGTTTTTTTCATATACTTATGGTCGATGACTAACTTCAAAGGTTTGCCATTAAAAAAATCAGGAAAGTCCTGAATCATTTCTTCCTCCGCCCATTCTGGAACAGAAACGGGCTGATTTGTGGTTAAGTCGTATAGCATAATTTAATTTGTTTTTATGAAAATAAGGGGGGTTGCCCCCCCTGTATTTTTAGATTATTTTATTTAGTAAAACAAGCCGTATTTGTTGGCGTTGATAAACTTGAATCCGATCTCAGACACAAGGTGAACACCAAGTTCCCAAGTCGCGGTTTTGTTAGCTGCGGCGCGACCACCGGTCTGCCACATGTTCATAAACGCACCTGGCTTGTGGCACAAACGGATGTACTTACCCATGTTTCCAAGACCATCGTCTACACCACCCTGTGAAAGCGGGAGGAATACCGCGTAATCTTGCCAATTAGAATTGTCGGTATTGAATGTCTGAGGATTATCAAAGATACCCATACGAACAAGGCCGAAGTTCTTATTGTTGAACACGAGGTTGTTGAAAGAGTAGGTTGACTTCATCAGGTCGGCGTAAGCGCCCTCTCCCCAAAAAGTTTTTTCCATCTGGGTTTTGTTAAGGGTGATGTTAGCATTTTGATTATAAGTCAACATGGCTTGCTCTATTAGTTTGGACGTTTTTGCCGTTGTCCAAACCATGTAGTTCTTAATCGATGCATCTTGCTTGGTAAGAGCTGCCTCTAAATCATAAAAATCATCTTGATCTAGTATTCCCGTTGCGCTCCAGTCAACACATTGGCCGTCAGTACCAACTTCAAAAATTGTTGGAATCAGACCCTTGGTGTATTGGAATCCAGTCAACGCATTAGTTGTGTTGGTGTTTGTTGGTTCGTCGCCGGCAAGGAAAGTATTTACGATAGCAACTTGGTGTTCGCGCTGCAAGTAGATGATGTCGCGTGAGTTTGAGTATGGAGTTTGAACTCCGTTCTCAAGCTGTGAGTACCAAAGTTGGTTGTAAAGAGCCTCTGAACTTGATTTGGTGTCGTTACGGAATGTCTGTAATTTGGCTGTGTGAAGCGTATCAAACACAAACTTAGCCGCTTGAGCAGTTGAGTTTTCCCCAACTGAAACACCAACATAAAAATATGCATCGTTAGCAGCGCCTACAATTGTGGCGTTAGCCAATGGTTTAAGCGTTATTTGAGCAGCGTTCGCTGAGTTTTTAGCCACAACCTGAACTAAAGCGCCAGTCTTTGCATGTCTGTAAATATCGTTTACGGCAGGCCAACTGTACGTTACTGAATCTAATGTTTGAACCTCAGCTATGGTTACTTGTGTTCCGGCTACTGCTATCGTAGTGGCAGCGGGAACAGTAAAAGGAACCTCCATGCGAGTCATTTCAAACCATCTTACTTGTGGTTGTTTAGCAATCTCGCGATTACCAATAGCGTTCATGATTTGGTTCATAGCGTCCCAATATTCGTCACCGAATGGGAGGTATGCTACTGCGTCAAAATCGTCTTTAAGGGCGTCCCAGTTATTCTGGATACCGCCATAGGTCATACCCGATCCTGTTGATAACGGGTTGATATTTGTACCTGGTGTAAATGGCATTTCTTTAAGTTTTTAAGTCGTTAAACATTTTTTAATTGTTGTGACGGCAAGGGAAGACCTCTTTCTAACAAATCTCTTTGTGCGGGGGTCAAGTTCTTGCTGTCAACGTTTACTTTTCCGGTGCGGTCAACGGTTTTAGGTTGGCCGTTGTACACCTCGCGGATTGCCTTCTTTTGAGCCTGACCAGAAATAGAATTGACTATCTGCGTTCCCAAATCACCGCTCTGAAGCTTATGAGTCAGTATCTGGTTAGAGATCCAATCCCGGATGGCTTGCTTGCCTTCCTTAGTGGTTGGGTCAAATGCCCGGCCTAAATAGCCTGCGTATTGCGAGTTCAAGACTGCGTCCACTTCATCGTTCGAAACTTTCAACGATATACTTGTGTCGCCAAACTTGTACGGGACTTCTTTGATCGTCTTGGCGTAAGTCTGTGCTTCACCAAGCGCCAATGTCTGTCTTTCCGCAAACGTTTTTTCGTTTTGGCTTTTTAGTTCCTTCGCAAAGATATAAGGGTTTTTAACGTTTTCAACATCTTTCTTTAAGTTTTGAATACTCTCGATTGCGTCAATAGCATCCGATTTCATCAAAGCGGTTGGATAGTATTCCCCCGAACCGAGGTTGTACTTCTCTCTGAGGGCCTCCTCCACAACGTCGTGACCGAGTTGCTTGTATTTATTTGGGTTCTTTACCGCCTCTGCTATGATAAGAGCTTGGAGTGGGTCTTGCATCAATGATTCGGGCGTTGCCGAAACAATTTGATTGGCGAGACTTGCCGGAACTCCCTTGCGGCCAAATGCAACGAGAGTTTTTACCTCGTCCATGCCCGCGTATGGGTCCTCCGCCTCTTGTAAAAGCGCAATGCCCTCTTGGATTACTCTTTCCTTTTCCTCAATCTCGCTGGCTCTGCTTTTCAGTCCCATGAGTTCTTCAAGTCCTCCCTTTAGGTGGTCTTCGTTCTCAAACCCGTAGGTTGCGTACCAAGGTTGTTCTACCTCGTTTTGTTCTTCTTGAGCCGCGATATCTTCGGGCTTTAAGTTTTCGTTGGTGTCAACGTTTTCTAATTCTTCGCTCATATTCTGCCTGTTATTTCATTTCCGAACTGCGCTTCAAGTTGGGCCTCCAAGGATATTTCTTCCATTGCCTGCTTGCCCTTGAGTTGCTGTATTTGATAGTTTGCGTCGTTTTTAAGTCTTTGTAGTTCCATCGCTTTCGCCATCTCGACATTTGCTTTTTCACGCTCTTTCATTATCTCGATTTGAGCGAGTTGCATTGCCGTTTGTCTCTTGGCTTCCTCAGCCACCATTGCTGATTGCTGTTGAGCCTGGGCGTTCTGCTGAACCATCATCATTGAGAATTTCTCTTCACGCTCCCTCGCCTCCATTTCTTCAACTGCCATAAACCACAACGCCTCGTCAACGTCCCCGTTTTTGAGAAGCTGTGCCACGCGCTCTACACTTGAAGGGCGGAGAAGTACCGAGCCGTCTTTTGTGGGTATTTGGCTCATTGCCATTGCCCTTTGTAAGATGGCCGACTTTTCCTTTTCGTTAGGAAGAACACGGGTTGATATAGCAAGAGCATCAAGGGAAAGCCCTGAGATGTCGTCAATTTCAGAGAGCATATCTTTTCCAATTACGCTCTCGTAAAATTCTCTTATTTTTTCATCATACTCTATGTCTATTCGAGACTGGTGTATGATTCTTTCTCCTATCTTTTTCTTAAATTCTCTTTCTGACTCTCTTAAATCCCAATTCGCATGATTTCCCGCGACGTAGTCAGCCTCCATAACCCCAACAAGCCTTTCGGCACTTTGGTCGGGGCTTGCCGCCATGGCGTCTGGGATACCCATAATATCCTTAATCATGTTTTGGATATTGGCTATTTGGGCAAGCCACTCCTGTCCTTGTGGGCCAAGTCCGTTGTCGTTTTCTTCAAGCGGCTTGGATATGTACTTTCCTGTGGCGGCGTTAAACTTGGTTGCTATTACACGAATACCGTTTTGACGATGAACGTGCATAAGGTCAAATAAGTCGTACTCTACGCCGCCGATTTTAATGTTCGCCCCCTCGCCAATGTCAATGGTGTAACCCTTTGGAGCAGAAGCCCATACGGCAGCTCTTAGTTTCAGAACGGCAAACATAAGGTCGTCCAAAAGACCACGAACACTTCTTGTTGGGGATTGGCCTTTAATTCTATGGACAACATACGAACTCATTGGAGAAAGGCCCTTCTGCATTTGATTAGGTTTCTTTTTCCATTCGTATATCATATCTTGGCCCGTTCCGCTTATGATGTAAGAACCCTCGTACCAATAATTACACATTACATCGTCGTAAGTGTCTTTTGGGTTCTTTTTGTTTTCTTCTACCGGATTTGAGTTGCGTAAATATGTTACGTAACCTTGTTTGTTTTCTCTTTCGATGTATTGTTTGTAATCAGTTGAAAGGTATTCAAATTTGAGTACATACACCTTGAAGTCCATCCACGTCCATCTGTTTGTGGTCATGTCCTTTCTCTCAAAAGCCCATTGGGGTATTGATGAAACGTCAGTTTGATAAGGAACGTAGGACTTTGCCATCGACTGAATCTTCTCGTCGCTGAATCCCGCCTCTTTTAATTTAGGGTATATGGACTGAATGGTCTCTACCTCTATGTGACCAATTGCCACCGGCTCATCCTCGTTGTCCTCATTCCAAAGCATTACCGTTCTGGCGGGGTCTACATACTTGAACTTTACTTGGCCTGTTATTGGGTCGTTATAAAGTTTGGCGCAACGGAAGTGGAAGTCTATCGCGTCTCTGTTGTAGTCCATTCTTTGTTTAGACCAATTAGACGCTCTAAAGCCCGCCTCCGCAAGTTTCTCTAGCGCGGTTTCTTGACGCGCCTTGAAGAAACCAAGTCTTTCAGCCATGTTGAGCATATTCATGTCCTTCACAACAAAAGGCAACTTGAACTCAGGAAGACCAAGTTCTTTTGCAAGTGGGTTTGTGAAATTGCTCTTCACGTAAATATCTAACTTCTTGTCCTTCTTCTTTTTGATTATGTTCTTGTCAAGGGACACGCACTCAAGTCTGTAGTCATTGTCAGAAAGAACAGATAAAAGAACTGTTACGAGCTTTCTCATGGGTGAGAAAATGTCGTAACTGACATTTGCCATAGCCTTTCTTGGCGTTCTTCCGAGACCTCTTTGAACTGTTTCAGGACCGCTCTTTGGAGCGTTTGGTCCTACGGGTGATCCGTTGGTAAACCAATTCTTGTACTTTTCATTGCTTTGCATCCCCGCGCCGTAGTTTCTTGTCTCTTGCATCTCAGGGAGTTGGCTGTAAGAAAAATAAGCACCGCCGGCGCAATATCTTGACCACAACGCTCTTCCGCATCGTAATCCAAAGTCCGGTTTTAATTTATCTTGCTCTGGAATGTTATCGTCCGGAAACAACACTCCTCCAGCCAATTGGGGTAATATCATAACCCAAAAATTTTTATTATCAAAAGCAAAAATACAAAATTTT
>Ga0214923_10008575_pt1 | contig 10843 bp, 10 predicted proteins | sample LL1510_MetaG_FD_177993 | JGI IMG/M metagenome (GOLD analysis project Ga0214923, IMG submission 177993) | Freshwater microbial communities from Lake Lanier, Atlanta, Georgia, United States - LL-1510 | ecosystem: Environmental > Aquatic > Freshwater > Lake | place: USA: Georgia | collected...
AATCACGTGGATTCTCAGCACCCAGTATGTATTGATGTTTTCAATATAGATTTTTGAAAAGGTGGGTCAAGATATAAACGGAGGCTAGCCATCTTTCTGACCCCCACACCTCTCTCGCTATAATTTGTGGTTCGGCGCTTTAGCTCAGTCGCAATAACGAAAGTTCTATAATGAATCTACGGTTTGCAAACCAAGCTGCTACCATCTTCAACTGCCGCAACTGCTCCACTAAGTAGGATTTCATAGCAGTTTAATTGTTCCATTACCAGCAGCAATCAGCTGCCAGCGGTGTTGATATGACCTTCCATTACTAACTGCCCTGTTGTAGCTAAGTCTGCGGTTAGCTACAAATTCGCTGCTGTGTGTGGCTTTTTTGCGGCTGAGTGTGTGTTGATTTTTTGGGTGATTGATTGGCAGCTTTGTGGCTGCTGAGTGGCTGTAATTGGTTGTGCATTTTTCAGCAGCATTTTTTGATTTTGGTTGCCCGCCAGGTTAACTACTTGTAAGCTGAGCTGATGCAGGTTTTTGACCAAGGCGCAGCAGCAAACGATGACCACTATCTGCCTGCACGGCACCGCACTCTGCCCATCTTGGCCACAGTCACGCCCATAGCCAACTACCCCACTAAGCTGAGGATCTTCCGAACTCTCGCCAGCAGATATTGGCAGGTGCGTTGTTATCTACGGGGAAAAACCTACACAAAGAGTCTCAAAACCACCAACAAGTCAGCAGCCATCAGTCAAGCCAAGCAGTTCTTTCATATCAAAACAGCTGAGCTGTATGGTGAGCACGTGGTTGTTAAGGAAGACCGTCCAGTCATATTCAATGATTTGGTTATTGCCACACTTGCCCAGCAACAGGCACGTGTGGAACGTGGCGAACTCACAGCACTGAGCCTTGCCATCCTACGCAGCAGGCTCAGCAAGAACATACAGCCCTGCTTTGGTGCTATGCCCATTGACACCATCAACTACCAGCACTTGACGGACTTTGTGCAGCGGCTCAATAACAAAGGTTTGAGCCCAACCAGCATCCAGCAGCACATCGTTGCAGCCAGAAAGGTGTTTCACTACGCACACGGAATAAACTTGATTCGGAGCTTGCCGCGTTTTCCCAGTGTGAAGATCAAAAGCCAGCCACGTGGCAGCTTCACAGTTGGCGAATATCGCAGCTTGGTTTCGTGGGCAAGGCGATTGATTGGAACGCGAGTCCCCACTTCAGTCACAGCCAAAAGCCGACGTGGTGAACTCAATGTAGAACAGTATGGGCGCATCAGCACAGACTTGGCTTGGTTGATACGTTTTATGGTCAATGGCTTCATGCGTCCCAGCGACATCAAGTTCTTGCAACACCAGCACGTGACAGTGGTCAGAGCCAAGCACATCTACTTACGGCTGAACCTGCCAGAGACAAAGAAGCACGACAAACCCATCGTCACCTTACAGGCTGCTGTGTATGTGTATGAACGGCTGCTGGCTTGGCAGCTGTCACAAGGCTATGGTCGACCCACTGACTATGTGTTCCTGCCAGAACAGACCAACAGGGACTTGGTGCTGGAAACCTATCGCTGGCAGTTCACGTGGATACAGCAACAGGCAGGAATAGGACGAAATGCCGCTAATGGGCAGAGCCGAACCCTTTACAGCCTGCGGCACTCTTCAATGACCTTTAGGCTGTTGTATGGACGGCGGGTTGATTTGCTGACACTTGCCCGTAATGCAAGAACCAGTGTGGAAATGGTTGAGAAGTTCTACAGCTCCAACTTGGCAGCTGAGATGAACATTGACCTCTTGCAGGGTTTGAGGGATTGACCGTCCAGTTACGGGACGGTGTAAATTTAATGTTGATTATTAATAATTATTTAAAACTCATACGCATATCGATTTATAAATTATTATCCAAATATATCATATCATTTGACTCCCAATGTTATTAATTAAATACAATCTCCAATCTCCTTTGCTTTTCATTCTTCCACCCTTGGAAAATAAAGCTGACTCTACTTGCATCCCATTAACCGTCCTCTCTTTAGATGACATTTTAAATGCAATTGAATCTATAAAATCACAAAATTTTTCATAAATTTCAGCAGTTTCCTCAGCGCACAAATGACTATGCATATGCCTTTGCTGTATTATATTTTCACATAATATTAAATTAGTTGAATTAGCGGTCCATTTATCCATAATATATACATTAAGTTTGGGGTAGCATAAGAAAAATATAATTTTTGTAAAATAAGCAACCCATAGATTGGAAATCGGATCCTTAGACCATATCTCGAACGCCTCTCTTCGAGATTGCGCTTTCTCAGTTGCACTTATTTTATTGATGATTTTATCTTTCTGCGCAAACATTTGCAGAACTTTATTTTTACCGTTTGGAACCTTATCTTGTGCTCCCCATGCCATTATCGTTATAAACTTATTCCAAGGATGTTGAATAGGTGACTTACAGATATTAAGAACCTGACACCTTTCCAATGGAACACTGGCTAATTTAGGATCAAAAAGTCCCCCGATAGCCGCCAGTTTGGATGGAGCAGTGCCAACAGCCCCTTGATCAACAAATGGAATACAGAGGAATTTATCCCAATGGACTGACGATGGTATATTGATCATCAGACTAAACTGTAAGGCCTAAAACATGTAAAGAACAGCCATCATCTATTAAGTATGTCCAGTCGCCGTTAACATAGCCGCAAAAATACAATGAATTTTCATCAATTAAATCTTGCAAATCTTCTTGATTACTTTCCCGCAATAAATTTAAACTGAAAAAGACTTGTGCTGTCATATATATTTTATCATCCAAGGTCAAAAATCTAATTTTTGAATTGTCTTTGTTTAAAGCGATTACAAAGTCAGAGTCCACCTCAAAAATATCACTTACATTATCCAGTTCATCAGCATTCGACCATGACCATTCAAACTCAAGTTTCGAAAATAATTTAAATAAATCATATTGAGAGTTTTCATGAGTCAATGCGTTTAATGCGTTTAATGCGTTTAATCCCTCAAGGGTTTGATTAAATTCAATATCAGATTTATTAATGTGCGCCCGTTTAATGCAATACTCTAGGTGAACAACTGCCATAATGGATTATTTGACCGAGGCATTGATTTTAACATACGTCTCCCACGAGTCCGTAAAACAACCCTCTGCTTTAGTCATATTACCTTTAGCATCAGTGAATTTAAACAAATGGGCAAAGACGCATTTACATTTACGTAGACCTTTAATTTCATTTTTTTCCATAAATTCAGCATCAATTTCAAATACGCCTCCCACAGTCAAAAGCGCTGACTTAGCGCCTTTATCAATAACCGCCTGATAAACTCCTTCAACCAGATTTTCTTTGGATACAAATATATTATTATTTGGGAGATCCTCTTCTATATAGGCATATCCATTGATATTTTGGATATTTAAATTCTCAGAATCGAGATAATATTTTAACCATAAAGAATTTATGTCCTTAGCCTTTTTGTTGAAATTATTTATCCACTCGCTATCGTCTACCCAGCCCGGAAACTGGTTCATGGTCAAAACTGTTTCTTCTAATGTAAGTAATAATTTTGGCATTTTAGTATTTTTCAAAGATTTTGATTATAGACATCATTAAAATTTAATTCAATAATTAATTATAACTAATGTAAATAAATTTTTAACTCTAACAGGCTATTTCAAATGCGTGCTTGAGGGATTGACTGTGCAGCCAACTTAATCATCGAGGTTGATCTGCGTTACCCCTTGGTGTTGAAGTGTCGGGTTGACCCGACTGGTTGTTGTAAGGGGTTGATTGAATATCGGATCAGTTACGGCACCCTAGGCATGACCCCCGATGGCTTTAGTGTTGGCAGGGGAGTTGCGGGATAACCATTTTTGCTATGCCTGTCATCCCCACGAAGTGGTGAATTTTTTGCCACTAATTTCTGGACAAATGGCACGCCTTTTTGCGGATTAGACACATTCACGTGGGCTAAAGGTGCTGCTACCGTTTGTATTGGTGCAGTCTTTTGTTGCGCTGCTTGCTGTCTAGCCTGAACTGGGTATTGGAGATTTTGTGGTTTGGCCTGCTGGGGGTTGGCAGAGGCCTCAGGTTTTTTAACTGGGGGTACCTTGGGGCTTGGTGGTGGGGGTGGCATGGGTATGCTGAGTTTTCCTTTACCCGCTTTACGACCCTTGCGAGGCTTTAACTTGGCCTTGGCTGCTTTGGCCTGTGCAACTTGAGCTTGTTGCTGGCGCTGAGTTTCAATGGCTTGCCAGACATTGTCATTGATCAGTCGCCACAAAGCCATCTGCTCTTCAGCACTAGCAATTTCATCAATACGCATCGCGGTCTCCTTTTCTTTTATTTATCCGCGATGCGATTGCTGTATGGACAGTTACTTGCCAAATCCTTCTCGTAACTTATTGCTGGCCGTTTCGATTTGGTTATCCAGTTCACCCGCTTCTACAGCTCGTTTGATCAGCTCCAATGTGGGTATCAAATCGGTAGGTGCGCCAACTTCAATGGTGCTCTTTCCCTTTGTGATCTCCACCACCCTTGCTCCGTAGCGCAAATTCAAAGAGATCTTGCCACTATCGCCATTCCACCACCAAGCGCGAACCCTCTTGGGTAATTCAACGCTTCGGCGTAGCCCGTCTTGATCCCTAACAGTCCGAAAGCGAGTGGTTGTAAATTCCTTTCCTTCTAGGTGGGCTTGTGCCAACTGAATCTGCTCCCACAGCTTTTTGCACAACTTGTTACGGCGCTGCGCTGCTGGGTTCATCACCTGGGACTTCTTGCTGGCTGACAGCTTGAGGCTAGCTATTGTGCTCATGTCATTTTCTCCTTGTTTGTTAATGACAAAGCAACTTTAATTTCGATCAGTATTCCAGGGCAACCTCGAAGTCATGGAAGCCCGATAGTGTTTCGGGACTTTGCCCAAAATCAAATAAAAAGAGCCAGATTTATTAGTGGTTTTATTTGGTCTAGCTAAATAAACATGACACTCAAATCGATAGACTGTATTTGTGCTGCCATTTATTACTACCGAGAAAAAAGAGCCGCGTCACTCAGTTGCTTTGACGCCCTAAACCTGGACAGTGGTGTTCGCAGGGACGGAAATTCTGAGCGGTAGCAGAGACTTGTTGTCACTACCCGTTGAGGATGCTGTTGGGAGTTGCTGACCAATTGACACAAGAATGAATTCAAGCACCAAGGTGATGGACTCAATGTCCATGCACCACGAGCAAGCCCTGCCTACACAGCAACTTGCAAACCCTGCGGCCAGTTGGCACTTCAGCTGTCGCAGACTGTTGCGTTTCAATAGCAGCACATAAAAGGAGACCGCGAAACCGCCCTTGCCTGACTAGGTTGTGCTGAAGTGCTGTGGTAACGAACTCAGCGAAAGTCTGTTGCCCAAAAAACTGAGCCTATCTGCACAAGGCTCAGTGTGGGTTGAATCTAGCGAAAGCCCTTGAACATCAATAACTGCTTCAAGCATCAACACAGTATCAAACTGAATTGATGTTTCAAACGCTAGTATCAAACAAGAAATAAATGTGCTGAAACAAATCCTTGAGCGACGAGAGAAAGGTTTGTGAAAGCACAAGCGAGCTGCAAGGCTCGCTATCAATACGCCACAAATAGATTCAGCAATTACACAAATGGCATCGAACGAGTTCAGTTAAGTAAGCTCGGGGGTGGGTGAAAAGCACCACCTTGAAAAATCAAGTACTGGATGCTAATTTTTCGCAGCTGAAAAAATTAGGAATGCAGAACCCATTTGGGCAAACAGCTGCTGCGTTAAAACAGCTCTACAGCGCGAGATCAACTGAGCCCAGCAGCCAGAGCTACCCAGCTGCTAAAAAACTGCTTGTAGGGCTGCTAAATACATCGTGGCGTAACTGCCACGAGTTATCCACAGGCGATCATGCAAAAACCTCACAAAATATGCATTTCATGAGTTTCTTGCGTAACGCATTGATTTTATTGACCCGAAACTGTTTCGGGTTTCAGGTTGTCCAGACCATATCAAAGAAAACAAACTGTAGCTCTTTATTTATTACTTTTAGGAGCACAGAAATGAAACAAGCAAAAACACTCACAGCAGCAGAACTGCGCCGTGTGACTGATTCCATAGCTACAAGGGCCCATGCAGCCCGAAACAGAGCCATGCTGATGATGACCCATTTGGCGGGGCTTCGCGTAGGGGAAGTTGCCCAACTTACTTGGGCGGATGTGGTCACAGCAGAGGGCGCGGTGCGCGAGGAAGTGCGCTTGAACGCCGATCAAACCAAGGGCAGGCACCCACGCACCGTGTATGTAAGCCCTAAATTGCAAAAAGAATTGCGGACATACATTGCAGCTACCCCCAAGCGCGAACCAAGCGCTGCGCTGTTTTATACGCAAAAGCACCCACGCAGAGGATTCACGCCAAACACCCTGACGCAGCACTTCTTAAACATGTATCGCATCGCGGGCATTGATGGTGCCAGCAGCCACAGCGGCCGCAGGACGTTTGCAACTAGCCTCAGTTCTAAGGGGGCCAGCATCAGGGTACTGATGAAAATCTTGGGCCATAGAAACATCTCGACCACGATTGGCTATGTGGATGCATCGGATGACATGCTTAGAAGAGCAGTTGAGTTGGTGTGATGCCCTAAAAGTTCACTGACACTAAATTTCATCAGACCCTGATCATTTGTGTCGGGTCAACCCGACACTTGGTGACTAGGGGATCAAGCTAATAGGACCTTGTTGCGGACAAAGCCAACTTCGTCATTGCCCAGGCTAAAAAGTCTGCTGACAAAAGCCCGGTCCTCAAAATCAAACCGAATTTGTTTTGATATAAGCCCTTGATCGTTTGGGAACTCATCACGAGCAGCATTTTCAGCAATGATGGCTCCACGATCTAGCCACCTGTGAACCATCATGTTCATATGTCGCCTCATATGTTCGTCTCCACATTTACTCCTTGCGGCCCAAGGATCTAACTTGCCAGCATAGTCCTTGACCAGTTGGACCAAGGCTCCAACTCGCCACTGCTCTATATCCGGATGTAACGCACGGGTGTAGACCAAATTAAGTATTTTCCAAAGACTGCTGATTCGCACCTTTAGTTTTTCGATCAGACTGTTGGCCATGCGTTGACGCTTAAGCATCATCAGCATGTCAGCCCATTGAGACACAGAAGGGAGTGCTGTAGCTTGCGGCAGATGAACAAACATATCTCCACTTTTGATTCTTCCTATCTCACGACTTGAATACAGCGCCACAGCAGGACCGCAATGCGTTGCAAATAGTCTGGGATGCAGATTGCTCCAACCCACATAGTTTTTTGAAAACACATCCCCATACCGCCGAAAGCATTGAACAGCATTTCTTTGCTCATCGGGCATGTGCTTGTGAAGTCGCAGCTTGTGCGGGTTACTGCACACGCTCCAGTAACTGGGACTGATACGCAAAAAATTAAACAGCAATCTTTTTATGTCTTGTACGCACAGCAAGGCTGAGTCGTAGAGGTTTTCATGTCCTGCAGTCATGTCTCCTACTCCTTCCAAAAATATGTGTTTACTTTTTCTGAATCTTTCTAAAGGTATGTATACGTCGATCACTTTAGTAGCTGAAATTGATTTGTGCTCACACTCGTTTGCACATTTCCTCAATCAACCTAGGAGCTCAACCATGAGTGAAACCAAAGTATTGGAGTCAGGTATCAAGCCACTCCAAAATACACAAAGCCAAGGTAATGGCTATGCTGAAAGCATGGTCTCTTTGCTGACCCGAAGTAACCCTGATAAGGCAGTTGGCGAGGCCATTGACCTCTTGATCGCCAAACGATCAAGCTGGGAAAGCAACGAGCTTGCTTCTGCCAACGATGCACTTTATGGATTGCTACAGCATTGCTACATGCTCAACAACGCCATGATTGGTGGCGACACCATGGCCAAGAACCTGCGTAAGGGACTTGGCAACTACATCACCACCAAGGGCTATAAGTTCACAGATGCCACGCCATTGATTACCAAGGTAATTCGCTGTGTATTTGGTGTTGATCGCAGGCGAGTGAATGCGTATGCATCAGCAGTAAGAGTTGCCATTTCGGAAAAAGTTTCGGTGATGGATTTACCAAAGTTCCTTCGTGAATCGGGTGGCATAGAAGAAGTTCGCCGTAAAAATGGCAAACCCACCAAGACCATGAAAGACAAAGTGGAACTTGGCCGAGCCGTGCTCAACTCAAGCGCAATTGCCAATATCCAAAGTGACACTTTGAACGCTGCCTACTCCACCAGCAGCACAGAGGAAGGCATTGTCCTTCTTGCCACCAGAGAGGACGATGGAAGCTTTGCCATACGCAAGGTTGTGCAAAACAACTCTGCGGTCAAGAGCGCCCTGGCTGCCTGTTCAAGCGTTGGCATTGAACAAGCCAAAGCCAAAGAGTTTGAAGATGGTGTCAAAGCACTTGAAGAGAGTCGACTCGCAGCAGTCAAGGGACTCAAAGTCGCTTGAATCAAGTACTTATTTTTTGACAGTAAACCAGTGACTGTGGACTAAAGGTCTGCAGTCACTGCTCAACCCAATTGAGAGGAAATATATGAACATCGTTAACACAAGTGCCGTGAAAGTACAGCAGCCAGAGTGCCTTGATGATTTTGCTCTGCATCAGAACAGCAGATACAAATTGGAAAGCATCTTGGATCAATCTTTGGCATTTCCTGCCAATGGGGTCTGTGGCATTGTTTTATATGGACTCTATGGCACAGGCAAGACCACCATTGCAAATCTGCTGCCTGGACTGATAGATACCAGCAAGGTAGACCCAAATGCTGCCAATTTAAATCCGAGCAAGATTCGTGACACCAAAGGAGCCTATGTTGACTACTACCCATGTGCCCAGGGTCAAAACGGTGCCCAGTTAACACAACAGATCAACAACAGAACACAGTTGGTATCACTCAACGCCAGCGGGTACCACTTTGTTGTGATGGATGAAGTGGATAACTTGACCGAAGCAGCACAAGCTGGCTTTAAAGCCATTATGGGCAAGCATCATGTGATTTTCATCATGACCACAAACAACCTTGACAAGATAGATGCAGGAATACAAAACCGTAGTGTGCTGATTGATATGAATGTGCCGCCACCTGCCTATTGGCGGCCCATCCTACGTCGTGTGTATGAAGATGCCAATTTGCATTCACCGTCGGACGCAGTGTTGGATCAAGTGGTGATTGCGGGTCGTGGCTCAGCTCGAAGCATCTTTAGCGATGTCGTCATGGGTGCCAATCAAGCCAAAAGGGCTGGGCAGACTGCTGTGGCAAATATTGCCAACATTAGGAGTTAGCCACCAAGCCCGCTGATTTCACCACCCAACAAGTACGATCCTTGGCTGATCAAGCCCGAGCAAAGCCCAGCAAAAACGGGAACTGTAAAAGAGGCTGGCAGGCATTCAAACAAATAGTTAGGACCGCAATATCTCAGTATCACCTTCCAGCTAGATTGACTGTTTGCCAAGGGTTTACCCCCCCCGCTCTACTTGATATATATTCTTATAAATGTATAGTGAATTTGGCTTTTGGCATCTGACAATTTGGGAAATTAGAAATTTAAAAATGTTTTTTATGAACTGTTTTTGCTAATCGTATTGTGAAATTTTATGAAATTTGCTTGTTGTGCACTATTAGTCTTGATGCTTTCGGGCTGCGGTGGTGGTGGAGGCGGGGGTGGAAGCTCAGGCAGTTCAGCGGCTCAAACTGGACAGTTCTTTGATGACCCAGTTTCTGGTTTGACATACGTATGTAACGGTGGTTCTCAGACATATCGTGGTACGACTGGACCATTGGGAGAGTTCACATATGAAACTGGACAGACTTGCACGTTCAGTGTGGGTAAAGTGTCGTTAGGTACATTGAAAAATATTCCCACAGATGGAAAAGTAACACCCCACGACGTTGCCGGTGTTTCAAGGGCTGCAACATCAGCTCCCTCTGCAGTGGCCATTGCGCAGTTTTTACAGACACTCAATGATGGAAGCGCATCAGACAAGATTGTTATTCCCACAGCCACCACGGCTGCTTTCAACTCAAACAGTGTGACCGCTGTGACCTTGGCTGCTTCAACAGGGTCCATATCTCAAGCTGACCTAAATAATTTGGTGACCACTGTGATGCCCACCAAGGCATTGGTCAGTGCAAGCGCAGCTGCAGCCAATCTGACGACTCAGATGACGAAAAACAACATTAGCACCACAGGTGGTGCTGTGTCGGCCAGTGCGCCTGTTGTGCTCAACAGTATCTCGGTGACTGCTTCCGATAACAATCGTCCTGCAGGTCTCACCGCGCAACTCACTGCTACTGGTTACTACAGCGATGGCACCACTAAAGACCTCTCCAGTAGCGTGTCTTGGAGCTCATCCGATTCTTATACCATGACCGTGGCCAATGCAGTTGCTACGGGTAAAAAAGCAGGCAACGCAACTGTGACTGCTAGCTTGACGCCCTCTGGCACTAGCACAGCCATCACTGGCTCCACCGTCATCACCACAGCAGCGCCGGTAGTGGTGAGCGTGGCCATCACTAACAGCAACTCTTTGCCCGCAGGTCTAACAGATCAGTTGACGGCAACGGCCACATTGACCGATGGATCTACTTCCAACGTTACAAACTCAGTGACCTGGGCTTCATCGGACACAACCAAGGCAACCATTGACGCAACCACAGGATTGGTCACGGGTCTTGTCAAAGGTAGCTCTACTATCACCGCCAGTTACGGCACCGCCTCAACAATCACAGCAACCTATGTGGAAAGTGTGTTGGATCCCAGCATATTGAATTTGATTATTTCTTATGTTCA
>Ga0214923_10008577_pt1 | contig 10838 bp, 10 predicted proteins | sample LL1510_MetaG_FD_177993 | JGI IMG/M metagenome (GOLD analysis project Ga0214923, IMG submission 177993) | Freshwater microbial communities from Lake Lanier, Atlanta, Georgia, United States - LL-1510 | ecosystem: Environmental > Aquatic > Freshwater > Lake | place: USA: Georgia | collected...
TAAAACAGGTAAGAAGGTAGGTTTGTATATCACTGAGGGTTTTAGTGACCGAACTTTCTGGAGCATCATCCTCTAATAACAGCTCTTCTGCAAATGTATCCATCATTTAGGCTCCTAATAAGATAGTTCTAGTATATCAGAAAAATTCAATAGGATTTAAATTCAATTTTATGAAAAATCAATAACAGCTTTTAATTAATACAAACTGCCGGTATAATGTCTTCAAAAAGGTTGAACCCAATGAGATTGCACTTGATGAAGAAATTAATGACGCTTTTGTTTGTAACCATACTCGCTCTGCCTTACGCAGCAAATGCGAGCCAGATAAATGACGAAAATCAGCGCATGATCCTTTTTTATGTTAATCAATATCGTACAAAACACCACTTGCCTCCCTTGCAATGGAGTCCATTGATCAGCAAAGAAGCAGCTAAGCATAGTCAGGACATGGCGCGAAAGATAATTCCATTTGGGCATGTTGGATATACTCAGCGTATCAAGCATTTATATCAAAGCCATGTTAATTGCAATGGTGGTGCTGAAAATGTTGCCTATTATAAAATCAATGCAAAAAAGTTGGTGGAGGGTTGGTTAGCGAGCCCTGGACATCGTCGCAATATTGAGGGGCATTACAATTTGACAGGGATAGGAATTGCCTATACTAAAAAACCTGGTTGGGCCTATTTTACTCAAATATTTTTACGAAGTGACGGCAAGAAAGTGGCTTAGCCATTAATCCACATTAATTCACGAGTGGATGTCAAATGACGTAACGAATCCCAAGCATGATGGAATCTATTGAGGGGTTTAAGCTGGTCTCATGCCTCACGAGCTCTATTCCGTTATTTGTTGATAAGATGTCCAGGTTTCCTTGCATTCTAGATCCAATAACATGCGCATAACCAAGAGAGAGTCCCCATTTTTGATTCATAGCGTAAATACCCCCAATCTTGATTTCAGGTAAAACAGCAATTTCTTGATGATGTGCTTTTACATGGTCGCGAGAAAAAGCAGCGGTTAATTCGTCGTTGGTTGATTTAATTTTAGAGTAGCGGTTTTCTACAATACCACCTACTTTGAAAAACCAATCTATATCAGAGTATTTATACAAGATACCCACCAGCAGATCTTCGCCATCAATGTCATGAGAAAGGGAGTAACCCTGCGGATGACGAATAGTGGTGCTTCCATAGTAGCCAAAAGCAAGTTCGTTAGTGAGACGTAATTTTTCCATCAATACAAATTCAATACCCAAGGCGACCCGGCCTCCCCATGGTTGATTGGTTTTAGAGGCGGTTTGATCTAGAAATGAAATGCCATTAATGTCTCTCCAGGAATAACTACCTTCTAAACTCAGAAAGGGGCTAAATTTATTCGAGATTATTTCATTGGGTTTTGCCGCTACTGTAGAATAAAAAAACAGGAGGGCGGTACCAATAAGGACACCTTTTATCACACGATGCAACGCTGAGTGTTGATGCAATTTTTATATTCCTTTTGTGGCTGATGATGGATATTCAGATAAGCCTGGCATCATGGTTGTTTATTTTTGACTATGAGTTACAAAAGGATTATCAAAAAGATAGGTAACACTGAGGAGTGCTGTGTTCATCCCATACCTGCCTAAATTCAGTCGTGTTCCAGACCATCTGTTTCGACCAGTCCCTGAGCCAATATTCCCCACGGATTGATAATCATATCCTAAGGATAAAATTAATGGCGGGAATAAGAAAAAATCCACTCCTGCACCAACGTTGTAGGAAAACTGAGTTGATGTTTGGTCAGCAAATGCGGGGCTTGTGCGCGGAGCTACCCCTAGAAAGGCACTTTCTTGATAGTTTTTGGTATGAACAAACGAAACACCAAGCCCGACATCGACATACGGCATTAGCCGATGATACTGCATCAAATCAAGCTTGGTATAGATGGACAACACGTTCGCATTTGTTTTCCAGTTATAGGAATAATTTTCAAAAAGAGGCAATGAATACTGCATCACGGTGCCTGCTATCTCTTGTGGAAATAGATATTGGTACCGCAGGGCCAACTCTATGGCTGGAAACCAGGTTTGGTCATGTTGAGTCCACCGATATCCTGCTGTTGCAGCCAGCATCCCTTCATCACGGCTTGAGGATGCTGAATACAAGTCTTGATAACCAGGTGCTGGAAAGCCCGAACCATTATTAACAGCCATCGTTGAGTTAATGTTTGGCCATACGGCACCCACATCCCCGGAAATAAGCCAATGACCTTCAGAATAATGAGGCATTGCGTTGGCGTAACTCCAGTGAGATGCGCTAAGTAACAAGAGCAGCAAAAACGAGGTGTTTTTTATATTCATTTTATTCATCCTTTGCAAAAGCCACTTTAAGTGCAAGTCCCTGTAACGGCACAGGGGTATATCCCTGTTGAAAATTGAAACGAATTGCTTGCATCATTGTTAATATTCCAGCTAAATACGCCACCAATATTGGGATATGTATTATTCGGAAGATAAGTATCACAACTGTTGCTGCTTGCCGTTTGTGTTCTTAAGCATTGAACTGCGCGTTTGACGACACTTAGAACCGCTGGCGGTGAGCCATCACTAATCCCTTGACCATTGATCACTGGAAAGCCCAAAGCAACTTGTGAATCAACCAATGACGCGGTGTAGGCTAAAAATCCGGAGGCTTGGCCTAGGGGGCAGGTTGAAGGCCAGCTTTGTAATAAATCTTCAACAAAAGCAACCGCTGGATCGGGCGTGGTGGTCAGGGTGTTCGGATCCCAACAGTTACAATCAATACCAAAAGCACATCCCGCATTATAAAGTTGGATGCCAACCCAAGAGAGCGCTGGAGCGACACCTGTTTGCATAATCAAGGAAGAATAATTGCCAAATGTGTTATTTAAACCACTAGTCGCAGATATATTTGCAATCTGTGGTACCAAGGTTAACAATTTACCGGGGTTAGCACTCCGATAGGTAGTAATAATATTGGCAAGCACTGGAATGTCATTGCCCGGGTTCGTGATGGTTGCGCCAGTTGCCGCGGGCGAAAACCCTTGTTCAATGTCAAAATCAAACCCATCAAAATCATAGGTGGTTGCCAAACTGGTCATTGAAGCGACCATATTGGTTTCAAACGGTGCCGCTCCAATAGGTGTCCACGCCTCATGAAAATTCACCGTGGTGTTTGGGATGTTGGTACTCGCACCACCAATGGATAGCAAGGCTTGAATGCCTTGGGCATGCAAATCTCTGATATAGGAGGTGAGATCAAATCCAGTGATAGGTGTTGTAACAATCGTGCCAGGATTTGTTGTGCTAAATACCCCAAAGCTAATCATGACATGGGTGTACCCTGCGGCAGCAATACTAGCCGCTGATGGCGGAGTATTCCATCCGACTAAATACCCAATGACTCTTCCGCCAGTATTGCTCGAGACGACAGACGTACTCGTTCCGTTATAGGCAAGTGTTGCAGTGACTGCTCCGCCAGCGCTTGTTGGGGTATATGTGCCGGAAACCGTGCAACTACCACCAACGGCTATCGTTGTGTTGCAAGTATTCATTAACACAGAACGACTTCCATTTGTAGCAGTAACATTGACGTTTGGATTGGTGAGTTCTGCCTTAGTGGGATTGAGGAACTTGAAGGAATAAGGATGAGGAGAATTAAGTAATGGTTGTGGTGGCAGTTCTAAACTAGTCATGCCATACGCATTGGATCTAGCAGCGGTAAAGCTCTCTGAAACAACGGGTGTTAAAATGACCTCGTCATTGCTAAATCCACCAATGCTTAGTTGAAAAGATTTATTGCCTGGCGTTAGAGGTGCTAATGTAACGGTGACAAGACAACTACTGTCCGTTTGGTCACGCTTTTGTAATTTTTGACCCGAGCAGTGATCAACAACAGTAAATTCGTTGTCTGAGCTTGCTATTTTTTGAATTGAAAGAGGAACCGTCATCGGCCATGGGAGGTTGTTGGTAATTTGATAGGTGATGGTGTCGCTTTGGCCAACAGGTATTGGGCTTACAAATGCGCGAGACACCTCCCAAAGAATGGGATCGCGAGGGAGGCCCGCTTGATGAATACTGCAATATCCAGAATTTGCACCACAGAACAGCATCATTGCAAAGCCGACTAGACGACCATTCATTTTACATTCCTTGTTTGGACCAACAATCATTTGAAAAATATCATGATCTATTGTTTAGAACAATCTTTAATGATGATCTAAATTGACCATGACGAATCAATGAACCATTCTGCTTTGTCCATTCAGCAGGCTATTTTTAGGATAAAAATCAGTGGCCAAAAGTCGTTTGACGAATAAAAAGACATTTACTATACTAGCAATCTGGAGTTTTTTTTAAATGGATTTGTTATGTTAAATCGTACTAGCACAAGAAACAGAGTGTCGCCTCTTTTTAATAAACCCAAACAGATTGATCCCTTAACGGCATTGCATCGTTGGCTATTAATTTTAGGATCAGTGATGATCTTTATTCTTTTGCCCTTGCTGTTTGTTTTGAGCTCTCTTGATACAATTCACATGCAAATTGACGTTACAAAGATAGAAGCTCACCCTTCTTTAAGTCAGGACAAGATTAGTCAAGACGGTGAGCCGTTAGAAGTTAACGAATTATAGAGAATTCGTTAGTCCTGCCTTGATTTTTTTGCGAAGGCTGTTTTGTTCTTTTTTTAATAATTTATTGCCTTTCGCATTGCTAATATAGAACATATCTTCGGCACGTTCACCGGCAGTAGCAATTTTAGCATTGTGCAAATAGATGCCCTCACTAGACAGTATTCGGCTAATGATTCCCAGCAATCCAGGCCTGTCTATGCTGATTATAAATAAACAAGATCGTTCATTTTCCTCACTAAAAGTGATCACTGGCTTTAAATTGAAATGGGCTTGCGTTTTAGACATTCGTCGTTTAGTAACCGTCGGTAATTGAGTTTGTAACGCCAAATGAGTGGTCAGCGCACGTTGAAGATCATCGGTTTTCTTTTTATCAAGAAAGGCTTGGTTTTTTTCATCAAGAATAATGTAGGTATCTAAATCATATTGATTGTCTGTAGTAAAAATAGTGGCTTCTTGAATCGTGACATAATGGTTACTGAGTATCGTGGTGGTAATGGTAAACCGATCATCACGGTGCGGCATGTAGATAAATACTTCTGTGCCCCCTTGACTATGATGGGGCATGATTAATACTAGGGGAAAAGATTCACAAGACAGTATCGCTTTGGTTTGCATGGCGATCACTTCTGAAGGTTCATGCAAGAAATAGCTTCCATCAAAATGTGTCCATAACGCATCTATTGTTTGTTTTGAAAAGTTTTCCTGTATTAATGTATTTAATGCCGCCTTTCGTCGAGAAGCAATCATGCTATTTTCATCAATAATCGCCTTTTCTTGTTCCATGGCATGTTTTGCAGCATAGTATAATTCTTTTAACAGCGAATCCTTCCAGGAGTTCCAAAGGGTAGGGTTTGTCCCACAAATATCGGCGACAGTTAACAAATATAAATAATCTAAATAAGACGACTTTGGCAATAAACTACAAAAATTGGCGATGGTTTTGGGGTCATAGATGTCCTTTCTTTGAGCGGTTTGTGACATGAGAAGATGATGGCGAACTAACCATACCAATAGTGTTGTTTCTTCGGTGCTTAAACGGTGGCGAGTGGCAAAATGAGAGGCTTCTATCGCTCCAAGCTCAGAGTGATCCCCGCCTCGTCCTTTTGCAATGTCGTGGAAAAGTGCGGCCAGGTATAAAATATCCTTGTTTTTGATGTGAGGCATTAGTACGGAACACAAAGAAAATGTTTCTTTGTATTTTACTTTTAAAAAACGGACTAAATTTCGTATGACGAAAAGGGTGTGTTGGTCAACGGTATAGACATGGAAAAGATCATATTGCATCTGGCCAATCACCGATGAAAAACAGTCGAGGTAATGCCCAAGAACACCATATCTACTCATACGTTGCAATACACGGTAGGGATCCTTTGCTGTTTTTAATATGTCCATGAACAAACTGGTGGTCGTTAGATTAGAGCAGAAACGTTGATTGATCAGATATAAATGCTCACGTATCAAGCGAATAGTACTTGCACGAACCCCTTTTATTTCCTGTCGTTTTGCAATCCATAAAAATAGTTTTAGCAAAGACAGTGGATTTTCAGTAAAAACCTTGGAGTGACGGACTTCGATATAATGATTGGATAATTGAAAATCATTATCGAGCGTGGTGAGCTTTTGCTTTGGTGAATACACAATGACTTCTGCAAACCATTGGAGCAACATTTCATTTAACTCGCGGCTACGCTTAATAATTTTGAAATAGGCCTTCATGAATTGCTCAATCCCTAAGGATGAAGAATTGTCATGATAGCCAAAAAGAGTGGCAAGCTTGACTTGATACTCAAACAACAATCGTTCTTCACTTTTCTGTGAAAGCATGTGCAAGGCAAAACGGACGCGCCATAAAAAATGTTGGCAATGAATAAATTCTTCGTATTCTTTGTCCGTGATAAATCCAAAATTAATAACATCTGCCAAGTTTTTAATGCCGAAATGTCGTTTACTGATGCAAGAGAGGGTTTGTAAGTCACGTAAGCCGCCGGGGCCATGCTTCACATTGGGTTCTAAATTATATGCTGTTTCGCCGTATTTTTTGTAGCGGTTGTCTTGCTCCTTTTGCTTTTCAAAAAAATAATCATGACTACTCCACATATGCAAGGGATGAGTTTGGTAGAGTAAATCTTCCATCAACGCATTTTTTCCACAAAGTAAGTGTGCATCGAGGATACTGGAGATGACCGACAGATCTTGGCTTGCGAGAGTAGCGCATAAAGAAACGGTGGTTATTTGATGACTGACCTCAAGGCCGATATCCCAACAATCCTGAGTAAACAGTTGGGCACGCTGGAGATCTGCTTTGTCAATGGATTCGTTGTAGAGGATTAACAAATCTATATCAGAGTGCAATAAGAGCTCACGACGGCCATAACTGCCCAAGGCAAGCAAACAGAAGTTGCCTCCTTCAGTGAGTTTATGCTTTTCAAATAATACGACAAGGATCTGATCAATAAACGTTACTAAACGATGCGATACGCTTGTTATAGATGCATTTTGAGTAAATTCTAGGCACAATTTCTCTTTGAAAAGTTTAACGGATTGTCGAAGAGACAGCGTTTCAGTGTTCATTAAGCCAGAGGGGTATTTCATAGAGCTACCATTATGAAGCTTTTCGATTGATATAGGCAAGACATTGTGATATAAATAGCGCGATTTTAACGACACACACGTTTCGTCACATATGGCAGGGTCCTGATAGTTTTACTCGTATCAAACGAAGGCTATCTGGTGCTATATGGGAAGCGTGGAGGCCTAACCCTGGAGAACACGATGAAAGTTAGTATGAAAGAATTGCTTGAAGCAGGCGCACATTTTGGGCACCGTACGCGTTTTTGGAACTCAAAAATGGCGGAGTACATTTTTGGTTCGCGAAATAAAATCCATATTATAAATCTTGAAAAAACAGTGCCGATGTTGAATGACGCACTAAATTACGTGGGAAAACTGGCAAGAAATAACGCAAAAATTTTGTTTGTAGGAACGAAGCGTGCTGCACAAGACAGTATTCGTGAGCACGCCAGACGTTGTGGCATGCCTTACGTTGACCATCGCTGGTTAGGCGGCATGTTAACCAATTACAAAACAGTACGCCAATCCATTTTCCGTTTAAAAGAATTGAAAAAGTTACGCGAAGAAGGTGCCTTTGCTTCCATGATCAAAAAAGAAGCCTTGATGCTCACGCGGGAATTGGAAAAATTAGAGCGTAGCTTGGGTGGAATTGAAGACATGGGTGGTTTGCCTGATGCCTTGTTCGTGGTTGATGTCGGCTTCGAACATATTGCCGTTGAAGAATCACGTCGTTTAAAAATCCCTGTTATTGGTATCGTTGATACGAATAACAACCCAGACCATATCGATTACATCATTCCTGGAAATGATGATTCTATGCGTGCCGTCGATATTTATGTTCGCAGTGTGGCTGATGCTATTTTAGACGGAAAACTCAGCAATTCCGTTGGTGGGTTAGCCGCCGGTGAGTTTGTAGAAGTTGCCAATTATGAAAAACAAGAGGATCAATCTGGCCATAAAAATTCTACTAAGAAAGCCAAAACTGAAGAACCTGCAAAAATAAAAGCAGCAGAAGACGCCGTTCCTGTCGCAGAGGAAGAGCAGGTTAAAAAGACTGTCAAGATTGCGCCTAAGGAAGAGAAAGAAGAAGCCAAGGCTGAACCAAAAGTGAAGACGGTTGTCAAGGCTAAGAAAGCAGCAACGACTGCAGATAAAAAGACGGATAAAACAAAAGACTAAAGATGGCATTAAGGGGGTAGATGGTGATCGTTCAGATGTGAGCGGTTACATTTTCTACCCTTCTTTGCTGATAAAAAGAGGAATTAACATGACAATTAGTGCCGAAATGGTGATGAAGTTACGTGGACGTACTGGTGCTGGGATGATGGAGTGTAAGAAGTTTTTAATTGCTTCCAATGGCGATATTGAACTGGCAATAACCGAAATGCGTAAAGCAGGTCAGGCAAAGGCAGATAAAAAAGCAGATAGAATCGCTGCAGAGGGGATCATGGTGATTGCCAGATCTGCCGATAGAAAGCGAGCATTGATGCTAGAAATCAATAGTGAAACAGACTTTGCTGCCCGGGACGAGCACTTTGTTGCATTTGCATCGTCTGTTGCAGAAACAGCGTTGAACAATGGGATCACTGATGTGTCTTCTTTGGGTCAAGTCATCATTGCTGGTAAGGACTTGTCCGTTGAAGAAGCAAGACAAGAATTGATTGCAAAAATTGGTGAAAATATAAAACTTCGTCGATTAACGGTCCTGTCTTCTGATGGCGTTGTTGGCTCTTATTTACACAGTTCTAGAATTGGTGTTTTGGTATCTCTTGATATTGAGGACGAGCCTTTGGCGAAAGACATTGCCATGCATATTGCGGCAAGTCACCCGATCGTCGTTTCACGTGACGATGTGCCTGCAGCATCTATCGAAAATGAACGTGAAATATTTATGGCACAAGCAAGAGATAGTGGTAAACCTGAAGATATTATTGCTAAGATGGTTGAAGGTCGTATTAGTAAATACATCGACGAAGTCAGTTTGCTGGGGCAATCTTATGTTAAGGATCCGAATGTAAAAGTAGGCTCCTTTTTAAAAAGCAAACAGGCTACAGTGCTTTCCTTCGTTCGTTTTGAAGTGGGTGAAGGGATTGAGAAAAAAGAGGACAATTTTGTTGAGGAAGTCATGGCACAGGTTCGTGAGCAGTAAAATTAATAATGACCTCGATCCGTTCGAGCTGAGGTATCTACCTTTAGCGAGTTAATATAGATGAAAAATGAACACCCATTGAAATACAGACGAATATTACTTAAATGCAGTGGTGAAGCCTTAATGGGTTCATCACAGTTTGGGATCGATCCATCTGTCCTTGATAAAATAGCCACCGATGTAGCGGAATTGATAGCGATGGGGGTGGAAGTTGGTTTGGTGATAGGTGGTGGTAACTTATTCCGCGGCAAGGCCTTGTCAAAAGCAGGTCTGGGCAGGGTCACTGGTGATCACATGGGCATGTTGGCTACGGTGATGAATGCCTTGGCTTTAAGAGATGCATTGGAACGCATTGATTTACCAGCTCGCATCATGTCTGCAATACCAATGATGGGTGTCGTTGATTCTTATCATCGTCGCAAAGCGATAACTCATTTGCGAAATGGTCAAGTTGTTATTTTTGCAGCAGGGACAGGAAATCCATTTTTTACTACGGACACGGCAGCTTGCCTGCGAGCGATTGAAGTGGGTGCTGATATTGTGCTTAAAGCGACAAAAGTAGATGGAATTTATTCTGATGATCCCATTAAAAACCCAAATGCCAAGCGTTATGATTTTCTGACATACAAAGAAGTGTTAAATAAGGGCTTGGAGATAATGGATCTAACTGCCATTTGTTTGTGTCAAGAACAAGGCATGCCATTACAGGTATTTAATATGTCAGAGCCATCTGCTTTGAAAAAAATAGTACTTGGAGAACAGGTCGGTACCATAGTAGGAGCAAATCATGTTGAATGAAGTCAAGAATGATGCAGAAAAGCGCATGAAAAAAGCAGTAGAATCACTGCGGCATGAAATGACTAAAATAAGGACTGGTAGGGCTAATCCAAGTCTTTTAGATCATGTACAGGTAGATTACTATGGCAACTCAACCCCATTAAACCAACTAGCCAATATTACAGTGAGTGATTCGCGAACGTTATTGATCACACCTTGGGAAAAATCCATGGTATCTGCGATTGAAAAAGCCATTTTAACCTCGGATCTTGGTTTGAACCCAGCAACAGCAGGGGCTGCTATTCGTGTTCCTATGCCGGCTTTAACAGAAGAGCGTCGTAAAGAAATGATCCGTATTGTAAGGGCTGAAGCAGAGCAGGCACGTGTTTCGATTCGTGGGATCCGACGTGATGCGAATAATCAACTGAAAGATTTAGTCAAAGAAAAGGCCATTGCTGAGGATGATGAACATCGCGGCAATGATTATATTCAAAAACTGACAGATAAACACATTGCTGAAATTGACGTTGTATTATCTGAAAAAGAAAAAGACCTGATGGAAATTTAGTATTTGCTAGGCAACGTATATGGACTCATCCGTTTTCGCAAGTACTCATTGAGTGAAAAGTGAAGTATATGCATACGTATATCCGACCATTCAATGAGTGAAAACCATTTTTATTCACTCGGGCCTTGATGATATTCG
>Ga0214923_10008578_pt1 | contig 10837 bp, 8 predicted proteins | sample LL1510_MetaG_FD_177993 | JGI IMG/M metagenome (GOLD analysis project Ga0214923, IMG submission 177993) | Freshwater microbial communities from Lake Lanier, Atlanta, Georgia, United States - LL-1510 | ecosystem: Environmental > Aquatic > Freshwater > Lake | place: USA: Georgia | collected 2015-10-15
GGGGTTATGGAGTGTGGTGAGCCTAGGAGCATGGCTGAGCCATTCGACCGGATCGTTTTACGCGGTGGCGGCGATGGCGGGACTGGGGATGGGATGGTTGCAATCGGCGGGCCGCGCGGCCGTGGCGGAGATCACGCCGCTGGGTCAGCAGGGGGAGGTGTTTGGCTTGTGGGGATTTGCAGGAAAACTGGCGGGAATCGTCGGGCCGCTGGCGTTTGGAGCGTTGGCCTCCGTGGCGGGGTTGCGGGAGGCGGTGATTCTCAACGGGGTGTGGTTCATTTTGGGGGCGTGGACTCTTTGGGGAGTAGATAGAAGATAGCATTTAGGAGATAGGGGGATTGTTAGGGAAACATTCGGAGGTTGTTTCAGAGTCCAAGGGGAAGCGGTGGGCAGAATCGGGTAGGAAGATAGAAAAAGAGGATGAGCCCGAGGCCATGGGAGCAGGACAGCAGTTCCAAAAAGAAGGAGATGGTCTCCTACAAAATTCTCGGGCTGGGACGGGAGATGAAGTCGAAACGCCGGCGGACGGCGGCGGAGGATGCGGGTTTGTACCGGTATATCGGGGAGGGGACAGCGGAGCGGCCGTGGCTGAAGGTGACAAGGATGGATTATTTGGTGACCCGCCGGGTGGTGATGATCGAGCTACTGGGAAACAGGTCGGCGAGGGATGCCGACCGGCTCAAGATTGAGAGAAAGACCTACGATTTGATGGCCCGGCGGCAGGAAGCGGCCACGGGGCTGCAGGAGTCGTTCCGGCAGGCGCACGGCCGCGGAATGACGCCGCGCGAGCTGGAGTTGTACAGCCGGGCGGGCGGGATGGAGGGCAAGGGCAGGGATCCCAAGGCGGCGGCCGATGGAATCCGGAAACGGTTGCTGGCGGAGGTGGTGGAGAAAGTGGAAAACCGCGCGCGGGGCGGTCAGATGCGACTGCAGGAGGCGTGGGCGGCGGCGGCGGGTGAGGAGTCGGCGCAGGAGGCGATTCTTGACCGCGTCGACGGACTGAAGGGGGTGGCCTATCTGCGGTGCCTGAGTTCAACTCGCCGGCATGAGCTGGCCAGGCGGGAGGATTTGAAAACGAAGCTTTCCGAGAAACTTGGAGTAAAGATTCGAAGACTAGCGTTTCGGTAAACGGCCGGGCCTTGGTCTTTTACGATTACGTTTACGACGCCTTCCAGCAGGGCAGTTTCGTAAATGTAAACCTCAACGGAATCGAAAAAATTAGTACTTCACCGAACAACCATACGGGGTGGTCTTTGGCGTGGGGACGGGTTTCCCGGCGAGGGCGGCATCCAGGGTCTGGCGGACGTAGTTTTCGGCCTTGGCGATGTCAGCGGAATCCGTGGAGCGGATACTGTCAATGGCACCGGCGTAAATGACTTTTCCCTCCTGATTGATGACGAACAGGTCCGGGGTGGTCTTGGCCTCGTACTTTTGTCCCACTTCCCCGGCGGGATCGAGCAGAACGGCGGTGGGCGAGGCGCTCTTGTCCTTGGTGTCGGCGTCGGCTTGGGGACCGGTACGGTGGCCCTGTTTGCCGGGGGCGGAGGAGAGGATGGACAGCCAGACAACGCCCTTGGCGGTGTATTCCTTTTGGAGCTTCTGCATATTGCCGCTGCCGTAATGCTTTTTCACGAAGGGACAGTCGTGGTTCAACCATTCCAGAACGACGATCTTTCCGCGGAATTCGGACAGCTTGCGGGGTTGGCCTTTGGAATCGTTGAGGGTGAAGTCGGGGGCTTCCTGGCCGGGTTCAAGGGCGGCGAAAGCCGAGAGATGGAGGATGAAGCCGCCAAGGAGAGGGAGGAGGTATTTCATCAAGCAAACATTCCATGGAACATGGGGGGGTCAAGTCGGGATGAACGGGGTCAAGGGGAAGGTGGAAAACGGGAGGTGGAAAGTGAGATTAGGAAGAAGATTAAGTTGAAGTTAGGCATGGGAAATCAATGATGGGCGGGTGAAGGGTAAAAACGGGGTTCATCACGGGGGCCTGATGGAGGCGGTGAAAGGCTTCTTTGGGAAAGAGGGGGCGTTGGCGGGAGCGAAGGGATATGAGTCGCGACCGGGGCAAGCGCGGATGGCGGAAAAAGTGGCGGAGGTGATCGAGGGGAAGCGACACCTCGTGGTGGAGGCGGGCACAGGAACGGGCAAAAGTCTGGCTTATCTGGTGCCGGCAGCCTATGCGGCCGGCGAGTTGGGACGGAAAGCCATCGTCAGCACCTATACGATTCATCTCCAAGAGCAGTTATTTGGGAAAGACGTGCCGATCGTGCAGTCGTTGGTGCCATTTGAGTTCACTGCGGCTTTGCTGAAGGGGCGTCAAAATTATCTTTGTCCGCATCGGTTGAAGAAAGCCCAGGCACAGCAGGGGGAGTTGTTTGCGACCGGTCAGGCCGAGCAGTTGAAGGGGTTGGTGGAGTGGGCCGGGAGGACGAGGGATGGGACCTTGTCCGATCTAGATTTTGCAGTGGATGCGGCGGTGTGGGCGCAAGTGTGCAGTGAGGCGTTTGCCTGCACGCCCCGGCACTGCGGGGGAGTGAACGGCTGTTTTTACCAGAAGGCGCGGGCGGAGATCCTGGATGCGAACGTGGTGATCGTGAACCACGCGCTGCTGTTCGGCCTGCTGGCGGGACTGGAGCAGGAGGAGGAGAGTCCGGACGAGGGCTACCTGTTCCCGAACGATTTTCTCATCCTGGACGAGGCGCACGAGGTGGTGGATGTGGCGGCGAAGGCACTGGGGCTGGAGGTAAGGCTGGGGTCGCTGCGGTTCCTGCTCCAGCGATTGGTGCATCCGCGGACGAAGAAAGGGGCCTTGGCGCGGTATCGGGATGGGGCCGCGACGAAGTCGGTCCTGGGGGTGTTGGGGATGGCGGAGGGTTTCTTTGAGGAGGTTTTGGAGGCGGGGAACCTGAAGGAGGCGGGGCAGAAGAGGGTGCGGCAACCGCTGGCAGTGAAGGATGAGCTGGGGCCGAGGTTGATGGAGATCCGGGCGCGACTGTTGAAGCTGGCGGAGGATGCGGACGATGGGGAGGAGCGGAACGAGTTACGGGACCATGCGCGGAGGCTGGAGGGGACGGCGTTCGGGCTGGGGGAGTTTCTCAAGATGAGCCGGGAGGGGCACGCCTACTGGGTGGAGCGGCGGTTGCCGGAGGAGGGGAGGAACTTTAAGGGGGAGATGAGCCTGCACGCCTCGCCGGTGGAGGTGGCGGAGCGGTTGCGGGAGCTGGTGTTCCGGGACGGGTCGACGGCGGTGATGACGAGCGCGACGCTGGCGACGGGGCGGGGGCTGGAGTTTTTTGCGGAGCGGACGGGGGCGGAGTCGGCCGAGAAGCTGGTGGTGGAGTCGCCATTTGACTACGCCAGCCAGATGCGGGTGTGCATTCCCAAAGGAATGCCCGAGCCGAGTGAGGGGTCGAGGTTTCAGGAGGCGTTGGAGGGGTGGATCCGGCGGCTGACGGGGATGACGAAGGGGAAGGCGTTTGTGCTTTTCACGAGCCGGGCGATGTTGCGGAAGACGGCGGAGGGGATGGCGGGCTGGTTTGAGGAGCAGGGTTGGAAGTTGTTGGTGCAGGATCGGGGGAATTCAAGGACGCGGCTGTTGCGGGAGTTTAAGGAGGACGTGCACAGCGTGCTCTTTGGGACGGATAGCTTTTGGCAGGGGGTGGACGTACCGGGCGAGTCGCTCTCCAACGTGATTTTGACTCGGTTGCCCTTTGCTGTGCCGGACGAGCCGCTGCTGGAGGCGAGGTGTGAAAGGATCCGGGAGAAGGGGGGGGAGCCGTTCCGGGACCTGCAGTTGCCGGAGGCGGTTTTAAAATTCCGTCAGGGGGTGGGGCGGCTGATCCGAAGCCGGGAGGACCAAGGCCAGATCGCGGTGCTGGACGGAAGGATCCTGACCAAGAGTTACGGCAAGGCGTTCCTGCAGATGCTGCCGGAATGTGAAGTGGAGTATTTAGATCAAGATGAGAATTATGAAAAATTGTTAACGTGAAAGAGGATTTCTCGCCTTGTTGGCTAGCTAAAGAGGCCTTTTTTCTTCGGCACTGCTTGGCCCACCCGATTAGGATCACGGGCGTGGCTGATGGCCTCCTCCAAGGTGATTTTTCCGGAAGCAACCAGCTCGACAAGGCTACCATCGACCGTACGCATCCCATCCTTGCCGCCAATTTCAATGATGCCGACCAGCTGCTCCATCCGACCCGTGCGCAAACACGCTGAAACGGCGGGATTGGCAGTGAGAATTTCCGTGGCAAGAACCCGGCCTGATCCGTTCGCGGTCGGAAGCAACCGTTGGGAAATGATGGCCTTCAGACCGTTGCCCAGTTGGGCCCGGATTTGGGGAAGCATTTCCGCGCCGAACATCTCCAAAATTCGATCAAGGGCCTTGACGGGGTCGGCGGCATGAAAGGTTGCCAAAACCAAGTGACCGGTTTCGGCTGCCTGAAGTGCGACCTGAACTGACTCCTGATCTCGCAGCTCCGTGACTGCAATTACGTCAGGGTCTTGGCGAAGTGCATGCCGGAGGCCGGCTGGAAAAGACAGAGTGTCTCGGCCAATTTCCCTTTGCTTGATCAGGCAAAGAGAGGGAGGGAAGACATATTCAATGGGGTCTTCCAGAATCACGATCACACCGGAGCGGGTGCGGGAAATCTCTTCAATCATGGCGGCCATAGTGGTGGATTTTCCCGAGCCGGTAGCTCCCGTGATGAGAATTAGGCCTTCCTTGAACCGGCAAAAATCTTTGACGACCCCAGGAAGACCGAGCTCATCCAAGGAGGGATTCAGTCGGTTGATAAAACGAAACGCGGCCTCTACGGTTCCCCGAGCAAAGTGGGCGTTGCCCCGGATGCGGCCTAAACCGGCGACATCCATGGAAAAATCCAAATCTTTTTCAGATTCCAACTTTGCCCGCTGCGTTTCGGTGAGGACGCTGAAGGTCAGTTCACGGCACTGTTGCGGAGAGAAGGGCGGGAGAGGCAAGGATTGGAGCACGCCTTGGACCCGGCAGGCGGGGGGTTGTCCGGCGGTAAAATGAAGATCGGAGGCACCCCGCTGGGATGCCTCGCGCAAAAGCCGTAAAATATTAGGATTCTCCATTTCAAGTTGCCTGAAACGCTTGGCTGGAGATTCCCATCAGGGCCCGCTGGAATTCATCGGGATTCGGCGCAGCGGCCAAGCCGGCTTCCATGGAGATATCCCCGTGTTGGACGGCCTGGACCAAAGACTGGGTCATGTGCCGGTTTTCCGGACTCGTGGAGTTTTGAATAAAATCCAGGAGCTCCGTGCCGCCACCGTGACGGATCCAATTCCGGGTGGCGGCTTGGTTTTCGAAATGCTCCGCGACGAGAAAGAGCTTCTTGTTCAGGCCGCGCAGCAGTTGTTGGGTGAAAACCCCCACGAGCTGGGCTGCCAAGAGGGCAGACGCGTCTTCCCGCTCTGTCGGAGAAAAAATCCTGTGCAGGCGTTCCACCGCTTCCGAAGCGCTGCTGGAATGGAGGGAGGCCAGGACCAAGTGTCCTGTTTCTGCCGCCTGAAGTGCGGTGCTGGCGGAAGCGGCATCCCGGATCTCGCCAAGGAGGATGACATCGGGAGTTTGGCGGAGGGCTCGGCGAAGGCCCTCGGCGAAGGATGGGGTGTCGGAGCCGACCTCACGCTGAGTGAAGTGAGAAAGACCGTCGGTGAAGAGGTATTCGACCGGATCCTCGATGGTCACGATATGCAGGGGGAAATTCTGATTCAGCCATTCCAAGCAAGCAGCTATGGTAGTGGATTTTCCAGTTCCGGTGGCACCGGTGAAAAGGATCAGCCCGGCGGGGCGCTGAAGCCATTTTTGGAGGATTTCGAAGGGCAATCCCAGTTCCTCCATGGTGGGGATCTGGGTGGCGATTCTCCGCAAAACCGCACTGCGGAGACCGAGTTGGCGATGAAGGTTGACGCGGAAACGGACGCCTTCCTCGGTGACATAACTAGCATCGTGGTCTTGGGTCTCGGGAGAAGCGCCGCACCGGGCCCAAAGATATTCCATCCAGGGGGACTCCAAGGGTGGAACCTCCATGGCGCGGATGATCTCCCCCAGCCGAATCTGTGGAACCGAATTTTCACGCAGCAGAAGATCAGCGCCACCAAGGTCCCGGCAGGCCCGGCAGAGGTTCTCAATCTGATTCACGTGAGGAGGCCATTATGACAGAGGTAGTAATCCTCTGAAATCCGCAAATTCGAGGAAGAATTATTTGAACTTGAAGGCAACAATCTCTTAAATCCGAGTATGCGTTGGGGCATTGCCCTTGGATGGGTGCTGGTAGCCACGGCTGTAAGGGCCGAGGTGCCGATGGATCTGGATTCGCCGTTCGAGAAAGTTGCCCTTATCAGATCAAAAACAGGGGAAATCGAAAAACGCGAAATCAAAAAAGCCCGGCTTACAGGTGTGAGCGTGGAAATGGAAAAGATGGAGGGCGGAGTTGCAATTTTTCCAATCAAAGATGTGCTGGCGATTCTGCCTCTGCTGCCAAAAGGTGAGCCCTCCGGCAACGCACAGAATGTGGAAAGAGTTTTGCGTCTCCTGCGGACTGCTTCCCCCGATCTCATGCGCGAAGCAGGCTTGGGTGCTGTGGATCTTTCGGAATGGGAGAAAATCAAGGAACGACTTGATGAAGCCAAGAAGAGGCAGGACGAGCAGAGCCAGAAGGACAAGGAGGCTAGCTCAAAAAAGGAGGTAGAAAGCTGGCTTGGACAGGCTGGCGAACTTCGTACACCCAGAACGGGAAATGAACTTGCAGATTTGAAGCAAGCGGGTGAAGCGCTAGCCCGGAAAAACCCTGAGCAGATGGATGTGATTTTGGAGGTGCTTGCCGCGCTCTCCCAAGTTCAATCAAAGGAAAAAGGGGAGCCCCTTCCTGATTTGGTTAAATTGAACGAGAACCGGTCCCAAATGGCCCCCGATGATTTCATGGGTTGGTTGACTGGGGGTGTTCTGATTCTCTCTTTTTTTGGTCTCCTGTTTGGTCTGGGTTTTCTTTCCAGTAGCGCAACGCGGTTCAAGGAGGGCGCCCTGCTTGGTGGTATTGGCTTTGCAGTGCTTGGGCTGGGGCTTCTAGGTCTTCTTGTGTGGACTTGGCTTCCCGCGGGTGTGGAAGGCCAGAAAATCCCGCCCAGAGTGGACCCCAAGATGGAGGAGTTGGGTCTCTATCTTAAAAACAGGGCCAAACCGGTTTACTATTTCCCCCAAAGACAGTTTTCCTTTTCTCTCGAAGATTGGAGATCTGGGGTTTTGGGCTATTTGCCAGTATCGGATGAATCCCAAGGAATGTTTAAGGTAAAAATGAAAGAAGGGACGCTTTTGCTTGCTGATCACCTTTGGATTTGGCGACAACCCCTGACGGCACTGGGGATTCCGTTGCCGATCTTTCTGACCTTTTCAGGGAAAATCCCCGACCTGAAAGAGTGGGAAAACCCCGAGATTTCAAAAGTTTGCCTGGGCCGGTGGTCCCTACCTGAATCCGTGAGAGGGCTTTTGATAGATTCCGCTATCAACATATGGCGCCAAGGCCTTTCCTCCGTCGGTCTTGCGGGGGTGAAGCTCGAATTAGATGAACACGGGATGCTTATGGTAGCAGTGCCCGCGGCTGGGTTGAGACCAAAATACGAGATGACCAAAGAAGTCTTGGGCACGAGCTATAAAAAGGAAATCTCGGCTGAAGAACTTTTTCAAAAAATCGAAAAAGGTTCTGAAAAAGAATTTATTGGAAAATTTATTCTTTTGGAGGGGTTTGTTATTAAAATCGAAAGCGGCAGCGAGGTTTCAGGCGCTTTATCTGCCGGAAAGTCTCCCTCTGGATTGCCGGGTGTCTCCTCTGCTCAAGAAAAAGTTCCTGGCATCGAGAAAAGAAAATCTATCAGCTTCGGGCAGGCTGATTATGACAAATTCTATATAGCAGTGGAACGACCTTTGCCAGAATGGAGCGAAGGTAAAAAAACAAAATGCGTGATCAAATGCCTTATAAAATCCGACCTTGTTTTCGTTCAGGACAAGGACAGGGGGGATATTTATGTGGGTCCGTCTGCTGATACAATCAACCGTGAACCTCTCATTAAGTGGGGGCAGCGCATTCGTTTTCTTACAGAAGGAAGGGTTGAAGGATGGAATCGTTTCGGCGATTTTGAAATTTATGGGATGCGTTTGGACGAGACCACATCGGATAAAGTCGCGGGTCTTCAGGTATTCGATCCGAATGAAGAAAAGGCCAGATGACTTCTTGCAAGATCGGTCGTTGTACCGATCGACAACAATCATTTCTAGTCATTTAAATTAAGAATCTCGAGGCAGGCTTTAACGTAGTCAGCCCGGAGGTTGCGGTACTTGAGGTAGTAGGCGTGCTCCCAGACGTCGATGCCGTAGATGAGGGTGGCGCCTTCCATCACCGGTGAGTCCTGGTTGGGGTAAGGTTTGATGAAGAGCTTTCCGTCCTTCGCGCGGGCAAACCAAGCCCAGCCGCTGCCGAAGACTCCCATGGCGGTTTTGGTCATCTCTTCCTTCCACTTATCATAACTGCCGAAGGTTTGGTCGATCTCCTTGGCCAGTTTGCCCGAGGGTTTTTCACCGGGGTTTTTCAGGGTCTTCCAAAGGTGGGAGTGGTTGACGTGCCCGCCCGCGTTGTTGCGGACGGTGGTGCGAATGTCGGCGGGGAGGGAATCGAGATTTTGAAGAAGTTCTTCAGCGGTCTTTTTCTGGAGGTCGGGATAGGGGGCGAGGGCCTTGTTGAGGTTGTTGACGTAGGCGGCGTGGTGCTTGTCGTGGTGGAGTGTCATGGTCTCCGCATCGATGTAGGGCTCGAGGGCGTTGGGGGGATAGGGGAGAGGGGGAAGGGTGAAGGGACCGGTGGGCGCAGGCGCTGTCTGAGAGCGGGAAGTGGAAGGCAGGAAGCGGGAGGTAAGGGCTCCAGCGAGGAAGGTTTGGAAGAAGGTGCGCCGGTTCATGGTCCAATGTTCAAGCTTTTTAAGAAAAGTGGGAAGCTTTTCGTTTAGGTTTACGATTACGTTTTAGGATTTAATGCTCAAGTTTCGGAATTTCGTAAACCTAAACCTAAGCGTAAACGGCGAGCCGGTGCTTGAGGGGATAATGCTTTTAAGATATGATCATCAGCTAGTTCCATGAAATCGGCAGAAGTCAGAAAGGGGTTCTTGGAGTTCTTCCGCGGGAAGGGCCACACGATCGTGCCCTCCGCCAGTTTGATGCCGACTTCGCCGAATCTGCTCTTCACCAACGCCGGGATGAACCAGTTCGTTCCCATCTTCCTTGGTCAGGCCAAGTTCCCACATTCTCCGGCCCGGGCGGCGGATACGCAAAAGTGCATCCGGGCGGGAGGAAAGCACAACGACCTGGAGGACGTCGGCTTCGACACCTACCACCACACTTTTTTCGAGATGTTGGGGAACTGGTCGTTCGGGGACTACTTCAAGAAGGAGTCGATCGACTGGGCTTGGGAGCTTTTGGTAGGTGTGTGGAAGTTTCCGCCGGCGCGGCTGTATGCGACGGTGTACCAGCCGGGGAAAGGTGATCCGGCGGAGTTCGACGCCGAGGCGCACGGTTACTGGGTGGAGAAGTTCAAGTCGGCGGGCCTGGACCCGAAGATCCATGTGGTCACGGGAGGGGCAAAGGACAACTTTTGGATGATGGGCGAGACGGGTCCATGCGGACCGTGTTCCGAAGTGCATGTGGATCTGACCCCGGACGGAAAGACGCAGGGCAAGCTGGTGAACCAAGGGGATCCGCGGTGCCTAGAGATTTGGAACTTGGTGTTCATCCAGTTCAATGCCGAGCCGGGTGGGAAATTCAAGCCGCTGCCCGAGCGGCATGTGGACACGGGAATGGGGTTGGAGCGGGTGGCAGGAATTTTGGCGACGAGCGACGGTTTCAAGGATTTTCGAAAAGATCCGTCGAACTACGCGAGCGACCTCTTCTCGCCGATCTTCGCCAAGATCCAGTCAATCTCCGGAGTGTCCTACGGTTCGAAGGTGCCGAAGAGCCGGGAGGAGGTGAAGCCGGAAGAGATGAACGACTGTATCTTTCGGGTGCTGGCGGACCATGTGCGGACGCTCTCCTTCTCGATCGCGGACGGGATCGTGCCGGGGAACGAGGGGAGAAACTACGTGTTGCGCCGGATCCTTCGTCGAGCGGTGATGTTCGGAAAACGGCTGAAGTTACCGGACGGGTTCCTGACGGAGCTGGCCACGCCGGTGATCGAGACGATGGGTGAGGTATTTTCGGAGTTGCGGACGCGGGAGAAGGAAATCCGGTCAGTGCTCTCGGGCGAAGAGGCTTCCTTTTCCAAGACGTTGGAGCGGGGCTTGGCGATGTTCGAGAAGCTGGCGGCGGGGTCGGGCAAAGGGATCAAGGGGGAGGACGCCTTTACCCTGTACGACACCTACGGGTTTCCACTGGATCTGACCCAGCTGTTGGCGCGGGAGCGGGGGATCGGGGTGGATGCGGAGGGTTTTGAGAAGGCCATGGAAGGCCAGCGGCAGAGGGCGCGACAGAGTCAGAGCAAGACAACGATTAAGGTGGAGGAGGAGCAGGGGCCGGACTTCCCGACGGTTTTCACGGGGTACGAGAAGATGGAGGAACCGAAAGTGGAGAAGGTGGTGGCGGAGGCGCTGAAGGAGCCGGGTCCCGGCGGAGCCAAAGGAAAGGTGTTTCTCTCGCCTACCCCGTTTTATGGGGAGATGGGGGGTCAGGTGGGCGACACCGGCTGGATCGAGTGGGATGGCCAGAAAGTGAAGGTTTTGGCGACGGTGCGAGGGGCGGGGGGTGTGCCGGTGCATTTGACAGAGGCGGTGGTGGAGG
>Ga0214923_10008579_pt1 | contig 10837 bp, 14 predicted proteins | sample LL1510_MetaG_FD_177993 | JGI IMG/M metagenome (GOLD analysis project Ga0214923, IMG submission 177993) | Freshwater microbial communities from Lake Lanier, Atlanta, Georgia, United States - LL-1510 | ecosystem: Environmental > Aquatic > Freshwater > Lake | place: USA: Georgia | collected...
GATTAGAATTATCTAATAGTATATTATTTGCTATTATTAATTGATTATTCCCAAAATCTAAGTAGAAATCTAAATACCCCCCTTGTGAGTTTTGAATTTCTTGGGAAAAAAGAGATACACTAGCAACTACTTCACTATTTGGTATAGTAGTAGTGTTTAATCTTATCTCGGTCCTATCAGAGCTAATTTGGTCGATATAATATCTATCTAAGGCGGATGATGCAGCACGACGTCTTAAAAAATTATATACTGTATTATATTGCCCCTCTGTAAATCCAAAAGATTTTAAATCAGTTTCTGGGTCTATGGTAACTTGGTTATCTAAGAGAGTAAAATTAGGATACCCAGTAACATTTTCTATTAAAATATTTTGATTTAAGTCATATATAAAATATTCTAGATAGTCTGTTTCTGTATTGAATTGGGTTGAAATATTATTTGATAGGATTAGAGAAGTATCCTCAAGAGAGTATGTTTGTAACTCAAATGTAATGGGATCTATGCTCTGTATGTTAACTATTTCTTCCATTATGTATTAATTGTGGTTTGAGATGCTTGAAGTAGTTGTTGTTGAAGATCTAAATTTTCTTGTCTTAATTGAGTTATTTCTTCAAGCAGAGCATTTAATGTATCGTCTATTTTGATTTCTCCAATATATTCTCCACTAGTTTTTATTAAATATTCATGTGAATTTGTTTGACCAAATTTTGGAATTTCAAAAAATAAATTTTGGTATTGAGCAAAAAATTCATTTATTTGAGCTCCTATTGAAGGGGTAGAAGCTATTATTTCTGCTTCACTAGGAGTAAAAGCTAATTGACTAAATTGCGTATCAATTACTTTAGTATATTGACTTTTATTGTATACTACTTTATTTAAATCTATAATTTCTTTAGCCATTACGGATTAATAACTTTAAAGCTATAATTATTATCAAATACTATTGTTGAACCTTGAATGGTTGTTTGAACTAACACTGTGTAATATCTTTCGGGCTCTAATCCATTCATATATAGTTTAAAATAACTTCCTGATGTATCACAACTTAATTTAGTATACGTTGTATCAAAATCAATAACCATCTCATTAGTATCCAAGTCTTTTATCGCATAATATGAATTTTCTGGCAAAGCATAATTTGTCATATAAATAGACGAGGTTTGCCATACCTTTGGGGGATATGTTGGTCTCGCATTTACACGAAAAATATTAATACTTTGACTATAGAAGACTCCGGGATTTTGGGATAACAATATTGTAGCAGGGTTAGTATCTAATACTGTTAAACTGCCTGTATTATAAACTGAGTCGTTCCACTTGAATTCTAAGCATGGGGGATATATTGTATGAGTATCTCTAGAAAAATATTTTAATGTTACTTGCTCATTGATGTTATTTACAAACTCTTGAGATTCTGTTTGCCTGACTATAAAACCATAATTAGGCCAAGCACTTCCTGTCCATTTTTCTACTATAGATTTAACATTAAAATTTAAATCTAAATCAGAATAATATGAAAATATTTGGGTGGCTTGTGAACCTGTCCACCAAACACCACCCCCTGAAGAACTAGGATTTGTATTTAAGTTATATGAACCAGTAGAACCTGCACCAAAGCTACCAGTTAACCAAGCATTACTTCCCGAATATGATCTCCACACCCAAGACACACCATTTTGAGTTTCAGGACTATCTAAATAATGACCGGATCCCATGTTCCAAGATTGAGATAAAGCATTAACCGCTAACGCAGTAGTATTAAATAACCCAGTGGAATTAGCTACAAAAAGTCTAAGGTTTGATGTCCAACTTGATGTGCCTATTAGAGAAGCACTAACATATGCAATTTCGTTAGAATCAAATTGAACCAAAAAACGAGAGGCTTGGGGGAACCTTCCATTTGTTTGTAAAATTCCTGTTTTGAAATTAGTAGATGCTTCTAGAATTTCATCTAACCCTGTATTCATAGCAGGATAAGCCGAATATATTGTAGCGTCTTGGGAAGGGAATATTTTATATACTGCCATTTTGTGTTATTATAAAGGTACTACTCTGCCTTGAATGTCTGTATTTGGGTATTTTACCTCAAATATCATGGGATCTAGTGAAGGATATACTACGTTACCGTTTGTTGCTCCTACAGTATCATAGGAATATTGGCTATACCCTAAACTTGTGCCTGCTTTGTTTGTAATATCTATATTTTTTACTGTTTGTACCCCTTCAATTCTATCTAATAAAATATAAATATCTCTAAGGATTATAGGTTGATTAATTTGCCATTTATCTATTGCAAAATAATCTTGCAATGCTATTAAACATTGAACTAATACTTCATTTGAGTTATAGTTAGGTAATACTATAATATCAAAATTTACACCAATATTAACAATAAAAGCATCTTTTATATTTATAGAATCATTTACCATTCTATAAAAGGACAAATATGTTTGTAAATTTTGTTTTAAAGCAGGAGAAGTAACAGTTAATTTTTTATCAAAATCATAAGATAAAACATATAAATCTAACACTCCTAAAGCTTCCCCAGATGATACCGATTGTGCTTTTGTAGGTTCAATATACGCTTTGGATATAACACCATATTTAGCAGGCATAGATAATGCTCTTACTAAATAATCATCTTGAGTTACATTACGAAGCTGTGTTGCAAAATTAGCTGATGAATTTTGTCTAATTTCTTCTATCGTGTCTCCATCTCCTCCTCCGTCGGCAGCTGCTGGATTAGTAACGGCTAATGACGTTAATATGTAATTTGCTGTAGAAACATTTAAATTTTTATTCAAAAATTGAATATTTCCTGTTATGTTTGTTAAGCTATTTGCGGGGATGTTTGCCTCTACTCCTCCCCCTGTTAAGTACCTAACTGTTAAAGTTGTTTGGGAAGGAGCAATTCCGTATGTTTTTGTAAATAGAAAATTTGAAGGAGAATAAGCTGCGGTAAGTTTATCTTTTTCAAACGGTAGCCCTATACCAACATTATCTGAGTTAGGAATAATTTTCTCGTCTGTATCAGCAGCACTGCCCGCTCCAAATTGTATTTGCAATGAGCCTGTATTTATAACTCTTGTAACAAATCTTCTTTGAACTTGTTCTAGTTTTAAAAGATAAGGAGTATCTCCTGAATATTGAGATAAATTAGGATCATTTATATTAGTATTTTTGATACTATTAAATATAGTTTCTTGGGCTAAATAGTCAACTTCATACCATTCATTACTGTCTGTATCAAACACATCTAAAATTCCTATAATTTTGTTTGCGTTTATACTAACAGTAGAGAATTGTTGTGGAGCCCCAAAAGTAAATTGAGTTGTATTAATGGTAGCCGAAATAGCTCTTCTGGTCTTTTTTAAAAGAAAATATGTTGGGTTCCCACTCCCATTTATACTATATACAGTTACTTCAGTAGGGTCTCCTGAACTAGATACTGAGAAATCTATAGGGTCTTCTGTAATAAATGGTATATTCGGGCTAACTGGAGAAGATAATACTGCATTGTCTGCAATAGATAAAGCATAAGAAAAATCAGGGACATAAGTTGAACCAGAAAATATGGCAGGAACTTGCTGATAAAAATCAATGTTTGTTGTAGCAACTTGGGTTACATTTGGCTTGTACCCAAACATATAAGCCAACTCATATAAATTATTGGGTTGGCGGGCAAATTGTAAAAATGTTTCTTGAATTTGATTATCAAGATAAAAAGATAACACATCCCCCACATAAGCAGCCATTTCCATAAACATCATACCAGGTGATGCTGGTGTGAAATCATTATATGTTGTTGGAAAATATGTTTTAGCATAGTCAATTAAACTAGCTCTAAATTCCCCAAAATCTCGGTTTATATATTGTATATTTTTTCTTTGTGCCATTATGTGAATGTTATTGATATTTCATCGTTTATACCTGTATCTACAACGTTATACGTTAATACAACATTAGCTTCGTATGTATCCGGGTTTCCGGTTACTTCTAAATTTTGAACGAGTACATTTGGGAAAAACGCAGTTAATTGCGCTTGTATATCTTGTTTTAAAAAATCTAAATTTCCGTTTGTTATTTGTTCAAAAATAAAAGCCCTTAAATTGGCACCGAAATTTGGGTTTAAATATCTTTCGGTTTTGTTTGTTAAAAAATAATTAATCAAATTGTTTCTAATAGCGTCTTTTGTGGTATAAGTTGTTTTAAAAACAGCAGGAGCATTAAATGGAAGAGCTACCCCAACCCCTGTTCCGGGTTTAGTATCTATAGGAAATATTCTTTTTGCTCCAAATGCCATTATTTACTCATTAAATTCATTATTTGATCTAAACCCACACTCCCCTCAGGAAGAGCACCATTTACTGTATCAGCAGATTTGGGTTGAAATTTGCCAGCATAAGCAGACGTAGCTATACCCCCGCTTTGCATTTCTTCTAAAATTCCAGAAAACATATTTCTGCGTTCTTGTGCGGATAATTGACGGGGTTTTTCTATATGGGGTTGAGCATATGTATCTCTTAAAGATTCGTTTATAACTGCTTTTGGAGAACGAACTGCTTCTAAAAGGATATCCTTAAGTTCTTCTTGGATAGCTTCTTTTACAGCTTCTTTAATTATTTTTTTAAAAGTGTTTGTATTCATGGTTATAAATATTAAAATTAATAAGCTTTTAAATTGTCTCTGTCAATAATAAGTTTAAGTTCATTGATAAGTATTTCTGGGTTTAAAGTAAAAGATAGTTCTGTTTCTATGAGTTTAATCCCACTTTGATTTATACCAACTGCTTTTCTACGAGTCAGTGTAGCATTAAATGGTACTTCTTCTACTCTAATTACGAACCCATTGTATATTTCTTGATTTATGGTGGTATTAGCTTGTGTTTGTTGTTGAGAAATTTGTATTAGACCTTCATTTACTGGGGTAATAGTAGAATTAGGAGAACATCTTTTTAAAATAGTGTCAATAGAATTTAATGTATTAATTACTTGGTTTATAAAAACAGCTGCTATAGAGATAGCAGGAGCTGATAGGTCTAAGGCAGTCTTAATTTTTTGAAACTTTGGATTACCCAAATTATCATATTTTAATTTATCTAAAATCTCATTTAAATTAAGTACTAAACTAGCAAAAGGCGATCCACTTGCCGGCACAGCCGCTGCTGCTATTGCGGCAGGTTTTGCCGCCCTGATGCCTGCGGCTATCCCCAACAATGTATTTAAAGTATTATTAGTTATTCCTATTATACTAATAGCAGAATCTAAAGAAGACCCTATTATATTTAATTGGCCAACAATGTTATTTCTAAGTATAATTAGTGGTTCTAATTCATTGGGGGACAAACAAGCATTATTTACTACAGAATTTAATTTATTTAATATTTTTTCAATTAATTGGGGTTCAATTTGATCTTTAATTTGAATGCCTTTATTTAATATTAATGTACTAAGACGCTCTAGACCCTGTTGTTTTAAGGCCCTAGGAGTTATATTTTGGAGAACATCAACAGATATAGTAGCCATTAAATAATTTTATTTACTTCAGATTTAGTTAATTCTAAGTTAGCAGATATTTTAGGTAGCTCTGAGGAGACTAAGCTGGCAGCCGCTGAAGTTTGAGGGACAGCTTGTAAAGCAATAACTAGTAATCGTATTTGAGATATTAAATTTTGTAATTCTGCCACTAAAGCATTCCCTTTTAATATAGGCTCGGTAGCATCTTTTGATCCTAATTTTATTACATCTGATTTAGCTATGTATTCTTTAGTATCAATATTTACACTACTAATAGCATTTAAATTAATAGATTTTTTAGAGGTTAATAATAAATGATCTTGAGTAGTGTTAAATACTAATCGACCCGAATTAATTAATATTTGCTTATTAGCATATTCACTGGGATTTGATGGGGGATTAGAAGTATAACTATTATAATTTGTGCTTGAGGCGTTTATAGGGATTTTTTGAGTTGAGGTTAGATAAATAGAAGAATCATCTCTATTTATATCTTCTACTGTAGGTAACCACCCCTCGGCGCGATTATCTCCTTGTCCGTTTCTTAAAATAGTTATAGGATTCCCATTTGATCCTGTATTTGACCAATCGTTGGGTCTATCTTTAACGGTAGATCCAAAACGAATACTATTACCCCATCTTCCTTCTATTATAACATCTCCTTCAAAAGGTAAAAGAGGATGAATATCTGAACGTTCTTTGAATGTACTTCCTAAAAATATATCTGTTTCTTTATCTGTAACTCTTCTTACAGCACCCGCAATGCTTTGGGTATAGTCTACTCGTTGGGATGAAGGCGGGGTATTAGGGTTTGAAGGAAAACCATTGTGATGGGGATGGTTCCATAAAGAAACAGGAGTCACATAATACTTGTTAGTAGAAGAAATAATATCCCCTATTTGAGTGTTCGGAAGATCTAAAAGAAATACAATTTCATTTATCAATGGATAATTTTTTGTATTAGGATATAATGGTTTAGCAAAATTTCCTTGATAAAATACGGGTGGGTTTGATAAATCTGTATCATATACAATAGTACCTAACCCGTTCCATTCTCCTACTTCTTTAAAAAGAGGATGAGTTTCATCTAAAACAATATCAATAACTCTAGCAGAAACGATAAGATTATCAATCTTAAAATCTCTATTTTCATTTGTTCCATTATTTAAATTAGAGTTAAGATTAGAATTTTGGGCAGCAAATCCATATAATCTATTAACCATTATTATCTTCTTTAAGGCCTTTAAATGCTGCTAAAAGTTGTTCTTTTTCCTGATCTGATATAGCTAATGTATCATCTCCGTTTTGAGTGGCTATTGCTCGTTGGGCTAATGCGGCCATTTTAATTAGCAAATCATCGTTTTTAGTCCCAATTTCCATATATTCTTTGATTAATGGAACTATAAGAGTAGCATCACCTATTTCATTTATTAGGGGTTTTAACTCTGCGATAAGTGTAGATATTTGCTTATCTTTTTTCTTTTGATTCTCGTATATTTCTTCTAAAAGATTAGAGAATGATTTTTTACCAAATACTATTTTATCAAATTGACTCATATTTTTTTATTATAAATATAGATATGTTAAAATTCTACATAACCATTTTCTTCATAAAATAAATAATGAGATTTATATAATTTGTAAAGGTGATTAGCTATTTTAGTAATTTTTGGTGTTTTTACATCTATTTGTTCACGGATGTAAATATAAAGTGCTTTTTTATTAAAAATAGTTAAATGATCTCTTTTACGAAATAGTTCTAAAATAGCATCTGCTACTTTAGCATCTGTTTCTTTAGGAAATATTTTAAATATATTATTCGTACAATAATCTACGTATAAATCCATAAAATCAGATACTTTATTTTTTGGATAATCCCTTTCTAATTCATATGAGTGTTTTTCATCTTCATATATTTCTTCTATAGGAACAGCATCTACTCTTTTTTTATAATTTTTTTGGTTTGATAATATTAAATAGCGTTTTGCTATTGTTCCAAAATAAGAATATGCTTTTGCCCCCTTAGAAGGATTAAATAAATGTATTTTAGATAAAAGAAATATTATTACTTCGTGTTGTAAATCTTCAATATTTTCAACTTCCGTATAATAAAATTTAAAAGTATGAACAATATTTTCTGTTAATTTAAAGAAAGCAGGATGAATTTCTGATTCATATATTTTACTCTTAAGTGAAGAATCGAGCTCATTATTATATCGTACAATAGCATCTTCTGTTTTCTGAGTAAAATATACTGCCATATTATAAATTTTTTACATTGAATGAGTTAAGGATAGTTTGGATATTTTTAACACTTTCAAAGAAAAATCCAATTTCATCATCGGCTTTAAAAGAACCTCTATGATCTATCTCTTGTAATTTTTTATCTGATTCATCTATGATTTTAGAAATTTTGTTTAGATAAACCATATATCCTGTAAGAATATCTTCTTGTTTTTCGTTTTTAATAAGCAAATTTCTTATAACATATATCATAACTATTATGATTATACATAATATAACTAATAATATCGCCATATGTAATTTTTATATGTTTTTGATTTATTCGTAGCGCATGTTACAATACCTTGTCTTCTAATATTTAAAATTAGTGCGGCCTCTGCAACCCTATTCCATTTTTTAATTAGATTATTTTCTATATCATATTGATATACTGGTTTAGAATTATTTGAGGGTTTATTTTTTTTAGCATTAGACATTCTTATCCTAGTTTCTTGCGTTCTTTTTTTACCTATTGTCTTTTCTTTTCTCTTCTCGATAGTTTCTTGAGATTGAGATCTTCTAGGCCTTTTTCTTATTTCTAACTCCATCTCAGACAAAACTATCCCTTTTTTTCTTCCACTACCTTTTTTAGGAATTTTTATTAAAGATGAAGATAAATTATCACAATGTTCTTTTGTTCTTTTAGGCTTTTTTTTATTTTTTAATTTATTACTTATTTTTTTCTTTATATTATCCTCAACAAATCTAGGGCCTCCTCCTCCTTTATTCTTGTTCATTAATTCAAACCCCCAAACTTTGAATTGCTCTATCCAATAACATTCTAATGGTTTCCAATCTTTTGATTCTAAAGAGTTAATTTCATCTATATAAGTATAAATTATTTTATCTCCAAATTTTTTTTTATGAGTTTTTTCTCGAGAGTTTATAGTTTTACCTATATAAACTTTGTTGGGATCACCATAGCAATTTTTAACTAAATATATTTTTGTAGTGTGTTGTTCCACAATATAATTTATTTGTAAATATTATATTTTTTCAATAGGTTAAAGGTCGTGTATCCAAGGATCACGACCATTAACGTTAAAATTATTACTAACAATATCATATGCTATCTAATAAATTTTTTAATCCTTCACTTTTAATTGTACTTAATGCTTTTTGCTGCCTGTTTAAGTTTGGTTTGGCATTAGTATCTAGGGTAAAACCTTTCTTTTGAGTCTCCACAGGATTTTTAAACTTAGGTAACCATTCTCTTTCAAATTCGATTCTAGCGGCCATCAAATCTGCTTGATGTAAAACAAATGGAAGACAAGTACGCGGTTTTTGCTCAGGAGCATAGGACATTAAATACTTTTTATTCCCGTCATCATATAAACCATCATGGGTTTGTATAGCCAACATTTCATTAAATGAATATTGTACGCCATGAGACTGTAGTAAATACAAACCACGATCAGGAACTGAAGCAAATGCTACTTTATTATTAAACATATAATCTTCGCCTAATTTATCTCGGCGCCATTGGTCTGTTTGGGGAACATATGATTCGTTTTGTTCATCTCCCATTTTGCCCAAATCGTGGTTAATGGCAGAGAATACAAGCTCCTCAATTGTGTATGTATCCAAATCTGCTCCCATTTCTCCCCATAAGTTGTTAAGTTTAAGAGCACATTCGACAACACGATTAACATGTTCAATATAGCCACCCGGAAAAGCATTATGGTATTCTTTTTTATGAGCGGCTGGCATTAGAATTAAGCGATCTTTATATTGCTCATAAAATTCTAATAATTTTTCTTTACGGGGAGAAGATATCCAAGCATTGATATGTTGGATAAATTGCTCCCAATTTTCTTGAATTTGTTCTGCGGTAAGTTTCATAACTATTAATTATTAAAATGGATTTATTTCATTAGGGCTTAATGGTTCTTGTTGAACAAAAGATTTAGCATCTTGAAGAGTCTCTTGAAGATCTTTAAGAGCTTCCTCAAATTCTTCTCTAGAGCCAGCACGTTGGAGAACAAAAAATAATTTTCCAACATTTCCTTCTGCTCTTTCTAATCGACGCATTATGATTTCTCTGTTTTTCATAAAAGATATAGTTTAGTTTTCCAATAATATATGGAAAATAAATTACATAACCAAGTTTATTTGTGATAATCTATAAGTATTTTTTTAATATTAAATATATGAGCACATTTCTCATATTCTTCTTTATTTTCAAAATATGAAATAGCAGAATCAATAGAATCTATTAAATTGGTGCTAAAACTACTCTCTATTATTTGTTTATGGGTTTCATTTAAAGGATTAACATCTTTTATATAATGCCAAGCTCTATTAAACATAACAAAATCTCCTATAACCTCAGCATCATTTATATTCATGTCAGGATCTAAAGATTTAAGTAAAAATAAATTTTTTGACTTAAAAATTTTATGATTTAATATTAATTTCTTAAACATTCCCAACAAATATATTGGGTGTTCTGTAAAATCAATAGATACGATGTTATCATCATCGCTGGTAAAAGAGCTAAATATTTTATTAATATCCATCTACATATACATATATTACTCTTATACTTTTTTATTGTAGCGGGGGAGGGACTCGAACCCTCGTAGTTCGGCTTATGAGACCGAGCTGGTACCATCTCCAGTCTACCCCACAATAATTTTTGTACTCCGTACGGGACTCGAACCCGTAAGCTTTCCCGTGAAAGGGGAATGTCCTAAACCAATTAGACGAACGGAGCATTTTTGAGCTTCCTGTCGGATTCGAACCAACGACCATCCGCTTACAAAACGGGAGCTCTACCAACTGAGCTAAAGAAGCATGTGTTGGAATAGCTGGATTCGAACCAGCGACCTTTTGAATATCAGTCAAATGCTCTAACCTGCTGAGCTATATTCCAATGTGTGATTCCGGCGCGGCTCGAACGCGCGACCCATACATTAAAAGTGTATTGCTCTACCTGCTGAGCTACGGAATCGGTTGTACTCCCGACAGGATTCGAACCTGTAACCTCGATGATATAAGCATCTTGCGCTAACCATTGCGCCACGAGAGCATTTTTT
>Ga0214923_10008580_pt1 | contig 10836 bp, 21 predicted proteins | sample LL1510_MetaG_FD_177993 | JGI IMG/M metagenome (GOLD analysis project Ga0214923, IMG submission 177993) | Freshwater microbial communities from Lake Lanier, Atlanta, Georgia, United States - LL-1510 | ecosystem: Environmental > Aquatic > Freshwater > Lake | place: USA: Georgia | collected...
GTTGCATCAATTTGAATTAGAAATAGTTGAATTGTTTAAAAACAATCAAATAAGTTCTCCAATTCATCTACGTTCTGGTAATGAAGAAATATTGATTGACTTATTTAAATCAGTAAATCAAGAAGATTATTGTTTATTTACTTGGGCTAGTCACTTAGAATGCCTTTTAAAAGGGGTTCCAAGTGAAGAAGTTAAGGCGGCAATATTACGCAATAAGTCTATTGCGCTTTGCTTTAAAGATCAAAAAATAATCTCTTCAGCGATTGTTGGTGGTAATGCCCCAATAGCTGTTGGATTAGCTATGAGCATAAAACTAAAAAAAGAAACCAATCATGTTTGGTGTTTTATTGGGGACATGGCTTTTTATACTGGGATAGTTCAAGAAGCAATCAGATATTCTGAAGTGCATGATTTACCAATTACTTTTGTTATTGCCGATAATAAAATCAGTATCTTAACTCCCACAAGAGAATTTTGGGGCAACGATATTGTTGATGCCGCAAAAAAGTCAAGCAAATGTATTTATTATGAATATAAAAATGGCTTCCCTCACGCTGGAATTGGTGGAAAAGCATTATTATGAGTGGCAAAATGAGTTATCTTGAAGAGTTAGAAAAATCAATGCTTTGGCTTGCCGAAAAAAATGATACAATTTTTCTAGGTCAAGGTATTAAATGTGGTGGTATTGGCATGGCAGAAACATTTAAAAAAATCCAACCAGAAAAAGTTTTTGAAATGCCGATTGCAGAAAATCTACAACTAGGGATATGTACAGGATTATCTTTAAATGGCTTTGTTCCAATTTCTGTTTATCCTCGTTGGAACTTTTTACTGCTTGCTGCCGATCAACTTGTTAATCATTTAGATAAACTATCGATTATGAGTGACGGAGCATACAAACCAAAAGTTATAATTCGGGTTGCTGTAGGTGTTCGTGAACCAATAGACCCACAAGAACAACACGTTGGAGACTTCTCAGATGGTTTTGCGGCAATGTTAAAAACTGTTAATGTAGTTAAATTAACTGTTGCAGAAGAGATATTTCCTGCTTACAAATATGCCTATGAGCGCACTGATGGGGTTTCTACTATCTTGGTAGAACAACATCAGGCATAAAATATAAAATCATGAAAACCAAAGTTTATGTCTTACTTGAAGATATTGATTATGATCATACAGGAGTTACTGGTGTCTATGCGACTAAAGAATTATTAATAAAAGCACTGCTTGAAACCAAATTCAGCAGAGTCTATGCTAATGCAAAATACCATTGGGAACGTGGAGAAGATATTTCTCGCATTTTTCACGGTGAAATCCGTCACATTACAGACCCGAACGGATCTACAATTGTTAAAAACAATTACGATAATTTTGAGTCGTTTTTTGCAGAATATATTGATCACTGCGTAAAAAGCAAATACAACGGTTCAGTATTTGAAATGGAGATCACTAATGAGTGAACACAAAACCTATAAACTAGAGTTTACCCTGGACCCTCCAATTGATTGCCCAGAATTTGGTGATTGGTCAGGTGATCCTAATATTGCTTTAAAAGGTAAACATGGTCTTGTAACCATTACCCTAGATGCAGAAGCTAAACCAAGTCTTGAATGGTTTATGAATCTTATCAAACCATTGGTTGATCAATATGTTATAACAGGATATGACGAGGTAGAATGATGAAAAATGTATATGTTTTAATTTTCGGAGAGATTGATCGCTCACAAATTGTTGGAATTTATGCATCCAAAGAACTTGCGGACCAAAAACTAACAAAAATTATAGAGGAAGAACGAGTTTGCTATAAAAAATGGTGGGATGAACGTGATTCGCATAACCCGTTTTACAAAAACGATTTCGAATATTATTTCAATAGTCGATTTAATCGTGGTGCAGGTGGGTATGATATCGAAACACATGAAATATTGGACCAGTAAAGGATATGATGAGTAATTTTAACGGCCACGTAAATTACGTGACGTAGTACCTGCATCGTTTGTAACAATAGGTAACATAATTGGGTCCATATCTGGATTTAATCTTTCTGTGGTTATCAAATAACCACTGTCCCATTGCATATAGCTACCATTTTCTGTATACCAAAATATATCGGAGTCCCAATTTTTATTTATTCTGGTTACGTGTCCACGAACAGTAGAACTAAATACAAGTGTTCCTTGCTGGGAAAATAAATGAATAAAGTAAATACGATTACTTAAAAAGTTATTTCTTTGTCTAATGCTTTGTTCTTCTGGGGTTTCTTGCACTTCATTAATTGAAATTGGCTTTTGATTTACGTTTTGTTCTGGATAGTGACAACTAACAAGCAAGAACAAAATAAAAATTAAATATTTCATGTGAATCTTTTTATGATAATAGTGCAAACTCTTGGCTGTTGACAACCAGAATGTCTTGCACTATGTTGCTAACATGAGTGCCAAGGTTTTTATTGTTTTTTGTCATGAAGCATATGAAGGTTCTGATGTTTTTGCTGTGTATCTTACAAGAGAAAAAGCCGAGCAACATGCTGACAAATTAAACGCTGAATATATTGCTAATAGACAGTTGGAATGGGAAAAAAAGTCAAAGTCTGAAAAGAATTTTTGGGGCAATGATGTTAAGAAATATATGCTAAATTATTGGACTGTTGAAGAATTTGATGCTCAGTAAAATGAGGTATTACATATATGAAATATACATTGTATCTTTGTTGGGGTAAGAACTTAGAGCAGAATTATAATGGTTCTCTTATTTCTTCTCAAAGAGCAGATGATGCCGCAGAAGATTATGCTGATTTGCTTTATAAACGTTATGATGGCAAGGTAAAAAATTTCAAAATTTGTGTTAGGGAAGCTAATAATCACTACGCTAAAACTTACACTTATGATGTAAAAACTGAAATAAAACCAATGTTTTATGCAACTCTTTGTTTTGAAGAGGAAACCAATAATGGTGGTTGATATAAACCAGCAAAAATATCTTGCTATCGATCTTGAATTAAATTCAAATGGTGAAGGTAAAACAACTAAAATTATCCAAGTTGGAATTGCAATTGGGTCATTAAATGACCAAAAAAATATCCAAACTTATAAATGGTATGTCGATCCAAAAGAACCTTTAACTAATTTTATTATTGGTTTAACTGGAATTACCCAACAAGATATAGCGGATAAAGCTGTTGGATTAGATGTGATTGCCGCAGAAATTGGTAAACTAATTGATGAAAATAATACTTTTGCAAATCCTGTTCAATGGGGAATGGGAGATGCTGAACAGTTAAAAACAGAGTTTGAACAAAACAACATTTTGTTTCCATATTTTGGCAACAGAGTTATTGACGTAAAAACACTATATACATTTCTACAGTCAGCTAAAGGTAGTAATGTCAAGGGTGGTTTAAGTTCTTGTATGGGAAAATATAAGTTACAATTTAAAGGACTTGCACATAGAGCTGATGTAGATGCACATAATACTCTTTTGTTTTATTTTGCATTGTTAGAGCGGCAATCCAAACTAGAACAATTGTTACAATTTAGTAAGGGCATAACATGATTGAAGACAAATATACAAATGCTTTTAAACTAATCATGTCTCATTTATCTGAAGAATGTGGAGATGGAGATGCTCATGTTATTTGTGAGTATATAACAAAAGAAGAATTGGCTGACAAATTTGATGCATTTCTTTCACAGGAAAATGAGTATACAAAATATAATCGATTAAAGCGGCAACCTTATAACCAAGAACATAAAGTGATTTTGTTCAGTGATTTATCAAACGAAAATGTAGTTTTTAGTGACGCAAAAGATACTGCACAAGTACCCAGTTGGTTTATGTTACAAATTAAAATTTAAAGGAAATATCATGAAAACAAGTAATCAAAACATACCAGAAGTTTCATTTTCTCTTAATCAAGGTCAACACACAAGGGGGACACCTTATCCCCAAATTGATTTTTCTGCCATAAAAAAGTTTGGACTAAAGTCAGAAACTGGGGCGATAGCTTGCTCTAATAAAGAAATTAGAGATCAAATTGATGCCCAATATGATGCAAATCCAAATTCAATGTATGCAACATATTTTTACTTTACCATTCATTATCAGAACTAATAACGGGAAGGCTAACCATGAATAAAATCATTCCAGTTTGCTATGGACATGATGTTTTTACAAGTTACCTACTTTATGAGGTAAAGTACCATGCTTCATTTGAGGAAGCCGTTAGGGAGGCAAACAAATATAGAAATCTTGCCAGGGTAGATAAATATAGAATTATCCAAGTTGGAGACAGTGGAGACAATATTATGGTTTTTAAATACGAACCCAAAATTGTTTCATGGGCTGTCACATCAACTCCTGTTTGGAGTGAAAAACAGATTGAAAAATTCTCTAATGAACAACATTTAAAGCATCATCAACAGTTTGAACATAAAACATTAAGAGAAATATGTGGTATGCCTTCAGGTTCAATCGGTAATCATGGAAATACATATGGAATTATTGCCGAAGAGGAAGCAGCTATTATTGATGATTTAAAGCGTCAAATGGAAGCTAAGATCCCACAACTTCTAGACCAAACAACACACTGCCCTAAATGTGGAGCCGATATTCGTATCTCTCAGTTGGTTGTAGATTGTACTAAATGTACTTGGTTTTATGTGCCTCTTCAAGTTTCTTATCTTTTTAAAAAATGAAAACTATTAAAATCCCACTTCTCTCTTTAGACAGAACAAGTAATCAACATAAAAATATTTGCCGCAACAGATATGTTTTAGAACTATCTTTAGAACCATCTATTACTGTAGCGCATGAAGTGCTTAACAATAACAAAAAATGGGAAAGTGGATATTCCTGGTTTGGTATATATCCCAATAATCCTTATAAAGATGAATCTCCTGACAAGGAATACTTTTTTGGTTTACTAAAGAAATATGATGATTACTATGATGGTCCCATCATCACATGGGCAATTGGACGTATATCAATAAATTATCGGTGGTAACAAGAATAGAGAACCCAATGAATTACAGTTTAAAACTTAAACTATTGTTAACCTTTACTAGCTTGCTTTTAAATTGTCATAAAGCAAATACTCAACATCCCGTCACAAGAACAATTATAGTTAATTCTGTTCAGCCAACAGTTGATGCGGGAGTTTTGACAAGAGATGCATCAATTATCGAAATTGATTCATCAATTACCACTTCTCCTATTATTGCGGTTGCTCCTTGTCCTAATGGTACTGTATTGGTTGAAGGAGATTATTGCCCAAATGTAGAACAAAATTGTATACGTTGGGCAGATGATTTTGCGGGCAACCAACAAGAATTAAGATGTTTGGAATTTGCTCCAAGCAGATGTTTGTCAAGGCGTAGAGTACCAATGAGGTTCTGTATGGATATCTATGAAGCCCCAAACACAAGAGGAGCAAATCCAATTGTTATGGTTGATTGGCATCAAGCTCAACGGGCATGTGCGGCTCAAGGTAAAAGACTTTGCACATCAAATGAATGGGAATTTGCTTGCGAAGGTCCAAATATGAACCCATATCCATATGGATTATCAAGAGATTCAACGGCATGTAGAATTGATCATCAAACAGTTCGTTATGACCCACAAAGGCTTGCAAATCCATTGACTAGGGATGAGGAAGTTAGAAGAGTTTATGAGGCTGTGCCTAGTGGTTCACTTGAACGATGTGTTAGTTGGGCGGGCATTCACGATATGACAGGAAATGTGGATGAATGGGTCGCAAATTCACATTCTAGAAATATGGATCATCCACCTTACCATTCTGGATTAAAGGGTGGTTGGTGGGGACCAATAAGAGCTCGTTGTAGACCAATGACAACAATTCACAGTCCTACTTTTGTTTATTATCAAATTTCTTATCGGTGCTGTCAAAATCCAAGATAAAAGGTAAAGATCCATCCTATGTCAAAACGTTATTTTGCAAAATCAGATACATGGTTTAAAGAAGGTACAGAAGCATTCTTGCTGGAAGAAACTTGGCCTCATGGTACATTAACAGATGGAGAAACTGGAGAGAAAACAGGTGCAGGAGTTTATCGAGGAACATATGTTGTAGGCTCTTGTGGCGAAGGGGGTTATGATGAATATTGGTATAATAAAGGTTATAAAGATGGAGATGAAGTTGAAATGCGTGAAGAATGTACAAATGACGAGTTTGATATGGTAGAGGAATAAGGGTTATGGGAACAACTAAAGAAACAAAAGATCTTGGTTGGATTCAATGTAGCCAATGCGGTAATGGCTTTCAGATTCACCGTTCAGAGGTTGAGGCTGGAGATTATGTGAATCGTCAAGCTTGTGATGAATGTGGAATCGGTCCAATGTATATTGATTTTGATTATCCAGACGGGCCTGGGTGGCGGGCAGATAAATGAAACTTTATCATGTAACAAAGCGTGAGTATTTATCCAGCATTTTAGAAAAAGGTCTTGTTCCATATCACAGCAAAGGGATAACTTGCGAGATTCCAGAATCATACATGCAACAACCTAGAGTTTGGTTGACAGATAATATTGATATTCCAAAAGTTCAACTTTATAATCTTTGGGATGAGAAAAGTTGGGTTGTTTTGGAAGTTGATCCATCTGATTTAAATGTGTTTCCTCACATGACAACATGTTATCCAGATGGGCTAAATAAACCTATTAGCGGCGAATATGTTGTGTTTGGGATAATCCCACCAATAAAGATTAGCCTAGTTGACTTCATGAATGTTGAGTCACATGCTGTGATGGCATCAATAGGTGCATAGTGTTAAGTATAGCGAAAGCTTCTGCGATATTATTGAATATAATCCAGAAATTTTTAATAAATTCATCCTGAAAGGTATCGTAAAATGGTTGAAATTAAACATACTAAATGCAGAAATAAATGGTGCTCTGATCTTCCTGACGAACGTGAACCTTGTTCTAGGTTTGTTTTATGTGCTTGTGGTTGGCCAGCGGCAGGGGAAAATCACTGCAAAACTTGCCAGCACCAAGAAAGTTGCCACATTGCAAAGAAAGAGAAAGATAAATGAGTAATAAACCAAGCGTTAACACCGCACTAAAAACAGTTTGGGAATATATGGGTCTTATTTCTGATTATAGAAAACCAAAGGCTATTGAGGCGTTTAATAAACTAAAAGAAGAACTCAAAACCTTAAAACAAAAGCATGGTAACCTAGAAAAAGAGAATAAAAGGCTCAAAGAAGCTCTAGAATCTATTGCAAAAGGTATGGAGATAAATCCTCCAAACTCTCAAGCGGAATCCGTTGTAGGGTACTTTGTGGGGTTTGCAGAGGCAGCTTTGAAAGGAAATAGCGTGTGACAATTTGGCGGGTAGAAAAAGAAACTGGCTGGATGATCTGTCAACTACTCACAGCACAAGGCTGTGAGCTTGCAAACGGTTTCTTCAAACCATTCACGATTGGCCTGTTGACTTTGGCCTGCCCATAAGGCAAATTGGCAAAGCCAATTTGCGAAATGGGGTGTTTGGAACGTAAGGCTATATTGATTGCTGCGTTTATATCAGCATGTAATATTTTACCATCTGCTCCATAATACCTACAACCCTTTCTAATCCCATCTCTTTTACCAGTTCTATGGTCTATTTGAGAAGTGTAAGAAGGGCAAACTGTTATCACTTGCTTTTTATGCAAGAGTGCCTTGTAGGTTAATATTCTTTGCATTTCATGCAAAGAAACTTGTGATATTCTATTCTTGTTTTGGTACTTGTGTTTCTTAACCTTAATTGATTTAAGATTTTCTAAAACCAATATGTTTGCTTTTGTGTCTTTTATTACAGCATTTGCCAAATGATGAACAAAGTTCTTGTTTCCATTTGCTTCTTTGCGTCTTAGCTTCTTTAGTTTCTTTTTGGCACTGTTTGAAATATAAGCCTTTCCTTGCAATTTTCTTTTAAGGAACCTTAGTTTTCTTTTATGACTATTAAACCCTTTATCTTGGTAAAGGTTTCCTTCGCTTGTTGCGGCAAAGTTTCTTATTCCCAAATCAATCCCAACAGCAAGCTTATTAATAGAAATTGGTACTTCTGGTACATTGAATGGCAAAGAAATATAAATCTCTCCATTTTTCAAAAAAAGCAACGGGTCGCAAAAAGTATATTTTTCGAGCATTTCTTGGAGTTTTGGATAAATATGCAGTTTACACTTTACCCTTTTATCAAGAGAAATAATGCTAAAAGTCTCATTTTTAAGAGAGTAGCAACGTTTATCAAGGCGCATTGAATGGTTGGTTTTGGAGACTGGTTCTAATATTTTATGTTTATTTGATGAGATAGAACGGTAGGTTGCCAAACATTCGTGTTCTGCTCTAATGATTACTTGAGAAGGAATATGATTGTTTGTTTTTCTAAAGTTGTGATAAAAGTTTAAATGTAGCTTTACCAAAGAATTTTCTGGTACTCTCAAGAATTTTATCTTTGAACATTCATTGAAAACAAAAGTATGAGCAAGCAAAACATCAACCAAAGCTTTTTTATCTTCTTGACAAGAGAAGATGAGTGGAGTATTATAAGTTATGCTTGGCATTAAGGATAAGTATGTTTGATTTGAATAATTTTCAATGGATGATTATTTTTTAATTTGCATTCCTCCCACACCACGAGGGTATGGGTTTCCTACTTATGAAGATGAAGTTGTACAATATATTGTTTGAAGCGAAAAAAAGAAAAAAAAAAGAGACTAAAAAGTCGCTGGAGCTTCCACAGGATGAAGAAATAACATCAGAAGAAAAACAAAAAGAGACTAAAAAGTCGCTGGAGCTTCCACAGGATGAAGAAATAACATCAGAAGAAAAACAAAAAGCTTATAGCGGACTTTCGGATACAGAACGCCAACAATTGGGAACGGGAAATTTTATTCCTTACAATGATTGGCCAAGATTTAGAAAGTATATGGTCATGAAAAGTACATTAGCTAACCGAAAACTTGATCCAGATTTAACTGCGTATACCCCAGGTGAAACATTAAATTTATTGCAACATCCAACTATTAGCTCTTGGCTTAATAAAATAAGTAACCATACGGTCCCAGAAAAATTTAATACTGTTGTTTTTGTTCCATGTGCTAAAACAAAACCATGGGAAGGATGTTCAACAGGAATTTATGGAAGTTACAATCGTTTGCTGCAAGAATATGGCAATTTATATTTTGTAACAATTAGTGAGCCTCTTGGTATTGTTCCGCAAGATATGTGGGCAAGTTTTCCGCAATATGATAATCCTGGTTTGTTTAAAAATGCGGCACAACGATCTGATATGTTTACGTCAGATTGGAAAAGATTGTTTGGAGTAGAAAGCTATCTTCAAACCCCTTTTGATAGTTCAGCTTATAACCAAGCTATCAAAATACTTTCAAACACAATTAAAAAATTTATCGAAAACAACAAGAAACTACGCCCAGAATTAAACTTTTTAAGCTTTGTTGAAGATTCGCCGTTTAAAATAGGAAAAACAAATGTTGGAAGCCATAGCGATATGCTTACCAAAACAGGCGTTATAAATCCAGAAGATAGGTATACAAAACGGGCGGCTCCGAGAGAAGAACCTTATGGGCATATTAAAAATATTTTGGGAACAAGAAAAATTATAAACAGTTAAAAAAGAACGTTTTCACTCAGAGTGTCAAAGGTTAATCTTTGATTATACCAGCGAGTCTTTGCAAACGAGCTAGGTTAAATGGTCTTGATTCCATAAGTGAGTTGTCTAGTTTTGCTAGAGATGGAACACCAACATATTCAATTTTGCTGAAACCTTCTTCTTTTGTGGGAGGATTATAAGTTGCAAATGCATCGTTATATACTTTTTCTGGAATTGTTTTAGAACGTCCCTTAGCTTTTATTTCTTTCTCACGAAGAACAGCAACTTTTTTGATTTTATCAATTATTTCTGGTGTATATCCACCTTCTGGCGCGAAAACAATTGCAATTTGTTCATAAAATTCATTTATTTTTTGTGGGTTTTCTACATCTTCTGGACTTACTATTTCTAATATTTGTTTTCTATGTAAATTTCTTTCAGCAAGACTCATACTCATCATATCAATTGCAATATTCTTTTTTGAACTTACTGCTTGGCTTCTTGTATCAGCTAGTTTTTTACCAACTGTTTGGTGTCCTTGTGTTAATTTTTCCCAATAAAAAGGAAAAATATTTTCAACTGGCAGTTTACGTTTTACAATAAGAAATTGTAAAGGTTCCAAGTCAATAGTTGTAACCTTTCCATATTTTTTACTTGGAGGAACAGTCTCTGCCACATTTTTAATTTTTTTCATATAATCGTCAACAATTTTAGTGGACTTTTCATCTTTTCCATACTTTTCAAAAATATCTTTTTCTGGTGGTGGACCAGACTGTGCTAATAATTCTGCTGGTGCGCTTACATACATGTCGTCATATGTTCCAACTCCACTTTCTCGGGCCACCTCTTCAACGATATCGTCCCGATTAACGATTCTATAGCCAGCCAAATTCCTTTTAATATATTCAGTTTTACCAACTGCGGGTGGACCAATTAAAAATACTAATTTTGGCTTTTCAGATTCTTGCTCTATTTGTTCAAGTAAATAACTTATAAATTTTTTTGTTTGTTTAGATTTCATCTATGCACCACATAGTAAATATTTTATTAAAATAAATAACGCCCTTGTTGACCATGCAAAATAGTTGGTTTAAACTAATTGTACATGAAAAAACATTACGCAATTTACAACCCTGAAACTTGTCTTTATTCTTTGGGGCTAGCGGGTTCAATTCAATCATGGGGGTCTATTGATCAAGCAAGATTATTTGAAGATATTGGTCA
>Ga0214923_10008581_pt1 | contig 10835 bp, 11 predicted proteins | sample LL1510_MetaG_FD_177993 | JGI IMG/M metagenome (GOLD analysis project Ga0214923, IMG submission 177993) | Freshwater microbial communities from Lake Lanier, Atlanta, Georgia, United States - LL-1510 | ecosystem: Environmental > Aquatic > Freshwater > Lake | place: USA: Georgia | collected...
TTTTTTCTTATTCTCTATCTCTTTCATATGTTCTATTATTTCTATCTTTTTTTTTTGTAATAACTCTGCCGTATTATCCATTTTTAATCTATTATTCTCTTCTGTAAGTTTATTTATCTCTAAAATTAACTCCTGATTATTACCCATATTATTACCCATATTATTACCCATATTATTACCCATATTATTACCCATATTATTACCCATCATTCTAACTACTTCTGAATTATTACCCATATTATTACCCATATTATTACCCATATTATTACCCATCATTCTAACTACTTCTGAATTATTACCCATATTATTACCCATATTATTACCCATCATTCTAACTACTTCTGAATTATTACCCATATTATTTAATTTATTTTCATTATATTTAACAGTCATATTTTGAGGATTACCATTATTTGGTATATTAATAGGCATACTTCTCATTTGTTCCATTTCAGCTAAAGCTCTATCTAAATTTTTTTCTTGAAATTGTCTAACAATATTTTCGTCAATACCAGTAGTAAAAGAATTAATATTATTTTCATATTCATCAACACTATTAAATGCCATAGCATCGATAGGATTATTTGATGAAAATTGTTCTAATATACCACTATTATAATATTCATTTTTAGTTTTATTACCATTTAAATCATAATTAGTATTCATACCTTGAAGTTTTTCTATTGGTTGTTGTATATTTTGTTGTTGTATATTTTGTTGTTTTTTTTTACTAGAACCATCTAATGAAAAATCAGGTGTAGATGGTCTATTATTAGTATTATTATTAAAATTATCTCTTTCTGCCATATAATTTAAATATCTTTTTTCTAATTCATTATTGTCATCATTTTTTGTATTTCTAGTGCTGATATTATTAAAACGATCATCAACTTGTCTTAAATTTTTATTATTATTATATAAAGGAGTAAATGTATTTTTTTCAATATATTTATCATCTCTATAATTTTGTTGTCCTCCTAAAATATTATTAGAAGATTGAGGTCTAATAGGAATTGTAATATTTGATTCATTATTTCTTTTAGATAAAATAGATAATTTAGGTTTAATATTAGATATTACTAGATTATTTAAATATTTATTAACTTCAAACAGATTTTTATTATTTAATTTATTTTTGTCAATTGAATTATATATTTTTTTCATTTCATTTATAATTAATTCTAATAGTTGAGTTTTAGAATTTTCATTTAATTGAACATTACTAGCCAATGAACCAAAAATTTGTGATATATTTTTTTTATTTAAAAAAAAATCATTATTAGTTGAATAATTCATATTTATTTTTGGCTAATGAAATAATAATTATTTTTAAACTAAATTATTATTTCATTAATGTTAGTAATAAATCAAATTCAACATCTTCATTAATGTCAAATATGTTATTTTCATCTATTTTTTTAATTTCCATAATTTTTTTATCTACTTCCTTATTTATTTTTATATATTCATTAGCTTGAATATAAAATGCTTCAATTTTTTCTTTTGTTAAATAATCTTTTAGTTCATCTGTATCTGTTATTGTTCTTTTTTTTTTTAATAATTTGTCTAAGTTTAATTTAGTTCTATGTAATAATTTATCTGTCATATAATTAACAATTATAATTTTATTTTATTATAATATGAATAAAAATATATTAGATATTAATTGCAAAAATAAATTAAAATATAATGAAACTTTAAATTTTCTTACAAAATTTAAATACTTTAGAAAAAAATGTAAAATAACTCTAGGAAAAATTAATGAAATTATTTCTGATAATACAATTAAAGAAATTTTTTTAAATAAAACTTCAGATTCATCTAATAAAGAAAAAATTAATAAACTTATTATTCTTAATCATAACTTAAAATATAACATACTTCTTATGATTTATTATCTTAATAGAATGAATTCTATTTATAGCACCATTAAATAAATTATTTAATTTTTCTTTTTTCTTTTTTTATTACAATTATCATTTCCATTTTCATCTTCATCTCTATCTCTAACTCTTTTTTTACCTTTGTCTTTACATTTACTTTGGTCATTATAATCATCATCATCTTCTTCTTCGTCATCATCATTTTCTTCTAAACCCATTAATGATTTAATGCTCATATTTTTAGAAGAAAATTTCTTTTTGGATTTTTTGATACATTTTTTTAATAATTCATCTTCTTTTTTATTTAATTTAATTTCATTAAATGATTCACTATTATTTATTATTGAATCAACAATTTTTAATTTAAGAGCCTCTTGAGCTGACCAATAAATATCATGTCTTAATATTTTTTTAAGATATTTCTGATTAACTTCAGTGTGTTGTAAATAAATGTTAATAATCATATCCATTAACTTTTTAAGACTATAAGTATTAATTTCTATTTCATTCATCTTACCATAACTACATGATGATAATTCATGAATTAATACCATTGCATTTTCTGTTATTTGTCTATCATGACACACTACCGAAATCATTGTTGCTGCACTAGCCGCGCACCCTTCTATAACACTTCTAAATTTAAATTGACTATTTTTAATATAATCTACAACAGCTAGAGCATCATGAACAGATCCACCAGGAGAATTAATATAAATAGTAATATACGGTAAGTTATCATGTTCAATATTATAATTATTTTTGAGATTGGTTAATTGATTTTCAACATTTTTAATATTTTCAATTAAATTTTGACATGATTCTCCAGTTACTTCATCCCAAAATCTAATTTTATTATAATCAGATGATACATTTGAATTAAATGGATTTAAGTCATCATATTTTAATATTTTATTATTAAAAATATTGTCCATTTTAACTCTTTTATTAAATGTGAATCCATTAGTATTAAATCTATTAAAATTCATTAATGAATATATATAAGTAAAAGATTTTATTAAATCTTTATTCTTCAACTTTTATTTAATTTGGCAACTTTATTTATAACACTTAAAACAAATATTTATTTAAAAAATAATTTTTTAAATAAATATTGTTAACATATATTATAGCTTCTAAAAATTCAATTTGTTTATGAACTATTATTTGATTTTATAAAATATTGTTTATGTATAAATTCAAAATTACCATCTGATGGTAATATTGTTTTTGTATTATCAAACTGTAATATTACAGAGTTTTTAATATTTTTGGCACTTAAAATATATTGGAATAATTTTTCTATATTTTCTTGAATTGTTTTTTTTGTATTCATTACTTCTATTATATCTCTAAATCTACCTTCTTTAAACCCTCTTTGAAATAATCTTTTTCCATGAACTTGATTATTTTCAATATATGGATTTATAACAATTGGTATATAATTATATGAATTAGAAAATTCATATATTATTCTTTGTAAATAATCATAATTAGATCCAGTTGTTTCAAAATAAATATTATATTTGTAATAAACAGCTGAATACATTAAAATATCACTAATTTTATCAATTTTATTTCTAATTTTCATATATTTTTCTGAACTTTTTATAAAAATTTCTTTTAAATTTTTTATAATTTCAATATTTTCATTTATTTTATAAGATAATGATTTCGTTTGTTCATCATAATTATAAAAGCTTTCAAATTTTTGATCATTTATTTTTTCTATTAACTCAATTGTTTCTTTTATTAATATACTTTGACTTGAATTTTCATTTTCATAATAACCATAAACATAATCATCAATGTTTATGTCTATAAATTTATCATCATTAATTGCATTTTTATTTCCAAATAATTTTTCTAATTTTTCAATTTCCTTAATAGCAATTTGTCGTCCTAGTGATTTACCAACACCTGCAGGTCCTACTAATAATACAAAATATCTATTTATAGTTGGCATAACTTCTTCATAATTTTTAAATATTTTTTCAATATAAGATCCAATATTTTTATCAAATAAAATAATATCTTGAGGTTTATTTTTGTAAATAGTAAATTCTACAATATCATTATTTTTTAATTCAATTTTATTTTCATTAACTATTATATTATTTATAGATATTTCTTGAATATGAAAAGATTTATCTTTAATTACAATTAAATTAATAGGATTTAATTTTGTTACTGTTTGATTGTTAGATCCGGTATCATTATTAAAATTTAAAATTTTATTAACTATTGAATACCTTAATTCGGTTAAATTGTAATCACATATTATAAAATTATTAACCGGTTTAATTGTTCCTCCAGTTTGAATATTTGTTAATAGATGATTTAAGATTTTATAAAATAAACTTTTTATAACTAATTTATATTTAGTTTCTTTCATATTATTATAAATAAATATTTTATTTTATAAAATATTGTTTATGTTGATTAAATATTGTTGTTCCGGATAAAATTATTGTTGTTCCAGGTATTACATATCCAACACATCCGCCTAAAAATATTTTTAGATAATCATCATTTTTGTCGTATTTAGTTAATCCAATTGCACCAAATAAACCACCTAATACTCTAAATTTATGATCATTAAATTTTATTTTATAATTAAAATCAAATTTAAAATTTTTATTTAATGGTTCATATATATTATTAATTGGTTTATTTATTGTAGAAAAATAACGTCTATTAAATATCCTTCTATTAAAATTTATAAAATGTTTCATAAAATTATTATTAAAATAGGTTAAATTAAAATTAATTCAATTTTTACACCTTAATTTTGGAAAATAATTGTATCATCTGTTATAATTCAATTTAATAAAAAAATATTATAGGCTATATATTAGCAGATATTATATCAGCAGTTTTTCATCGGATATTTAAAAAAATGTTGCAATAGGCAATGTAATACATCATTATTATCCAAGAACTGTTTAATTAAGTAGTTTATATGAAAATACTATTGGATCAATTATAGTTTTATTTTTGATTCATGCAATAATATATATAATAAATAAAGATTTATATATAAATTATCCATATTTATTATTATCTTTTACAATATTTGGATTTTTGAGTAATTATACTCACAAATTATCTCATTATAAAGATTGTGAAAAAAATGATTTAATTCAATTCTTACAATATTATGGAATAATTTTATCAAGTAAATAACACTCACAACATCATTCCATAAATTCATCTAAAAAATTTGGTATTCTTAATGATTATTCTAATTATTTATTTGATAAAATAAATTTATGGAAAAATCTTGAATTTATAATTTAAAAAAAATTTAAAATAAAACCATGACATCGTCCGATTATATTTCAATATTATAATTATCAAAAGAAAAATGTCCAAGATTAATAACAAAAGACGAATTAAATAATATAATCAAAGAGAAAGTTAGATTAGCACATGAAAATAAAACATTTTGTTATAATTGATTTTTTAATTTATCTTTTGTATCAATAGAATGGATATAATAAACAATACCATAATTATTATTTAATTCATCATACCATAATATTTCTGGTTTAATAACTATATCATATTTATTGGGAAAATTTTCTTTTAGATTATTAATATCAACATCAGTATTAATAAATATATTACCTTTGACAACTTTAATCATACATTTTAAATGTACTCTATCTTTTCTTTCTTTGATAATTGAAATAAATTTTTTATCAGATTTATTAAATTTATTAATAATAGCATTTTCAAAAGATTTAATTTTATTTAAATTTTGATCAGATTTATTACATTCAGCATTTAAATAATAACGATTATTGTATTTTTGACAATCAAATGGCAACCACATATCAGTCAATTTTATTAAAATATCCTTTTCACCAAGATTAATTCTAAATAATTGTCTTTTACTTCTATTATTTTTGATTTCCTTAAAATTTAACTCCATATTATATAATATAAATTTAATAAAAAATTGAAATTTAAACTATTTGAATAATAATAATTATATTTATATTGTGATGAAGGCCTAGACACTTGGTAAGACGGTGCGCTTTGGTCTATGACTGAACTGTCTCCTACAAGCTTATTGCGTTTGAGTGGTGTGTCCATACAGCGTGATAAGTGGTTGTATTGGATCATGTTGTCAGTGATTCATGATTCAATATAACTCGTACTCTGGCAAAGAGTGTTCGAAGCTAGCATCACATTATCAAATAATTAATTAAAACATTTTCCTACATTGCATCACCTTTTTAGGATAGCACTTAATTAGGACGATGATTTAATCAAAAATTTGACTTTTCCTTTATTTTAATTTGAAAAAATTGAATTATAATAAAATTAAAATTAAAATATTTAATCAACTTATAAGGATGATTAAATATTTGTCAGGAATTGAATATAAAACATTAAAAGATATAGATTTAACAAAAGAATATACTTATAATGAAATTAAAAAAATTTTTGATAATTTAGATGAAAATAAATATTATAAAATAATATCAGACAATAAAGTTATATATACAAATTTATATAATATGAAATATGAATATAATAACGAACATAAATTTAAATTAAATAATTTAACAATAATATTTTTACCATATCTAAAAGAAGATATAGATAAAGTAAAATATAAATATTCTGAAAATGCTATATTTTCAAATGAAATAATATATTTATACAAACCTAAAACAGAAAAAGATCTAAAAACTGAATTTGAATTATCTCAAGATAATTTAGATGATGATATATTATTTATGTTATTTTGTGTTAGTTTAGATGGATGTATGTTAAGTTATGCATCTGAAAATTTAAAAAAAAATATTAAATTAATATTATATGCTTGTAATAAATACAAAGATAATTTTAGGTTTGCATCTAATGAAATTAAAAATAATAATAGATTTGCATTAGAAATATTAAAATATTATGATTATAAAGATCATATCGATAAATTTTTTAGATTTTTTTCTGAAAATATTCGTAATGATAGAGAAATAGTTATTGAATATCTTAAATTTGACATTAAACAGTATAAATATATTGGTAATAATTTAAAAACAAAAGATTTTTTTTTAGAATTATTAGAATTAAATAATTTTAAATGTTCTATATTAAAATATGCTAATAATGATTGTCGTAATGATAAAAATCTAATTTTAAAATGTATAGAAGTTGAAAAAGAATGTAATTTAATAAAAGAGAAAAAATATAAAACAGAATATGGATTAAAAAATTGGACAGAAGAATTAAGTTTATCAATTTCATGTTTAGGAAATCATTTATTAAATGATAAAGAAATAATATTTGAATGTCTTAAAATAAATGGTGCAGATATTTATAATTTTCCAGAAGGTTTTAATATTGATAATGAATATATAAAATTTGCATTATCTTATAATTATAATGAAATAAATTGTAATGATGAATTTAAAGATTTTTTAAACAATTTTTCAAATATAAATAATGATAGAGAAATAGTAATTTTAGCTATTAAAAGACATGGAAATAACTTTTTTCATGCTTCTAAAGAATTACAAAATGATATAGATATAGTTAAATTAGCTATTAAAAATTGTTATTGGAATATACCAATAACAGTCTATAAATATACACATGAAAAAATAAATGATACATATGAACATATTACTAATGTTAAAAAAAATATTGATAAAATTCTAGAAAAAACAAATGTTAAAAAACATGAAGTTATTGATGTTATTTTAGAAAAATTAGAATTACAAATTTTACTTTAATTTTATTTTTCAGTTAAAATTTTTAGAATACCACCATTACCTGTAATACTATGATATCCATACCATGAACAATTTATTAATTGTTTATAACCTAATTCATTTATTTTTTTAGCTAAATTAATATGTTCGCAGAATGGTAATCCTATATATGATGAATTTATAAAAGCTTTCATATTATATAAACCCCAGCCATTAAAAGCTGATTTAACTGGAACATATCCATTAAAATAACCACATTTAATATTCTGAATAACTGTATTTTTTAACATCTTATAGTTTGTAAAATAGTTTGGATCTTCTGGATAATCATCATTAATATCTATATATGCTAAAGAATCATATGTAAATGTTATTGAACCAAATAAACCATAAAATGAATTTTGACTATTTCCATAAATTGCTCCAAAATCTTTTACCAATAATGATGTTAATAATCCATCAATACAAAATCCTCCATCTAAATCAAAATCAATTACTAATACATAATCATAATCTGATAAATTATTTTTAATATAGTCAAGATATTGTTCTCTATAGAAAGCCATTTTTGATAATCGTTGATTATTATACCAACCAAAATTATAACCATGTTTAATATTTAATTTACAATCATATGATCCATATTTTGAACAATCTATTACAATTGTTTTATCATAGTTTTTTATTTTTTCTCTGGTATTATCATTACTATCATTTTCAAAACATACTATTATATAATCCTTGAAATATGATCCAATTATTTTAAATCTTTCAAAAGTATTATCTAAATTTTTTTCTATATTTCTAGCTAATCCACAAATTACTATTTTTTTATCTCTTGCAATTTCTTTACCTTTGATAACATCTTTATGATAACATTCTGGAAAATTTTTATCAAAATGTAAAATTAAATTATAATATTTAGGATATAATATTTTATTAAAATTTATTTCTGAATAATATTCTATTTCGGCTAATATTATAAAAATTAATAATATTATTATTAATTTTTTTAACATAGATATATAATATACTTAGTTTTTAATTAAACACAATAATATTGTGTTTAATAATAACTACTTAAACATTTCAATATATTATATTTAAATTAACTATCGCACTGTCCGCCTCACTTTGCTTTTTAAAGCAAAGTGAGGCAGGATAAAGTATTACACTATACTAATTGTAAAAATTTTTTCTTAATTAAGAAAAATTAATAAAATTAATAAAATTACATATATATAGTGTATCTAAAAAAATTAATAAATAATATTAGTAATAATAATGATAATATATTACTATTTTTTAATTACAATAATATTAAATTTATGTGAAATTATATTTTATAAAGATGATTGGTTAAGAATTATGAATAAAAATAAAAATTATATATCAAAAACATTATTATTTACTTTACTTATAAATCCATTAAGTTTAATATTATCTGATTATTATATATTTCAAAATAAACATACGATGGATAATATATATATTGAAATAATCAAGTTTTTAATTGGAATAAATCTATTTGATATATTTACATATATAATTCATTATACACAACATCTAATATTATATAAATATCATAAAACACATCATCAAATTACAGATATATGTATGTTTTTTTCATATTATTTTGATACAATTGATTTACTATTAACAAGTATTCCTTATTATTTTTTACCTCAATTATTAAATCTATCTAAATATGGAACATATTTTATTATTTGTTTTACTATTTTTTTTAGTTTATATGAACATCGTTTATATAGTCATAATAATAATAAATATTTTGGATTTCATAATTATCATCATTATAATCCTAAAAAAAACTTTGCAACTGGATTTCCTTTCATATTAATTCCATTAGATAAAATTTTTAATACAAATTCACCATAACTAAAAAAGGTATAATTATTAAACAGAATTATAAATTGGATCTATTGTTTCATTTATTTTATATTTATTAAAACATATAATATGCACATATAACCAAAATGTTTCAATAACTTGGAACAATATATTTGATATCAAAAGGTATTTATCTCGATTATAATAACAATAAAATATGATAGGAATTCCAACTAAACATAAATATGATACTATACCCATTTTTAAGAAAATTTTAAAATTTTCTTAAAAATGCAAAATATTTTTTATTAAAAATAATAAAGGTATTTTAATTTAATTTTAATAAAAATTAAATTAAAAATAATTACGTGTATATAGTTATTTATTATTGTTATAATTTAAAAAATGAAAAATAGGTTCCCCATTTAACATGATACTAAAATTATAACAATATTGACGTTTAGTTAATTATATTATTATAACATTTATTATATAAATTAATAAAATTTGTATTAATTGAATTTATTGATTTTATAATTGCATCTTTTAAATTAGAATGCTCTAATTGTCTAAAAGTAGATTTTATTTGTCCTCCCTCCTTTGCCCTATAGGGCAAAGTGAGGCGGACAGTGCGAGAACAAAACATAATAAAATAATTTATATTTGAGATGGTTTAAACCATCTCAAATATAAATTATTTTATTATGTTTTGTTCTCTGCAAGTGAAAATAAAATTTCTATTGGATTAAACTCTGGTGTATAAGCTGGTAAATATAACAATCTTATATTATTATCTTCACAATACTTTTTAAATTTTTTATAATGATGAATTCTGGCATTGTCTAATAATAAAGTATTATTAATCAATTTATCTTTTATAGATTTAATAAAATCTAAAAATGTTTCACCAGTATTAGTTTTTTCTATAATATTATAATCTTTACTATTATTGGAATTAATACACATTATAATAGACTTTGTTTCTTTTGTTCTTTTATGTTTAATTATTTTAATTATTTTATTATTTTTCTTAGAATAGCCATAATTATTATAGTCATTAATACAAAATGAACATTCATCAAGTGCATATATAGTATTATAATTAATATTATTATTTAAAATATGCTCTTTAAAATTTATCCTATCTTGTTTTATTTTATTTATATCTTTACAAACTATTCTGTTAATAATTCTTTTTCTTGAAATACCATTTAATTTTAATATCTTACAAATTGACGGTTTAGATATATCTTTATTAATATGTTCATATAGATCATTTAAAGAACAACCTTCATTGTTATTTACATAATTATTAATAGCATCTTTATAGTTATTAATTTTATTTGTTTTTCTAACAGAAATATTTTTTAAG
>Ga0214923_10008582_pt1 | contig 10834 bp, 11 predicted proteins | sample LL1510_MetaG_FD_177993 | JGI IMG/M metagenome (GOLD analysis project Ga0214923, IMG submission 177993) | Freshwater microbial communities from Lake Lanier, Atlanta, Georgia, United States - LL-1510 | ecosystem: Environmental > Aquatic > Freshwater > Lake | place: USA: Georgia | collected...
GCCGATTGAAGGCGGACCGCGTGATCCTGAACGCGAGGCCACGGCCGTGCGGTTGCTCGGCCACCTGCTTTCCTGGCACCGGAGGGAGTCGAGGACGCAGTGGTGGGAATACTTCGGTCACCGTCGCATGGATGGGGTCGACCATCTCGAAGACACCCAGGTCCTGGGCGGTCTCGTCCCCACGGGGCTCGTGGAGGTCAACCGGGGCCAGGAGACGAGGGGATTCAGGTTTCCCGTCGGTCAGGAGCACAAGTTTTCCGACGGCAGCGATGCCGAAGTGACCAATTGGACCGCATCGTCGGGGGTCACGGTTATCTCGATCGACAATGACGCCGGCCTCGTGATCCTGTCTGCCAGGACGCCCATCTGGGCAATCCAGCCACCCGCCGAGGCAATTGCCCCGAAGGGCCCGATCAACGATGACGCAATGCACCAAGCGCTTGTCAGGATTGCCGACAGCATCATTGCCGGCGAGCCCCCACGAGCAGAACCCGGCCGCACAGGCAGTGCGGGCGGCCTCGGTGGCCCTGGCCCGTACCTGGCCTCGCGACACCTGCTACTTGGTACGCCTGCGCGGATCCCCGGGGAGCATCCCGGGAAATCGCTGGTACGGCCGGGGGAACGCGCTTCGGATGCAGCCACAAGGATCGTGACCACGATGGCACCCGGGGTCATCGCCATCCAGGGGCCGCCCGGTACCGGCAAGACCTACACGGCAGCAAGGATGGTGGTCGCGCTTCTCCGGCAAGGCAAGCGTGTCGGGGTGACGTCAAACAGTCACAAGGCCATTGGCAACCTGCTCCTGGCCATCGCCGAGGCGGCTGCGGAACGCAATGAGCCCGACCTGGTACGGGGAATCCAGAAGGCCACCCCAGCCCAGGCATCGGGCGCGCCCGGCGTCGTCGCTACCACGAGCAACAGCGTGATCGAGGCACGCCTGATCGAGGACGACCCGTCGTCGACCAACCTCTTTGCCGGAACCGCGTGGCTGTTCTCGCGTCCGGCGTTCGACGGCTCGCTCGATGCGGTGTTCATCGATGAGGCCGGGCAGATGTCCCTGGCCAACGCGGTCGCCATTGCCGCGTGCGCCTCGCGCGTGGTCCTCCTTGGTGATCCCCAGCAGCTTGCCCAACCGAGTGTTGGTGATCATCCGGCCGGAGCCGGCGCATCTGCGCTTGGGCACCTCATCGGTGGCGTTGAAACGATGCCTCCCGAACGGGGGATCTTCCTTGACACCACATACCGCATGCACACGGATATCTGCCAATACGTCTCGGACCAGTTCTACGAAGGGCGGCTGCGTGCAGTGGACGCCTGCGCATCCCAGCGCGTGGAAGGCACCGGCCGTCCGGGAACGCTTGAAGGTTCCGGTCTCCGCTTCCTGCCAGTGGTCCATCAGGGCAACCGGACCCAGTCCATCCCGGAGGCAGACGCCATTGCCCGCGCCTGTACACGCCTCATCGGCTCTTCCTGGGTGTCGGGCGATGTGTCCCGGCCACTGACCGCCGAGGACATCATGGTGGTAGCCCCGTACAACCGGCAGGTCGACCTGCTCGCTACCGTGGTTCCACGAGGCGTCAGGGTCGGAACCGTCGACCGGTTCCAGGGGCAGGAGGCACCAGTGGTGTTTTACTCCCTCACCGCATCAGAGGCAACCGGTGCATCACACGGGCTCGAATTCCTGCTGAGCCTGAACCGTCTGAATGTCGCACTGTCGCGCGCGCGCGGTCTCGCGGTGCTCGCATGCAGTCCGTCCCTTCTCGGGACCGCCTGCCATTCCCAAAAGGAGATCCGGCAAGTGAACGCACTCTGCAGCTTTGTGGAACAAGCGACGCTCGCCGCGATGTGATCTTCGCACCGGTGACTGCTGGCAGGTTGTGACCGATCCTGGATGCAAGCGCCTGCGTCGATCAGCCTTTCGGTCCAAGGAAAAGAATTCGTCCTCGTTGGCGGAATTGACCGGGACGCCGTATCCAACCGGAAACCGTGCCAAATCCCTTGCTATGCGCGCGAGCAGACCCGGTTACCGGATTTGGCTAGCACGGTTCACGGTGCGATTGAGCGGCGCGCGGGGAAGTCCGGACACGGTGCCCGATGCGGCGAACGCCGGACAGGAGAACCGGACGTCGCATGCTGGGCAAGTCGGGTTCGGTTGCTGGGGCCACACCGCACGCACTGCTTCCCCGAAATGCTCACGGGCTAGGCACTGCTCGATCGCATCGACCACCTTCGCAAACTCCCGGGCGGCAATCCGCATATCTCCTTGCCCGACGGGAACCGCACGAAATGCGCGACGAAGGGGGAATGCGAGTGGCAACGCAGGGAGGGGATTGCCTTCGCGCCACTCGAGAACTTCTCCAAGAAGGGGTCCTTCAGGCAGTACATCTGTCGATCCCATCCTGACTTCGTGCTGGAACTCCTTGAAGTCAGCTTGGGATGGATGCATCTCGTTCACGTACATGACCACTCCTGCGAGCGGGTGTCGCAGTGACCGTCCGGTACTCCAGAGCTCAGCGTACGTCGTGACTTGCCATTCAGGAATGGTCCAATCGGTCGGACGGTCTTCGTCCATCAGTCGCGCGTCCGGGTCAGGGTCGCCATGATTTGCTGGGGTTTCAGGCATTCCGGGCCACGTCTTGGCGGAAGAGCGGTCAAGCGCGCTACCAGGTGATGCCATGGGGTTGCGGCGCGTTTCCGTTGCTGCTGGTCGAAGGCCGGTTGGCCGTCGCATTCCCTTGTAATCGATGACAATTGTTGCACCGTTACCCATGCCAAGCTCAAGTGTTGAGAGCATGGCTTGCGCGACTGGCCCGCTCCACGAGGTTCGCGCCCGAGAAGTCCGCGCGCGTGACGTTTGCGCCCGAAAGGTCCGCGCCTGAAAGATCCGCTCCCATGAAACTCCTCGAGGAGTAGTTACCTCCGCCTAAGTCCCGGCCCCTGAGGTCCGTCAAATTAAGGTCGATTTGCGTCCAATCGCGCGGTGCCATTTCCTCATCGGTGACTTGGCGGAGTGGTGGACCTTTTTCGTCAGTCCGAGAGCCACCACCAGAACCTTGCGGGCGCCACTTGTTTGGTGACGCCTGCCAGTCGATCCCTTGGAGATTGGATGGCACGCCCTGAGCGAGAGCTACCGGCGCGAATGACATCACGATTGCGGCGATCATTGGCATGGCACTGGTGAAACGGTTCATGTGTCCATCCTACAGGCGTGCGGGAGCCGGGGTGAATCTTGTCTGAGCGCTTCATCAACGCTCACGCCCGCTGTCGAACGCGTCTCCGGACGCTCATGCTGGATGCCGACGTTGATTTCTCCGACGTTTGCGACATCTGTTCGAAAGGGTTCACGGTCGGCACGACGGCAATTGTGGGCACGCGCCGGGCAACCGTTCACGGGGTCAGGTGGGAACGTGCAACTGGCGACTGGTCCTGCGGACTTGTACCCAAAGGGTGGACGGTTTCCCGAAAACCGGCCACACTGGCCGTGCAAGGAGACCCGATCGCCCGTCTACGCATTGCTCCCTTTCCGGCACCCGCACGTGGGGGAGAAATGGCTGCCAGCGACCTGCCAGGCACCGCTGATGCCGGCATCATTGATCTGCACACACCGATCATCCGGCCGTACGTTGCCCCGTATTCCGCGGAGTTCCGCCACCAGGCGGTCCTGCGGACATGGTCAACGGGCGTTCCCGTGACCCATGTTGCCCGGGACCTGGGCATCAGCATTGGCACCTTGCGCGACTGGATCACCCAGGCCCGCCACGACCCGCGCCAGCTGCACGAGGGAACCTCCGAGACCGTGCAGGCCGAACTGGTCCGCCTGCGGTCAGACAACCACCACGTCCTGCGAGAGATCGCGATCCTGAGCGCCGCCCTCGGCATCGACGGAACCGCCGACAAACGCGGCGGGCGGTGACCTTCCTGCCTCGCACTGGCGACGAGGGAGACCAGGCGGATCTCACAACGCCACGCCGGATCGTGCCCGCCACCCGGTTGGCGTCCGGTTGGACCGTCGCCACCCTCTGCCAGGTGACGGGGGTCTTCGCGATCGCAATTGATCGGTCGGATACCACTGGACAGGATCAAGCGCACCGAGCCGATCAACGTACTGTTGGACCCGCACGCTAACGTGATGGCAAGTCCCACCCGGGCCGACCGAGGTCAGGGTAGAGGCCCACATGGTCGACCGATGTCGCGTCTGGGGCGCAAGACCGCAGACCGTATCCTTCATCCATGAAAATATTGCATTCGCAAGCCATTCACGTGATCTTCACCATTTCACTCACGTCCGCAGTCTTGATGTTCCTACCGGACCGTGCGCTTGCTGCCCCGAACTGCACCCTGAGGCGCAATCTCGCGGGCGCCGACCTCTCCAATTGCGATTTCTCCGGGGCCAACTTCCAGGGGTCGGACCTGTGGGGCGCAAAGCTCCCAGGTGCGATTCTCTCCCGTGCGGTACTTGTCAACGTGAGCATGTTCAGCGCAATACTGACGGGCGCAGACCTGAGTGGGGCGAACCTGAGCGGGGCAGACCTGACGTTCGCCGGTTTGAAGGATGCGAACCTGACCAACGCGCGCCTGTACCGCGCGAACCTGTCCAGCGCGGACCTGACCGGGGCAAATCTCGAAGGGGCAAACCTGCGCGGCGCGGAAATGCCTTCGGTGAACCTATCGGGCGCGAACCTTGCCGGAACGAACGTGACATTGGCGATTCTTCTGGATGCAAACCTTACTGGGGCGAACCTGACCGGAGCAGACTTCTCGGGTTCGCTCCTCGCGCGCGCGGACCTGACCGATGCGGTTCTGGACGGGGTCAATCTCGACGGCGTCAAGGGCCTTGACACCGTGACGGGGCTGGTTGAGTAGCCCGGCCAAGGCACTCGATCGTCCTGACTTGTCCGGTGCCTCCTAGAGGGCTTTGCGTGCGGCCCCATCACCCGGTCTACCCACCAGCTACCTGGGAATGGTCACCCAACGTGCAGCGGAGGCGTGGTCGTGCGCGCCGCTGCGTCCACGCCCCCAGTCTGCCGTTCGGGAAGACAACGCCGGTCGTGACCTCAATGGACCTGATTGCTGAGGGGTCGAGGTGCCGGGTGAAATTCGTGTCATCGTCTGGTCAGGACGGGCGCAGTCGACACTGCGGGGCACAGTGTGGCAGGCAGTCGCAAGGTCTACCAGAATTGCTTCGCCAATCAACCGCCTACGAACGCTGTCTCCCGGGTTGAGATGTACCCACCCCACCGTCCCCCCATGGTGCAACAACGTACGGCACGTCCCCGCATAACGCGGTGTAGTTGGGCATGACGCGCAGTCATTCCTGAAACGGGATGCACGAACTGACCCGACAACTAGTATGCAAGAATAGCGTTCATAATTGGCCGAAACGTCAGGAAGTTTCATGCAATCACGCAACCAGCTCATTATTGGTGTGTCCGTGGTCGCGTCCTGTTTTTTCATTGGTGGAGCTGGGATGTGGTCGATCAGCGGTAGAAGCCGTGCGGTGCCCACGGTCACGCCCGCGCCAACGGCACTCCCGGTGCGCACTGCGCGTCCAACCCCCACGTCGGTTCCTCCTAACGAACCAACTCTCACGCCTGCCCAGGCAACTCGTCCACCTGTGACAACTATCGAAGCTGTCGTGCGCGCACCCACGATTGCTCCCACACTTGAACGCAAATCTAGCCCGACACGATCCTCAGCATTGAATGCGTCTGCAAGCGTCGTCGACCACTCCTACGAAGACCTTCCCGGTCGGGACTTCTCGGGGCAGAATCTCGTTGGCGCAAACTTCGAACATACTGATTTGCGCGGGGCATCATTTGCGAATGCGGACCTATCCGGTGCACATTTCTACACTTCGCTTCTCTCCGGAGTGAACTTCCACGGCGCAAATCTCGAGGGGGCAGACCTCACTTGGACGTCCCTGGCCGGGGCTGACCTCTCGGATGCACGTCTCGAAGGCGCTCGCCTAGAGGGAGCAAACCTTGATGGAGCACTGATCCAGGGGACCATTCTCGTAGGGTCCAAGGGGCGCGACACCACTGGACAGCGGGTAGTTCCACCTACTTTGGCACCACCGCCCTCGCCCACAGCCCGTGCAATAGTTGGGACCGCACCAACGTACCTTGATCCGCGAGAGTTGACGGCTGATCCACGGGCATTCATTGGAAAGTACATTATCTTATATGGAAAAGCATCAAATGTACAGGTGGGTCTAAACAGTCTAGGACAAGAATACACCTGGGTCGCCTTGGAAGCACAAGTCCGAAACAAATCAAGTACGGAAAGCATTGTGGTCAAGATCACTCCCAAAGTCCCTACATTTCTTAAAGAAGAGTGTTACATGTTCTACGGAATTGTTCGCGGCACGACAATGGTGATTCGTTCACTGACGGGTGCGCAGAACGAGGTCCCGGAAGTCGAGAGTTCCAGTTGGAAACAACTCGAATCCGACCGGTTCGGGAATTGCCTTGGGATTTGACAAAGTCCTTTTGGAAGACATCGGGGGCAGTTTCCGGAAACCGGTGCAATAAGGTCTGGAGAATTGGGTGCATCCCTCGGGGGCCTGTTCCCTGACACACCCGTCAGTCCGGGACAGGGGTCTACCGGTCATTGCCGTGGAGTCAGCGGGCCGCATGCATGGGCATGATCACGTGGATGTAGCCATCGACCCCCATCCCCCTGACCACGACCGGTGAGGTCGGGCTGGTGAAGTTCAGGATCACCAGGTCGCACCGGAGGGCGGCCAGGACGTCACCAAGGAACTGGCTGCTCAGGGACACGGACATCGCCGCGCCCGAGACCGTGACCGGGATCCTGGTGGCGTTGTTCCCGACATCCTGGGCCTGCGCCGAGATCCGCAGCACGGGGAGGCGACAAGGGGCGACCGGGATGGTACTGACGTCCATGCCCTCCAGTTCGCCACGTCCCATGGCACCCTTGGAAGCGTCCATGTCTCCGGGATCCGGCGACCCAAGGGATTGCTTCCCGGCCATGCCGTCGTCTGCGCCGTCGTCCGTGCCGTTGGCAATGCCGTCATCCGGTTCCCCGTCAGGGAAGATGTCGAGGGCGATGACGTTCATCGCATCCTTCACGAACAGGTTCGCAATGCGGATGGCCGTCATGAGTTCGGTCCGGGAAGCGACTACCTCGGTCGCCGAGTCGTTCGGGATCACCCGCTCGAGATCGGGGAACACGCCTTCGAGCAAGCGGGTCCCGATGACGGTGACCTGCCCGCCGGTCGGGGCTTCGACGCGGAACAGGACCTGGCTCGATGCCCTGTTGACGCTGATCTAAAGGCGGACCTGATCGGAGACGAGCAGCCGGGCGAGCTCGATCACGGTCTTGGCGGGGATGAGCAGGGACAGGGCCGTGCCGGGACTGCCGTCAACGCCAAGGTTGAGTCGGCGGACCGACAGGCGATAGCCATCGGCTGCGGATAGCACCATCTCCGCGTCATCGGCAGTCACCATCACCCCGGTGAGGACAGGGCGGGACATCTCGGTGGCGGCACTGAAGGCCACCTGGTCGATCATGGTCCGGAAGTCCCGGGCGGGCACGAGCCAGGCCGCTGCGTCTCCCCAGGGTGCAAGGGGCGGTAACTCGTCGGGATCCATGCCCCGGAGGGTGGCGTGGACGCTCCCGGCGTCGACCGTCAGGGAAAACGGGTCAGTGGGCGTGGTTCCGAGCCGTATATCGGCATCACCGGGAAGCGAGTTGACGAACTCGGTCAGCAAGCGGGCGGGGACGGTTGCCCTGCCCGGCTCCACCACGTGAGCAACGACCCACGCCTGCATGGCGACATCGAGGTTGGTGGCCGAGAGCTTGAGCATCCCGTCCTGGGTCTCTATCAGGACGTTGGCGAGGACGGGCATCGTGGTCCGCCCACCTGCCGCGCGACCGATGGTCGCCAAGCCCGCCTTGAGTGTTTCCTGAGCGCAAACGAACTCCATTGATCACGACCCTCCGAGGTGGTCGGCTGATGAACATCATCAACGTGCACTATTCAAGAAAGTCATTTTGTCCGCAACCGAACCTAGTTTAGCTGTGGATATGAATCAGTAGAACACACGAAAACCTATTGTGCAAATGCACGCACGACCTATTTGAATGTTAACTCGATTCGCGTATACCGCACTCTTGGAAACAGACGCGACCAGGCATTGCCCGCTGTCCCGGGATCGCTTGCAGTCAGGCGGGAAGGCAGGAACCGCCATTGCCGAGCAAGGCATGCGCCAGGGCCGTTGCCCCCACCGCTTCCAGGACGTTTCTGCCGGTCACTGCCTGGGCGGTTCCCACCCGCCACCGACTATCCAACTGGCGGTTCCACTCGGCAAGCACCTGTGCGGGATAGGCTCCCGCTGCCGCGTCAGCCGCCTCCCGTGAGACCTGCTGGCTTGACCGGAGCACTGTTGCCGCATCGACTGAGGACTGCGCCGTCCGTACCCACGGGTCATCGTCTCTTCCCCCGGGAGAAGCGGGCAAGGCTGCCGACGACGATCCGGCGGGGGCAAGGGAAACCGTGATCAGCGGGGATGACGAGGCACCGGACAGGGACGGCAGGACCTTAACCGGAGCAACCGGCACCATGGAACCAATCGGCAACGTCGGCGCCAGCACCTGGTCGATCCAGTCCGTAGCCCGCATCGACGAGCGCCTGACGGGCAAATCCCGGGCCCACGGTGGCGTGGTACGCCTCGCTGCCGGGATGGGTATCGAGTGTGCCGGTGTCATCGGCCATGCGGAAGGCGGACGCATCCCGGTGGGCGGCCTCGCGCAGGGCGAACCGCCGTTCGGCGTCATGGAATTGCCGCTGTTGACGGTCGGTCCTCGAGTGCTGCTCCAGCGTCCGGTCACGGAGTTCGGGTGACAGGAGCAACTGGTTGACCGGATTGGCGGGATAGACCGGCTGGTACCCCGTCCGCAGGTCGCCATATCCCCGGGGAAGCCAGATATGGAAGGGACCGGGAACCGGACACGCCGACGCTCCTTGGGAAACGATCGGCAAGCCGCTGGGCAGGGTGCCCCGCACGACGCCTCCTGCGGCGGGGACGTAGGCCCGGTGGGTGAACCCTCCGGGGCCAAGGCCACGTTCGGCCCGGGACAGACGGCTCAGGGCGATGTGTTCGGGGTGCGAGATATGGACCCGCCCGGTGTGATCGGGTGGCCGGAGCGCAACCAGCCGGATTGCAAGGTCACTCGCGGTCGCCCCAATGCGGCGGCCATCACGGACGGCACCGATCCGGTTGGCCCCGGCATGCATCGCGTCCGGCATGGAAACTCCGGGGTATGCCGCACCTCCCATCGTCCAGCGCCCGCTCGGGTCGCGGGTCTCGCCCGGTACCCGTTCGGACGCAAAGCGGGCGGCCTCGGCATCGGTCATCTTCATCAGGGGAATCCCGGCAGCAGGAACTCCCGGGGCGGGTGACTGGGGAGTGCCGGGAGCGGGTGATGCCCCTGACCCGTAGAGGGTGGCACTGGCCCGGGCAACGCCGGACATGGCGGCCTCTGCGCGGGCCTTGTTCCAGATGTCCTGATGGGCCACTCCCGATTGCATCACCCACGCCGGCATCGGACCACCGGGATTGGCTCGGGCATGATCGGCAACCAGGCGATCGAACGCGTTGGCACCGACTGGACGCTCCGCCGGATCCCCGGCAACGCCTGTAACGCCGGCAGCGCCGAAAGCGCCGTCTGAACCGGTGGGAACCTCGCCCGGGAATGGGCCCGGGGCAGGCACGGGTGCCACCGCACTGGCGGTCGCCACGAGCGGAGCCACGGGCGTCGTTGCCGACGGAGCAACCGGCTGCGAACCGGACGGCACCATGACCGTCACGATCACCGGGATCATGGCGGGCGAACCCTCTGGTCGGGCTGGAGGTGCGACGGGATGGGGGGGAGACCCCAGTGGCACCCCCGGTAGCACCGCCAACGTCGGCGCAGGTGGCACCGTCATGCCGGAGCCATCACCGACGTGCTTGCGGATCACGGCCAGCAATAGTGGACTTGCACCCAAATAGATGACAGTCGCCAGCGCACCGGCCACACTGGCCGGGCAAGGAGACATCATGGCCCGTCGACGCATTGTCCCCGTGCCGGTACCCGCACGGGGACCGGGAACGTCCGACACCGACCAGCCGGGACCAACCACCGCCACCTTCGTTGATCTGCCCATGCCGATCAACCGGCCGTACGTTGCCCCGTATTCCGCGGAGTTCCGCCACCAGGCGGTCCTGCTGACCCGGTCCCGCACTGTTCCCTTGACCCATGTTGCCCGGGAACTGGGCGTCAGCATTGATAGCTTGCGCGACTGGATCGCCCAGGCCCGCCACGACCCGCGCCAGCTGCACGAGGGAACTCTCGCCGAGACCGTGCCGGCCGAACTGGTCCGCCTGCGGGCGGACAAGCATCGCCTCCTGCGCGAGATCGCGATCCTGCGCGACGCCCTCCGCATCGTCGCCAGCGAGGGCATCTCCGCCGAACGGGGCAGGCGGTGACCGTCCCGCCCGGCACTGGCGACCAGGGCGACCAGGCGGATCTCCCCACGCCACAGCGGTTCGCGGCCGTCGCCCGGTTCGCCACCCTCTGGCCAGTCGCCACCCTCTGCCAGAGGATGGGGGTCTCGCGGTCGGGGTACTACGCGTGGAAGGACCGCCTCCGGCGCCTCGCAGACGCCAACCCGCGCCGGGTTGCCTCGGAGGCGTTGTGCGTGGCCATCCAGAACTGCCATGCCCGCAGCCGGGGCACCTACGGCAGTCCCCGCATCCATGCCGACCTCGTCGCGCACGGCATCCGCTGCAGCCGGCGTCGCGTCGCCCGGCTGATGGCCGGCCTCCGC
>Ga0214923_10008583_pt1 | contig 10834 bp, 14 predicted proteins | sample LL1510_MetaG_FD_177993 | JGI IMG/M metagenome (GOLD analysis project Ga0214923, IMG submission 177993) | Freshwater microbial communities from Lake Lanier, Atlanta, Georgia, United States - LL-1510 | ecosystem: Environmental > Aquatic > Freshwater > Lake | place: USA: Georgia | collected...
GTTGGCAAGAAGCTGAGTGATATTGTTGAGATAATCGTGAACAAATCTAAGTAAGTAATTACCACTTCAAAACAACTGATCCCCAAGTAAGCCCGCCACCCAGAGCTTCAAGAACAAGAACGTCACCTTTTTTGATACGACCTTGCGAATTAGCAAAATCAAGAGCGAGCGGAATTGAAGCCGCGGAAGTGTTGGCGTGATCTTGAACTGTAATAACTACTTTCTCTTTAGGAAGTCCAAGGCGAGTTGCAACAGCACATAAAATTCTGTCATTAGCTTGGTGAGGAACCAATAAATCAATATCTTCAACAGTTAGATTAGCATCAGCAAGAGCGGTTAAAACTGACTTCGACATTTTTTCAACAGCATGTTTAAAAACTTCTTTCCCTGACATTTCAATAAAGCCAGATTTTTGTGTAGAGGCAGGGCCGCCGCTGGTTTTAAGAATATTATTTAGCGAGCCATCAGAATATAAATTCGATGAAATGATGCCGCAATTCTTCTCGGTAGTTGCTTGTAAAATTACTGCTCCAGCACCATCACCAAAAAGTACGCAAGTGTTGCGATCATTCCAATCAACGATGCGCGATAAAGTATCGGCTCCAATTACCAAAGCATTTTTAACTTGGCCGGATTTGATAAAATTGTTGGCAGTTGCAAGAGCATAAACAAAACCGCAGCAAACAGCTTGAATATCGAAAGCAAAAGCGGAATTAGCGCCGATTTTGGCTTGAACGGTTGTGGCAGTTGCGGGAAATGTTAGATCTGGAGTTGTAGTCGCCAAGATAATCATATCGATTTCTTCGGCTTTTACATTGGAATTTGCGATTGCTCTTAAAGCGGCTTTTGTTGCGATGTCAGAAGTTAATTCGCCTTCGGCAGCGATATGTCTTTTTTTGATTCCGGTGCGCTCAACAATCCAAGCATCGGTAGTTTCAACGGTTTTTTCTAAATCGAAATTGGTGAGAAATTTTTCTGGCAGGTAAGAACCTGTAGAGATGATTTTGCTATTAATTTCCATGGCTAGAGAGTTTTTCTTCGGCGTCATTATTAGAAGTTATCGACGATGACACTCTTAATTCTTCGGTGATGCGTTCGTTAATTTTATTTTCAACTAGAGAGATCGCAACGCGGATGGCGTTAGAAAAGCCAAGTGCATCAGTTCCACCGTGGCTTTTTACGACAACGCCATTTAAGCCAACCAACATCGCGCCATTATGTAGACGCGGATCCATGGTTTTTGTGGCATTACGAATTGAATTGCCAGCAAGAAGATAACCAATTTTTGAAACTAAAGAACTTTTGAAACCTTCTTTCACTAAAGAAGAGAGTAATTTTGCTGTGCCTTCAATTGCTTTCAAAGTGATATTGCCAGTAAAGCCATCGGTTACAACTACATCAACTGTACCTTTTAAAATATCGTCACCTTCAACATAGCCGTAAAAAGAATCTTTAAGATCGCTGTCTTTTAATAAGATCGCGGCATTTTTTACGGAGTCAGAACCTTTTAAATCTTCAGATCCAACATTTAAAATTCCGATAGTTGGTTCTTCAACTTTTAAAACAACTCGGGCAAAAGCATGGCCCATAACAGCGAATTGGAAAAGTACATCAGGGCCGCATTCAACATTGGCGCCCATATCTAATAAAACAGTAGCGGTTTTTTTCTGGTTGGGAATTGCGGTAACAATTGCTGGACGATCGATCGAAGGCAATGTGCGCAAAACAATTTTGGAAATTGCCATTAAAGCGCCGGTATTGCCGGCTGAAACTGCAATATCAGCTTCACCATCTTTCACTGCATTAATTGCCAAACGCATGCTTGATTTTGTGCCTTTGCGCAAAGCAGTTGAAGGCTTTTCATCAGCTGAAATAAATTCTTCTGTGTGAATTAAAGTGTGTCGAGATTTAAGGTGAGGGCAGTTTTGTAGAATAGGGGTGATTTTCGCTGAGTCGCCAAAAAGCAAGAAGTGAATTTCTGGATTAGCCTTGGCGATAATTTGAGCTCCATCAATGACCGAGTGGGGAGCTTTATCGCCCCCCATACAATCTAGTGCTACAGTATGTTTTTTAGACACTTCTAGTAAGAACTAAATTATTTGATTACTCTTCTTGAGCAGCTTTTTTCTGTTTCTTTTTTACGATTTCTCTTCCGTCGTAATATCCATCCAAAGAGATGTGATGAGGAAGTTTGAACTCACCTGTAGTTTTATCAGTAAGAACATTGGCAACTGTTAGAGCATAAGAACCATTGCTGCCTCTTCTCATGTTACGTCTTGATTTTGATTTCTTTCTCTTAGGAACTGCCATAGGATTGACTTAGTTGGAGTTGATTAGTTTTGTTTTGAATTGGGTTTTAGGAATTCAGATACGTGGTGTGTTTGAGATCTTGAGTAATTGCTATCAAGTTTTCTTCGAAAAGTTGCCTTGAATATAGAAAGCCGTTTCGTAAAATCAAAGAAAAATTTTCATTCAATCTATAGCGATTTTCTCAACTTTTTCTTCATGAAAAAAATCCTCTGCAATGTCTTTGTAATTTTATCTCTAACCTCTTGTATCAATAACTCTGAGCGTCATGGATACGTTTTTGAATTAGCAGATCATCAGCTTGTACAAGAAGGAGTTACCAGTAAAGAGCGAGTTTTAAAAATTATGGGATCGCCAACGGTGATTTCAAATTTAGATTCTGATGAGACTTGGATTTACTATTCAGAAGACCTTGAACGCATTTTATTTTTTCTTCCTGATATCAAAGAAAGAACTATCCTTACTTTAAAATTTGATAAATCTGAAACAGTCAGATCAATCGAAAAATTCGATTTATCCAATGAAGATAAAAATCTACAATTTACTTCACAATATACCGAAGTTAGCAGTAACAAAATCGGCTTCTTTAAATCTATCTTTAGCAATGTCGGACAAGTCAAAGCTGCACAATAAAATCTTTCTGCTTTTGTTCTTAACGCAGATTTCTTCCTGTTCGTTTTTTAATAAAATTCCAGATACTAATACCGAAATTATTTGTTCTAACGGAAAAGTAATTTTGGTTAAGTTTATTCATGCTAAAGATCTAAGAGCTGCAATTAATACTTCCTACATCAATAAAAAAAGACTCAGAACTTCAGAAAACTATACGCCAATTCGTTTAGCAGATGGCAGATCATTCGCGTTAAAAAATTTACCGCCGGAAATTGCTTCAACTTGTGATTTGCGTGAGAGCAAGGTGGGTGAGGTTGAGGATAGTTATATTCATCACTTCTAGTTTTGATACCGTCATTGCGAGCGAAGCGTGGCAAACTAGTGTTTAATTACGGGCTCGAATGACTTTTCTATAACAATATTTAAATTAATCTCCAAGCAGTTGGATCGCTCAACAATTTATGTAGCATTTTATTGTTGATACCATGTCCAGTTTTTGTGCCTTTGAATTGGCCTGAAATATAGTATCCGGCCAAGTAGATATCGCCGATAAAATCTAAAGTTTTATGTCTGACGAATTCATCTTCGTAGCGTAATCCTTCTTCATTCACAATGCCATCTTCGCCAACTAAAATGGCATTTTTCAGTGAGCCGCCTTTGGCTAAACCCATTTTGTGCAATTGTTCAATCTCGTGTTTAAATCCGAAAGTTCGGGCACGGCAAAGATCGTTTTTAAAAGAAGCGAAAGTTGTTTTGTAATCGAAACTTTGTTTTTGGATTTGTTTGTGATTGAAATCGATGTGTAGGCTAACTGAAAATTCTGCAGCTGGGCTAACTTCGATCATCTTGCCGTCAGCTTCTTCAATTGTAACTGTTTTTAAAACTTCAATAACATGGCGCGGTTTATCTTGGATATTGATTCCAGCGCATTCGAGTAAGAATACAAAAGGCTCAGAACTTCCATCCATAATCGGAACTTCCGGACCATCAATATCGATAAAAATATTGTCAATTCCGCAACCCCAAAGTGCCGCAACTAAATGTTCGATGGTAGAAACTTTAGCGCCGAATTCATTTGAAAGTGTAGTGCCTAAATTTGTGGTAACGACATTGCTGTAAATAGCTTTAATGCTGTTTTTGCCTGCTTCAAAATCAGTTCTTCTAAAAACGATTCCAGTATCGCAAGGAGCTGGAAATAATGTGATTGTGGTATCAACGCCGGAATGTAATCCAACGCCGTTACAACTAACTTTGCTGTTAATTGTTTTTTGTGAGGAGATGAACATTTGTAATAAAATTTATTTAATTAAGACGTTCATCATATCAACACGACAGCACTAGATTTCAAAGGGATTTTTGTTACAAAAAATTACTGATTTTTTCTTTATCCCAAGGAAATTTTGCGCTGGTTTTTTTGTTCACCAAAACAGTTTTGCAGATCAAATCGTAAGCGGTGGTTTTTCTTTTTGTGAAAGTGTGAATTTGCGTCCAAAGTAAGAATAAAACTCCAAAAAACACATTAGCTGCCGATGCAGTAACTGCTTGGAAGAAAGTAACTTCGTGACTTACTTGATAAGCAATCAAATACATGATGAAGAGAAATGGCAAAACTGATAAAAAATAATGAGCAAGAGCCAGTCCAAAACTAATGCGTGAACCATCTTCTTTTTCAATAGCAATGCTGGCCACACGCTTGCCAATTGTGCCTTGCCAAGCTGAGGAATTTAGTAATGCGTGATAAAGTGCGCCAATAAAAATTACGGCAGTGTAAAAAATCAAAGCTATGAAAAACACGCGATGATGTAGGACGAAATCGATGTGATCAGGATTATTTTTTACAAATTCAGTGCCGAATTTATCTTTGAATTCGAGTAAAAAATTTTGTAATTCTCGATTAACAAAAAGCATTCCCAAGACTTGAGCAGTAATGACGCGGATGAACAAAACAATGGTCACGTCAAGCATAGCGGCGACACTTCGTCTAAAAGATCCGGCGTAAATTCCTTTATTTTCGTCTGACTTCGGATTGATAAATCTTTCAATGTTCATAGCCGGTTTTTTTGATTGTTATTTTGTGATTTTTTTCGTCGTATAAAGAGACGTTAAATTTTTTAGCCGATGATTTCTTAAACTCGCCAATGCAAGTCAAATCAAGATTAAGAGACTTTGATAATGCTGCAATTTTTTTTCTATTTTTCGGATTTACCGCAAAAATTAATTCATAATCATCGCCGCCGGAAATTAGATCGGTAATTTTTATTTGAGAGTTTTTTTGCAAGAATTTTTGTGCCGCTGCTGAAATTGGAACGCTATTTAAATGAATTTCGGCGGCCAGTTTTGAAGCTGCGCAAATATGATTTAAGTCTGCAATCAAGCCATCCGAAACATCAATTGCACAGCGCGATAATTTTTTTTCCAATAATTTCTTACCTAAATTAATTCGTGGAGTTGGAAAAAAATGGCGTTCTTGCAATATCTTGGCACTCGTCATGCTGAGCCTGTCGAAGCATCGGCCCAAAAAAGCATCACCAATCGTTCCTGAAACAAAAATCAAATCACCTTCTTGCGCTTGATTGCGTGATAAAATTTTACCTTTTTTAGCGATCCCAAAAATTGTTACCGAGAAAAAAAGTTTTTCCGATTTAATTGTGTCTCCACCAATCAAACAAAGCTCAAACTGATCTTGAACTGACTTTAGTCCTCGAGAAAATTCACGCAAAAATTTCTCGTCAGTATGATCATTTTTTGAAAATCCCAACATGTAATGAAGTGGTGTCGCACCAGAAGATGCAAGATCAGAAAGGTTGGTACGCAAAAGTTTGGAAGCGATTTTAAATCCGCCATCAGCGCGTAAAAAATGCACGTCTTCAACAAAAACATCTTTGCTGATTATTAATTCTTCATCTTTTTTTAAACTAATTTTAGCAACGTCATCAGCCAGATTTTGCGAGGCTTTGCATGAGTTTGTTAGCGGTTTAAAATATTTCTCAATCAACTGAAATTCTTTCATAAAGCAAATTTTATGATTGTGCCATCAGCAATAAAACGATTAATCAAAGCACCAATATCGATTTCTTTTTTACTTTTTTTACAGAGCGATTCGTAGATTTTATAAAGCGGTTTTTTCTGCAAAATCAGTGATAAAAATAAAAATTCTTCAGCACTTAATGATAAAATTTTGTTGCTGTGAATTGCTGTAAATTCAGGCTTAGCGAAGTTTTTAATTTTTTGTTCTTTTTGCCAAATCGAAAAAATTGCAAATTTGGAAGCAAGCAAAATACAAGACGGATTGAGAGTGAAAATAATTTTAGAAAAATCTTCGGCTTTAATTTTTTTAAACTTATCAAGATCAAATTCTTTTTTGGGTTTGGCTGCGAAATAAGATTGGTGATAAAAAAGTTCTAACTGCGCCAAGTCCTTTAAATATTTAGGCTCGCAAGATTTTATAAATTGTGGAAATTCTGTGCCAAATTCATTTAAGTCACCACTTTTTGAAGGAAATTTTTGGCAGAATTTTTGCGTTAATTCATCAAATTTTTTATCGCCAATAATTTTTTTAGTGACGATAAAAATTGAAGATAAAATCGATTCAAAATTTCCCAAAACATTATTGCGATAAATATTTAATCGCTCTAGAGCCTCAATGTCGGAATGAATGGTTTCGTTTAAAATTTTCTTGTCAGATTTTTTATAAATATGTTTGGCAAAATTTTGCTGAATTTTCGCTAGATCAGTCATTTTTTAGAATCTCCTTCGCTTTTTTTGCTTCACTTAAAAGCACATCAAATTCAGGAAAATCTTGATCCCATTCAATTAAAGATGGAACAGATCCAAAGCGTTTAACTGCCATTTTGTAGATTTCCCAGACTTCGTCACAAACTAAATTATTGTGAGTATCGATCAAAATTTCTTGATAATTTTTACCGTCAAAAATTTGTGATTTTGAATGTCCGGCCAAGTGAATTTCTTTGACGATTTTTTTGTTTAATTTTTTTAGATAAGCCGTCGGATCAAATTGGGCGCAGTTTTGCGAGCTAACAAAAATATTATTCACATCAAGTAACAATCCGCAGCCAGTTTCTTTTGTAAGAGCATTAATAAATTCGGCCTCATCCATTTCCTGATTTTTAAAAGCTAAGTAAGCGGAAGGATTTTCGACTAAAATTTCGCGTTTCAAAAAATCCTGCATTTGCGAAACGTTACGCGAAATAGCCTTCAAAGCTTCTTTGGTGTAAGGCAATGGCAATAAATCATTTAAGTGATTTTCATCAATTCTGCCCCAAGAAATGTGATCAGAAATTAAGAATGGTTCAACTTTTTCAACCAGATTTTTTAATTTTTTTAAATGCTTAAGATCAAGTTTCTGTGCTGATCCAAGTGAGTTTCCGACCGAATGTAAACTGATGGGGAAATTTTTGCGAATAGCGAGTAAATCGTTTTGTAGAGAGCTTTCTTCAGCATAATAATTTTCGCTGTGAACTTCAAACCAACCGATTTTTTGTGAAATTTTTTTGGGATTTGTAAGGATGTGGGAGATGTAAGGGGATCGAAGCCCGACTCCAACTAAATTTGCTGGAGCCGGAACTTTTCTAAAACTCATGACTGAAAATTAGTTTTTCTTTTCTTCAGTTTTAGCTTCAGTTTTAGCAGCATCAGCTTTTACAGCTTCAGCTTTTTTGTGTTTTTTGTGAGCTTTTTTAGGAGCAGCAGCTTCGTCTTTTTTTACAGTTTCTTTAGCGGCAGCATTGTGAGACTCTTTGTGTTTAGCAGAACATTTGTGAGCTTCATCTTTTTTAGCAGCAGCAGCGCAACCATTTTTAGCGCCACAAGTGTTAGATTCTTTTTTAAGACCTAAATGTGAGCAAGAAGCAACAAGGCTTAGAGTAGCGATGCCAGCAGCAACTGATTGCAAGAATTTTTTGTTCATAGTTTTACCTAGATTGAGATTTTTTTTATAAGGAAAGATAGGTTTTTGGCGGTGTTGATTGGTGGCGCAAATTATTTGGCAATTTTGACTTGTCAATTGTCTGGTATGAATTTTAATCTTTTCGAAATCTGTCTGTGTCTTAAAACTAAACCAAATTTAATCGTCAAAATGATCAAAGAACAATTTCTAAGTAACATTAAATCTGAGTTGGAAGATCTAAAATCAAATGGTCTCTACAAAAGTGAATATGAAATTATTACTTCCCAATCTTCAGAAATTGAAATCACTCTTAAAGGTTCAAAAAAGAAAGTTTTGAATTTTTGCGCCAATAATTATTTGGGTTTGGCAAATAGTAAAAATTTAGTGGAAGTGGCGAAAAAATCGCTTGATGAATATGGTCTTGGAACCGCTTCAGTTCGCTTTATTTGCGGTACTTTTGATCTTCATAAACAGTTCGAAAAAAAGCTCTCAGAATTTTTAGGATTTGAAGATGTTATCACTTTTTCTTCTTGCTTCGCTGCCAATGGTGGGGTGTTTGCGGCGCTTTTTGATGAGCAAGATGCAATTATTTCTGCCGATTTAAATCATGCTAGTTTGATTGATGGAATCAGACTTTCCAAAGCTGCGCGCTATTTCTACAAATTTGACGACATGTCAGATTTAGAAAAAAAATTACAAGATGCTCAAGGAAACAGAAATCGTGTAATCGTCACCGACGGTGTATTTTCAATGGATGGCGACATTGCTGATTTAAAATCGATCTGCGATTTAGCAGAAAAATATGATGCTTTAGTTTTGGTTGACGATTCTCACGCCACAGGATTTATCGGCGAAAATGGTCGTGGAACTTTAGAACTTTGCGGCGTTGAAGCTCGTGTTGATATTCTAACTTCCACTCTTGGAAAAGCCTTGGGCGGAGCAGGTGGAGGCTTCATCGCTTCTAAAAAAGAAGTGATCGATAAATTGCGTAATAAAGCGCGTCCTTACCTTTTTTCTAACAATATTTTACCGGCAGTTGCGGCAACGGGAATTGAAATTCTGGATATGATTTCCACGTCAAAAACTTTGATCAAAAAAGTTGCAGAAAATACCGCTTATTTCAGAGCAAAAATGGTTGAAGCCGGATTCGATGTGCGTGACAAAAATGGTGTTCATCCTGTTGTGCCTGTAATGTTGCACGATGCTTTGCTGGCTAGCAAATTTGCTAAAATGATGGTGGAAGAAGAAGCGATTTATGTTATCGCATTTTCGTTTCCAGTTGTGCCAAAAAATGAAGCTCGAATTCGCGTACAAATTTCAGCAGCACATGAAAGAGACCATTTAGATTCTGCTATTGCGGCATTCATCAAAGTTGGAAAAAAACTTGGTGTAATTTCTTAAACAATATCTCATGAAAAAACTTAGTTTAGCATTATTATTAATTTCTCTTTTAGCTTCTTGCGCGACGCGTGAAGAGAAAATGCAAAAAAACTTTAACGTTGCTTGGTCGGATTATTTTGAAAGGGAATTTAATCAAACCGGATCTGTTGATGTCTTCGTTATTACTAATCGTAAACCCAAGGATAACACTTTCACTTGTTCGGATGATCAGTTCGGAGCTTCTGTCGGCGATGTTGTGCAATATGGTATTTGCCAAATTAACGTGCCAAAAAATCATACGATTGGAGAAATAGAACTGGCCAAAGATGCTCGTCAATCTTCACAAAACTATTTTAAAATTCTTGGCGCCAAGCCTTTGCCAAAGGCTGATTTAATTGATGCCATTAAAAAAATAAAACGTACTCCGCTTGTTTTTGTTCATGGTTTTAATGTTCGTTATCAAGAAGCAGTTTTGCGTGCTGCACAGATTGCCTATGATTTGAAATATCAAGGTCCGATCGTTCTTTTTACTTGGCCAGCTGGATCGGGAGATGCTTTTCTTGACGATAAGATGTTGAATAAAACTTACGCAGATAACACAGCTACTGCAAAAGCATCAGTTGAAACCTTTAAAAATTTTCTGCTCGATCTCCAAAAAAATGACATAAAAGTTAATTTGGCAGTTCATTCAATGGGACATCAAGTTGTGCTTCCGGCTTTAAAAAATTTGGCTCAAGCCAATCCTAAAAAAACCTTCATTAACAAATTAATTTTAAATGCACCCGACTTTGAAGTTGGTGAATTTAGATCTTTTTCAAAGAACCTCACTAAGGTCAGCGATCAGGTTACGCTTTATTGCTCGCAAAATGATAAGGCGATGGTTGCTTCCAAAACCTTTAATAAGAATGAACGACTTGGAGCCTGCGCTATCATCAACGATAATAATATTGACGTTATAAATGTTGGCTTGATTGATGACTCAGCTTTGGGTTTGGGTCATGGATATTACTCATCGCGCGCAATTTTGGGTGATGTATTCCAGAACTTACTTGGTCTTGGTCCGGATAAAAGATTATTTATAGTTAGGTCAGAACCAAATAGTCCGCAAAAATACTTATTACGTAAATAATGACTGAAGAAAAGCCACAAGAAAAGCTAGATCCAAATCCGGATAAATCCTTGATAATGGCTAAGGCAACCACTCTGGCTTTGGGAATTGTTTTACTAACTTTGGGCTTAATTTTTGTAATCTTAACCTTGATCAAATGATAGATTTTGAATTAGCGCCTTTTGCAGTGGATGAGTCGAAATCTCGTGGCAGGCTTTATCCCGAGAATTATGACGATTCAAAATATCGTTCAGTTTTTGGTCGTGATCGCGATCGTATTATCAACTCTTCGGCTTTTCGTCGCTTACAATATAAAACTCAAGTTTTCGTAAATCACGAGGGCGATCATTACCGCACAAGGCTTACACACAGTTTGGAAGTTGCGCAAATTGCGCGATGGATTGCGGGCGCGCTGAAAGTTAATAAAGATTTAGCTGAGATTGTTTCTTTAGCTCACGACTTAGGTCACACACCTTTTGGCCATGCTGGCGAAGATGCCTTAAATGAAAAAATGATAGATT
>Ga0214923_10008584_pt1 | contig 10831 bp, 10 predicted proteins | sample LL1510_MetaG_FD_177993 | JGI IMG/M metagenome (GOLD analysis project Ga0214923, IMG submission 177993) | Freshwater microbial communities from Lake Lanier, Atlanta, Georgia, United States - LL-1510 | ecosystem: Environmental > Aquatic > Freshwater > Lake | place: USA: Georgia | collected...
TGCAGTTGCTGAGCAATGGCGCGCCCTAGGGTGTCTGATGAGCCTCCGGGTGCAAAGGGCACCACGATCCGCACGGGCTTGCTGGGCCAGTCGGCTGTTGCTGTGCTTTGAGCCCATGTAATGCTGGCAGCCGAAAGGCTGAGGAGCAGGGTTCCGAGGAGCGTAATCCGTTTAAAGGCGAATGGAAGTGAGGTCATGAAAGTTAAGGTTAAAAAATACGAAGCAAAAGGTCTCACGAAACCTAAAGCTTTAAATTATCGATGCTATGATAAATTCCACATAAGAGAAATATGTTCTTTTATGTGGAACAAATGCGTTTCAGTGTAAGTTTTAGCACACAGCTACCACCCCTATTTACGCGGACCCAGACATGCTTAAAAAAGAACATAACGAACTCTTAACCCGCACCCAAGCCGGGACCCCGATGGGGGAGCTGTTTCGCCGGTATTGGTTGCCGGCCTTGCTCTCAAGTGAGTTGCCCACCCCCGATTGCCCACCCGTGCGGCTGCAGTTGCTGGGCGAAAAACTCATCACTTTTCGGGACACATCAGGCAAGCTGGGCGCGATGGACGAGTTTTGTGCGCACCGTGGCGTGTCGCTGTGGTTCGGCCGCAATGAAGAAAACGGTTTGCGCTGCCCCTACCACGGCTGGAAGTTTGATGTTACCGGTCAATGTGTCGACGTCCCCTCTGAGCCGGAGGACAGCCAACTGAGCAAACGCGTCAAGCTCAAGTCTTATCCCATGATTGAGCGCGGCGGCGTGGTTTGGATTTACATGGGCCCCCCGGAGCTCACCCCGCCCTTGCCCGAATGGGAGTTTGCCACCGTCCCAGCCAACCAAAGTTATATGTCCAAGCGCTTGCAAGAGTGCAATTGGCTGCAAGCCCTGGAGGGCGGTATTGACTCCAGCCATGTATCGTTTTTGCACCGTGGTGCGCTTAAAACCGACCCCCTGTTTAAAGGCGCGAAGGGCAACGACTACAACATGCGCGACCTCAAACCCCAGTTTGAAGTGGAAGAGGTTGAAGGCGGCTTGTTGGTGGGTGTGCGCCGTAAAGCCGTGGCGGGCCATCTGTACTGGCGCATCACGCCTTGGATCATGCCTTGCTTCACCATGGTGCCGCCACGGGCTGACCACCCCCTGCACGGGCATTTTTGGGTGCCCATCGACGACGAAAACTGCTGGGCTTGGAGCTTTGACTACCACCCCACCCGTGCACTTTCTGCACACGAGGTAGAGGCCATGGATGCTGGTGCCGGCGTGCACTGCAAGTACGTGCCCGGAACCTTTATTCCCTTGGCCAACAAACGCAACGACTACCTGATGGATCGCGACAAGCAACGCTCCGGCGAGCTTTACAGCGGTGTAGATGGCATTGCCATTCAAGACTCTTCGCTGCAAGAAAGCATGGGCGCCATAGTGGACCGCTCCAGAGAAAACCTGACCGGCACCGACCGCGGCATTGTGCAAACCCGCCGTCGCCTGATAGACGCTGCCTTGGCATTGGCTGAGCACGGAACACCTCCGCCCGGGTTGAAGCCTGAGGAACAAAAAATCCGATCGGTGGCCATTGTGTTGCCTGAAGACCAAGCGTATGCGGTAGCTGCCCGAGAGGCCTTGAAGGCAGAGCCCGGCAAGCCGCACGCGAGCGTTTAAACAACCCAGCTTGAAAGCCTAATCTTGAAAGCCGCCGTAGCCGTGTCTCCTGGCGAGACACAAGTGATGGACCTTGAGCCCTATCCCCTAGCAGCAGACTCAGGGCTGCTGCGTGTAGCGGTAACGGGCGTGTGCGGCAGCGATTGGGGCTACTACCAAAACCTGCCCAAGGCGCGTGGGCCGCTGATACTGGGCCACGAAACTGTGGGTTATGTGGAGCGCATGGGTGAAGTAGCATCCCTGCGCTGGGGCGTGAAAGAGGGCGACTTGGTCGCCCTTGAGGAATACGTGCCCTGCGGCCACTGCGATTTTTGTCGCAGCTCAGACTTTAGGCTCTGCAACGCCACCGACTGGCGTTTGGGTGGCTTGCGTTATGGGGCTACGGCACTTTCGGTAGCGCCCGGTTGGTGGGGCGGCTTTGCCGAGCAGCAACACCTGCACCTCAATACCGTGTTTCATAAGGTGCCCTCAGGCGTGAGCCCGCAGCATGCGGCTTTGGCGCTGCCCTTGTCCAATGGCATTGAATGGACTTATTTGCAAGGGCATGCCGGTCCTGGGCAAACCGTGGTCATACAAGGCCCAGGGCAGCAGGGCTTGGCTTGCGTGGTGGCGGCGCGCGAAGCCGGTGCCGAGCAAATCATTGTCACAGGCTTATCTGGCCCAACGGACGCGCGCCGCTTGGCGCTGGCCCTGAGGTTGGGAGCGCACCATGCCCTCAATATTGAAGAGCAAGACGTGCTGGAAACCGTTGCCGACCTGACCGGAGGTTTGATGGCCGATTTGGTGATTGACTGTGCTTCCGGCGGGCCTGCGTCGGTGGTCAGCGCCATAGAGCTGGCCCGCAAAAAAGGCACGGTGATTTTGGGCGGGCAAAAGCGCCAAAAGGTGCCTGAATTTGACAGCGACCGCATCATTGCCAACTTTTTAACCGTCAAGGGCATGCGCGGGCACTCTTACCAATCGGTGGAAATGGCCTTGCAACTGATTGCCCACAACCGCCACCACGTGACCGACATGAGCACCCATTGCTTGGGCTTGGATCAAACCGACTTGGCCTTGAAAACTTTAGTTGGCAAGGGCTTGGAAGGCGCGATTCACATGACCATAGACCCGACCAAGGCCTAAGCTGCCTATGGAACACAAGCCGTCTGGTTCCAAACTCCTCTCATCGGTGGGCGCGGGTTTGCGCTTACTCAAGATATTCAGTGCAGACGAGCCAGAGTTGGGCATTACGGTGTTGGCCAAGCGCTTGCAGGTGGCCAAAAGCACGGCGCACCGACTGGTCTCCACCTTGGTTGCCGAAGGTTTTTTGGAGCAAAACCCCGCTGACGGCAAATACCGTTTAGGTTTGCTGTTGTTTTCTTTGGGGGGCTTGGTGCGACTGCGCATGGAAGCCTCTGAGGTGTCGGTGCCTTTTTTGCGGGCCTTGTGCGACCAAACCGGCGAAACCGTGCACTTGGGCGTTTTGCTGCATACCGAAACCCGGTTCGAAACTTTGTACGTGCGCAACATTGAAAGCCCGCACGCCATTCGTCCCCGCTCTTACCTTGGCGTGCGCATGCCCGCGTTTTGTACCTGCGAGGGGCGGGTGTTGTTGGCCTTCGGTCCAAGTGCCCAAGAACAGCAGGTGCTGAGCTTGCCGCTTGAGCCCAGAACCACCAGCACCGTCACCGACCCTCAAAAGTTGCAGCCTATTTTGGAGCGCATCAGGGCCCAAGGCTTTGCTTTGGACGATGAAGAAAGCGAAACCGGCATGCGAGGCATTGCCGCACCTATTCGCGACGCCAGCGCCGAGGTGGTGGCCGCAGTGGGTTTGGTGGGGCCGGTGCAGCGACTGAACGACGAACGTGTGGCGCAGTACACCCCCAAGCTGTTAGAAACCGCTTTGGCTATTTCAAAAGGTTTGGGCTACAGCCAGCTTTTGGGATCTTCTTCGCTTACGGCCGGAAAGCAGTGGGTGTGATTCCGGTTTACTTGCTCACGGGCGAGCTGGGTAGTGGCAAAACCACTCTGTTGATTAAGTGGTTGCAAGACCCGGCATTGGCCCAAGCCGCGGTGGTGATCAATGAAATTGGCGAGGTGGGCCTTGATGACCGGCTGATTGCCAGCGCCGTAGAAGACGCCATGACGCTCACAAACCAGTGTGTATGCTGCTCAGGCTTGCCAGGCCTTGAAGAAACGCTTGAAGGCATTTGGTGGGACCGCCTTTACCGCAAGCGTCCTGCGTTTAATGCTGTGGTTATTGAAACCACCGGGCTGGCCGACCCTGCTCCCATCGTGGCTTCATTTGCAAACCATGCTTTTTTAACAAAACGCTACCAACTGCAAGGCGTGCTGACCACGGTGAGCGCTGTGTCCGACCACAGCCGGGCCGATTTGCGTTCGCAAATTCAGTGCGCCGACGTTCTGGTGGTGACTAAGCAAGACCTGAAGCCTGAGCCTTTGACCCCACAACTCCGTGCGGTGAACTCCTCAGCCGTTGTGCTCAATTCCAGCAAAGGAGGGCTGCCCTGGGCCGAGGTGATGAAGACATTGGCGCATAAGACAAGCGCTGTGACTCTTTCATCCGCACACCCTTGCGATCAACCCCCTCAAGCACAGCTAGAGGAAGCGCTGGAGGGACATCACCATGGCAATGATCATGGCGATCATCAAGGTCAGTTATCTCCTGCACACAACGCCAAGGTACGTTTTGTCTCATTGCCCGATAACTTGTCTCTTGAAGAACTGCGCCGCTACGGGCAAGTCTGCTTAACCCCTTCATTGCGTCGATTAAAGGGGGTGATCTGCCTAGACGGACAACTGACGACAGTTCAGTGGTCGATCGGAGATGCCGATATGCAACTAAGCCCTTTTGGAGGAGATGCCCTTGAGACTTCCACTTTCATTTCTACCCCAAAAACTTCTCCTCTACCTCCCCAGCTTGGGTGGACCTGCATTGAGGATTTATGATTGAAGCCATGATTCCAACCGCTTCTGACGCTGGCCAAGCCCCTAGCCGCCCCAAAATTTTGGTGGTGGACGATACGCCTGCCATTTCCTCCCTGTTGGAGGCGATGCTGGATGACCTGTATGAGGTCAAAATTGCCAATTCAGGCAGCGAAGCCTTGGAGTTGGTGCGTTGGCCTCCTGCACCAGACCTTATTTTGATGGACGTGATGATGCCGGGCATGGACGGCTACCAAGTCTGTCGCGAGCTTAAAAAAAAGTCAGAGTTTGCTCACGTGCCTGTGCTGTTTGTGACGGCCAAAAGCGAAACAGCAGACGAGCAAATGGGCTTCGAGGCTGGTGGTGTGGACTACATCATCAAGCCCTTCAGCATGCAAATTATTCGGGCCCGCGTGCACACCCACTTGTCTTTAAAAGCGGCCAACGATGCGCTGCGCTACCAAGCGCAGCACCTGGAAGAAGTAGTGGCCAAGCGCACCCGCGAGTTGGTGACCATTCAAGACGTCACCATCATGGCGCTGGCCAATTTGGCTGAGGCCCGCAAGGCGGAGTCACCCAACTATGTACGTCGTACCCAGCATTACGTTCGTGCCATTGCCCGCAAGTTGTCCGAAAACCCCAAGTTTTCTGAGGTGTTGAACGTCAAGTTCATTGACACCCTCTTTCGCGCGACCCCCCTGCACGACATTGGCAAGGTGGGCATTCCCGACAAAATTCTGCTCAAGCCCGGCAAGCTCACCCCGGAAGAGTTTGAGATCATGAAAACCCACGTCACCCTAGGGCGGGATGCACTAGAAGCCGCGCAAATGGCTTTGGGATCCGAGGCTGAGTTTTTAACGGTGGCCAAAGCCATTACTTATTCGCATCAAGAAAAGTGGGACGGCAGTGGCTACCCCGATGGCATAAGTGGCAACGCCATACCTTTGTCAGCGCGCATTGTTACTGTGGCTTTGGTATACAACGCCTTGGTCAGCCGACGCATTTACCGCGAGCCGCTGCCGCACGCTCAAGCGATTGAAATGGTCAAAATGGCCAGCGGCAAACACTTTGATCCCGATGTGGTGGACGCATTTATGGCCATTCAAGAAAATGTCCAAGCCATTTCAGTGGCATTTCCAGATTCGGAAGAAGACTTCCGAAAAAAGCTCAAATTCACCGCCGCTGCTGGCGTTTAGATCCCTACTGCTTTGGCAGGTTAACAGGCGAACATGAACATCCTTCTCTGCAACGACGACGGTTATCAGGCGCCTGGCTTGATGGCTCTTTTTGACGCCATCAAAGACCTGGGCCATGTGGAAGTGGTGGCGCCCGAGCACAACAACAGCGCCAAGTCCAATGCGCTGACCCTACATTCGCCTTTGTACGTTCACCAAGCACACAACGGGTTCAGGTATGTGAATGGCACGCCCGCCGACTGCGTCCACATTGCGCTCACAGGTTTGTTGGGCTACCGCCCCGACTTGGTGGTGTCGGGTATCAACAATGGCGCCAATATGGGAGACGACACCATTTATTCCGGCACGGTGGGAGCTGCCATGGAGGGCTATTTGTTTGAAGTGCCCGCCATTGCGTTTTCGCAAACCGAAAAAGGTTGGCACCATTTGGATGCGGCTGCCACCAAAGCGCGAGAACTGGTTCAGTCCTTGATGCAAACCCACTTGAATACACCAGAGCCTTGGTTGCTGAACGTGAACATTCCATGCTTGCCTTTAGACCAGCTCAAGCCCATACAGGTTTGCCGCTTGGGTCGCCGCCACGCGGCCGAGAAGGTCATCACCCAGGCCAGCCCCCGCGGTGAAATCATGTACTGGATTGGTGGCGCAGGGCCTGCCAAAGATGAGGGCCCAGGAACCGACTTTTACGCCAGCCGCCATGGCCATGTCACCATCACCCCACTCAAGGTGGATTTGACCGACCATGGCAATTTAGAGGGCTGGTCCAAAGCCCTGACATGAGCACTGCGCGTCCCCGCCCTTCATTTCCTGCCAAGTTGGGCAAGACCACTGCCAAAGCGTCTTCTGCTGCTGCTCATCTTTCAAGCGCCAAACAGCTCCTCAAACCTGCAGCCCATCGCCTTGGCAAAACCGACACGCCTGTGCAATTGCAGGTTCAGGTCGAGGGTCTGGGCTTGGATTCGCAGGCGGTACGGCACAAAATGGTGCTCAAGCTGAAGGAGCAGGGGATCACCGATCCGAGGGTGATTTTGGCCATGAGCAGGATTGAGCGGCATCGGTTTTTGGATTCTGCTTTGGTCAACCAAGCCTACGAAGACACCAGTTTGCCCATAGGCTTCGGCCAGACCATTTCCAAACCCGGCGTGGTGTCCCGCATGATGGAGTTGTTGCTCCAAGCGCCCTCCATGATCAAAAAGTCCTCCACCCAAGGCCAGACCAAACTCGGCCGCATTTTGGAAATAGGCACAGGCTGCGGCTATCAGGCGGCACTTTTGGGTCAAATTGCCAGCGAAGTGTACAGCATGGAGCGCGTGCGGGGTTTACATGACAAAGCCCGCGAGAATTTGCGCCCATTGAGTTTGCCCAATGTGCACTTGTTGCTCGGTGACGGCATGGTGGGCTACCCCAAAGGCGCGCCTTATGCGGCCATTATTTCGGCGGCGGGCGGCGATGCGCTGCCCCAAGCCTGGCTGGATCAACTGGCGCTGCATGGCCGTTTGGTGGCGCCTATGGTCGCCCATGGCACTCAACAAGCTCTGCTGGTGGTGGACCATATGCCCCAAGGCTTTGTTCATACGGTGCTGGAGGCGGTGCATTTTGTACCCCTAAAATCCGGCTTGGCATGAATACAGCGCACCATCACTACGGCTTGAAATTTTTCAGTGGTTCCAATGGCTTAGGTGGAATAGCCGCCGCCACGCTGCTGTGCTCGTTGGTGTTGGCGGGTTGTGGCTCTACCAGTTTGAACCGTGCGCCGGTCGAAGACCGCAGGGTGGGCGCCAAACCTTTGCCAACTCCCAGCAGTTCCCCAGCCTTTTCAAACGCGCCAAGTTCTGTTGCAAGTTCTGCTTCCAGTGTCTCCAATGCTTCCATTAGCCCCATGGCTTCTGGTCAGTCCGGCACTTACACCGTCAAACCCGGCGATACCCTGATCAAAATTGGACTGGAAAGTGGCCAGAGCTGGCGCGATATTCGCCGCTGGAACAACATTGACAACCCTAATCAAATTGAAGTGGGACAAGTGCTTCGTGTGACGCCACCGGTCACTGGTATGAGCAGCGCTGCCCAGTCGGCACCTGTGCAAACTGCGTCGGTGCAAGCGCAACCCAAGCCTGCAGCTTCACAAGCTGCAGCTTCTTCAGCAACACCGGTAGCGACTGAAACCACATCGGCTGACGATGCAGTGTCTTGGTCCTGGCCGGTCCATCAGGCTGTGGTGCTCACAGGGTTCGATGAGGTCAAAAACAAGGGCGTTGATTTGGCTGGCAATTTGGGCGACCCGGTTTTGGCTGCAGCGGACGGTCGAGTGGTCTATTCAGGGTCGGGCTTACGGGGGTACGGCAACCTCATCATCCTCAAGCACAACAACACTTATTTAACGGCTTATGCCCACAACCAGACCTTGCTGGTGAAGGAGGACCAAACCGTGCGCAAAGGTCAAAAAATAGCCGAAATGGGCAACAGCGACGCCGAACGCATCAAGCTGCACTTTGAGTTGCGCCGCCAAGGAAAACCGGTGGATCCGCTGAAGTTTTTGCCTGCGCGGTAAAACTGCTCTCTCCACCCAACACTTCATGCCATCTTCCTCGCGGCAACCCCCCAAAGATGCGGAAGCTTACGAGGAGCTGCCTACTTCCCAGCGGGAGCTATTGGACGAGTCGCTTGAGGGGGGCGATGCGTTCACGGCCTATCTCCGTCATATCCGAAAAACCGAGCTGTTCACCGCCCAAGAGGAGTTTGAAATGGCCACCCGCGCCAGAGCGGGCGACTTCGAGGCACGTCAAAGCATGATCGAGCACAACCTGAGGCTGGTGGTCAGCATTGCCAAGATGTACGCTGGGCGAGGCGTGCCCATGCAAGATTTGGTGGAAGAAGGCAATTTGGGCTTGATGCACGCCATTGACAAGTTCGATCCCCAGCGGGGGTTTAGGTTTTCCACCTATGCCACTTGGTGGATTCGCCAGTCAGTAGACCGCGCCTTGATGATGCAAGGTCGCACCATTCGCTTGCCTGTCACGGTTGTGCGCGAACTCCAGCACGTGATTAGGGCGCGCAAACTGCTTGAGAGTGACGCTGAATTTATTTCCACTCGACCCGAGGGTGTGCGCGACATGGATGTGGCGCACTTTTTAGGGCGTGAGGTGCAAGACGTGTCTGAGCTGCTGGCTTTGGCTGAAACGCCTAAGTCTTTGGACGCCCCGAGCAGCGCTGCAGACGGCGAAGGCACCTTGATGGACACCGTGGCCGACGACCCCGAACATGACCCCTATGGTTTGATGCAAGCGCACGAGGTCAGCGAGCTGATGGAAACATGGTTGGCGGGTTTGTCTGAGCGCGAGCGTGAGGTGTTGGACAGCCGTTTTGGTCTACACGGCCATGAGGAGGAAACCCTAGAAGAACTCAGCCAGCGTCTGGGCCTCACGAGGGAGAGGGTGAGGCAAATTCAAATGGAATCGCTCAACAAACTGAAAAAGCTGTTGGGACGCCAAGGCGTTTCGCGCGACGCTTTGTTCTGAACTTTTCTTCTATGACTTCTCCCGTTTTGGTATTTGACATTGAGTCCATTCCGGACATTCACGGTTTGCGCCAACTCAAGGGGAAGGCATACAACCAGGCCAGCGACGCCGAGGTCTACGCCGCTTGGCTGGACGAGCGCAAAGCCCACGGTCAAAGCGACTTCATGCCCTTGCATTTGCAGCGCATTGTGGTGATCAGCTGCGTGTTTCGCAATGCTGAAGGTTTGCGTATTCATTCCTTTGTTGACCGCGACGGCCAGAGCGAAGGCCGGGTGATTCAAACTTTTTTCAATACCCTAGAAAAGCACGTACCTCAGCTGGTGAGTTGGAATGGCGGCGGCTTTGATTTACCTGTGCTGCACTACCGCGGCTTGCAGCATGGCGTAGTTGCTGACAAATACTGGGATCAAGGCGAAGACGACCGTGATTTCAAGTGGAACAATTACGTCAGCCGATACCACATGCGCCATTTGGACCTGATGGATTTGCTGGCCATGTTTCAACCCAAAAACAATGCCCCGCTGGACGCTTTGGCCAAGTTGTGTGGATTTCCGGGCAAGCTGGGTATGGACGGATCTGCCGTGTACCCCGCCTACCTGGAGGGCAAGTTGGAAGACATTCGCCGCTATTGCGAAACCGACGTCATGAACACTTATCTCATGTACTGCCGCTTTCAAAAAATGCGTGGCGGCATGTTGGAGAAGGAGTACGACGCTGAAATTGCCATGGTCAAGTCCACCTTGGCCGAATGGGCGCCCAATGAAACCCATTGGCAAGAATATTTGGCCGCTTGGGTATGAGGGGCGCGAATGGCAAATGAAGACCGCACCTTGTGGATTGAGTCTTTGGACATTGATGCCCAAGGCATTTCCCACCGAAGCGATGGCAAAGTCGTGTTTGTAGAGGGGGCCTTGCCGTTTGAGCAGGTCAGCGCCAACATCCACCGTAAAAAAAACAACTGGGAATCGGGCACCCTAAGCTACATCCATCATGCCTCGCCGCAGCGCATGCAGCCAGGTTGCCCCCATTTTGGTTTGCATGCAGGCGCCTGTGGTGGCTGCAAGATGCAGCACTTGCAACCTGCCGCCCAAGTGGCTGTCAAGCAGCGGGTACTGGAAGACAACCTGTGGCATTTGGGCAAAGTCAAGGCTGACCACATTCTGCGGCCCATTGAGGGCCCCGCCTGGGGCTACCGTTACCGAGCCCGTTTCTCGGTGCGCCATGTGCACAAAAAGGGTACGGTGTTGGTGGGTTTCCATGAGCGCAAAAGCCGATATGTTGCCGACATTCAGGTGTGCCCTGTTTTGCCCGCTCACGTGAGTGCGCTGCTCATGCCTCTGAGGCAACTCGTGGCTTCGCTAGATGCCATTGAAACCTGCCCTCAAATCGAACTGGCCTGCGGGGACAACGTTACCGCCCTTGTGCTTCGGCATTTGGAGCCCTTAAGCGCAGAAGACCAAAACCGTTTGCGTGCATTTACCAAGCAACACCCTGAGGTTCAGTGGTGGTTGCAACCCAAGGGACTCGATACCGTG
>Ga0214923_10008586_pt1 | contig 10831 bp, 10 predicted proteins | sample LL1510_MetaG_FD_177993 | JGI IMG/M metagenome (GOLD analysis project Ga0214923, IMG submission 177993) | Freshwater microbial communities from Lake Lanier, Atlanta, Georgia, United States - LL-1510 | ecosystem: Environmental > Aquatic > Freshwater > Lake | place: USA: Georgia | collected...
CGATATTTTTTATGCAGTTTTTCCAAAAAGACCCGGTCGACTAGAGCCGGAACTCAACCACGAACAACTTAAGCGTTTGGGTAGGTTTCTGGCCCGAATTCACACCGTCGGCGATTCTATTAAAAATGCACCACGGGGGAAACTTAACCCACAGACTTATGGGCGAGACAGTCTCAAAATTCTCATCGATCAAAATGTCTTAGTTGGAAATTTAGCCAATATCTATTCCCAATTAGTCGGCGAGATTGTTAATCGGATTGAGCCTCTTTTTGAAGGTCAGGAAACAACTCTGTTACACGGCGATTGCCACGCGGGAAACATCCTGTGGAAAGGCGACGAACCCTATTTCATCGACTTTGATGACATGCTTTATGCGCCCCCGGTTCAGGATTTTTGGATGATGATTGGGGGAGATGATGAATACGCTATGAAAAATCGAGATATTCTTATCGATGCCTATTTAGAGATTCGAGATTTTGACGAGCGAACTTGGAAGCTTGTGGAGCCCTTAAGAGCGCTTAGAATGATTTACTTCAATGGCTGGATCGCCAATCGAAAAGATGATGGGGCTTTCAAAATGGCATTCCCTAACTTTGGGACTGAGCAGTACTGGCAAGCACAAATAGAAAATCTTTCAAATCAATTAGAACGAATTAAAATCCAGCTCGAAAAGACACCAGATTACTGACCTAGTTTTTTGAAATCCAAGTCTGCTTGAACCGGAAAATGGTCAGACGGATTTTTCATTACATCTTGAAAACTGCTCGGCAAAGGCAATTCTTCGCCGTTTGAATCTTTGTACCGATAGACTTTCGCATCTTGGATAAACTTCGCAGCTGCTGCATTCACTAAAACCGCATCCAATTGACTGCGTTTCATTTTCCCATCCTTAGGAAAGAAAGTGTGAGTTACCCTTTCTTCTTGGGAGAGTGGAGGACTAACCACATCAAACGTATCGTGGAGGGAAGCTACTTGGCTCAGCGAAACAAACTCTTTTTCGTGAGCAATTTCTCCATTGAAATCTCCCGCTAAGAATATAGGTGTTTGAGCACCAAACTCAGCTTCATAGGCCTTAACAATTTCACTGGCTCTTTCGACCTGAGCTTTTCTTAGAATTCTGCTTTCTGGATCTTTAGGTCGGTCTCTTTTGGATTTAAAGTGGGTTCCAAAATAAATTAAAAAGGGCGCAGCTTTTTTGTCGGTCCGAAATAACAAAGCGGGCAAATCCCGGGAGAATAAACGAGTGGTTTTACCGCCCGCAATGGGATCGGACCAAGTTTCATTTTTATGAGTTCGTTGTTCCACTTCAAATGGCAGAGAAGCTTTTACCAAAAAGCCAACATCAATTCCGCGCGGGTCATTTCCTTCAATCAAGTAGCTGTTATATTGGCTCCCTAGAAACTCTTTAGAAAAAGAACCCAGGGCTTTCAGATTTTCAATTTCTTCTACAGCTAAAATATCAAAGTCATTTTCAAGAATAGCCCGACCTTGAGCTTTTAATTCTTCTAAACTTTTTAAGGGCTCCTCAAGGGGTGCAGTCGCTCGAGTAATGATGGAGAAAATCTGTGCTGTTCGATCGTGAATTTTTCCAGATTTTTCAAAAAGATTTCGTAGGTTGTAGGAACCCACTTTGAGTCCCGAAATCGAGTCCACAGCCTTCTTGGTAACTGCTTCTGACAACTCAAAGGTTCTCCCTTCAAGCCCCTCATGATTATCTTGGGAATAGGAAACTGCATGAGGCAATAAAAGCCCCAGTAAAAGCACGCCGTGGATAAAGCGCTGCAGAGAATTCACGAAACCCCCTTTGTTGAAGTTATGGTTACTTCTAAACTTCGTAAATTCTTCGGGACCCTTCTACCCCAGAGAGAGTGCTTTTGTCTCCCCAAAAGGGCATGGAAATTATCTCTAAGCGAGAGGGTAGAATCAAGTTATTGAATATATGGGGGTTCCAAAACTCAGGAACCTGAAAATTTATGATTCCTTTTTCAGGAAAGACCGGGCATCATCCGAAAACTTGCTGTCAAAGAGGTAAAAAAATGGCTTCTCGTCCCCTAAAAGGTGCAGTGATTGGATACGGTTTTATCTCATCAAAAGGACACATACCGGCTTATTTAGAACGCGCCAAAAAACAACAAGATGTCGAAATCGTTGCTATTGCCGATATTTGTGAGGAAAGACGAGTCATAGCGGGTGATTGCGTTCCAGGAGCACGAATCTATACCGATTATGAAATTTTGTTAGAACAAGAAAGTGAGGAACTTGATTTCGTAGACATTAGTACTCCTCCAGTTTTTCATACTGAAATTGCTTTGGCCGCTTTCAAAAAGGGGCTACACGTGCTTTGCGAAAAGCCCCTAACTACGCGATTAGAAGATGCAAAAAAGCTTTTACAAGCCGCCCAAAAATATCAACGGGTTCTTTATCCTTGCCACAACTACAAACATGCTCCGGTTGTGAAGGCCATTCGAGAAGTGATCGAGAGTGGCAATATTGGCAAAATTCGTTCGGTAACCTTGAACACGTTTAGAAACACCCACGCCAAAGGAGTAAACGAGTGGAAAACTCATTGGCGTCGCGAAATGAAATACTCGGGTGGTGGAATAGCTATGGACCATGGCAGCCACACTTTTTATCTCACTTTTGATTGGCTGAGTGGATACCCCACTGCTGTCACCGCAAAAATGAGTAATCTGGAGCCTGATAAGTGGGACACAGAAGACAACTTTTCGGCTGTGCTGACATTTCCCAATGGATTAGCTCATGTTTGTCTAACCTGGACAGCGGGAGTTCGAAAAGTCATCTATACCGTTCAGGGTGAACGAGGGGCGATCACTGTGGATGATGACGAAATGCAAATAGCAACGATGCAAAAAACCTCTGGACCCGATGTTGCTCAAGGTGCTGTTACTTGGTCAGTTGAGAAAAAAAATATCAAATCCGACTGGATGGATGCGAGCCATGTTCAGTGGTTCAACTCGCTCTTTGATGGATTCAAAAAAGCCATTGATCAGGGGGATTTTGTCGGAAAAGAAGCTAAAGAAGCCTATCTTTGCATTCAACTGATTAACCAAGCATACGAGTCTGCAAAAGAGAAATCAAAAGAGCTTCCACTCCAAAGTGAAGTTTCCTTTTAGTTCAATTACTTAAGTTCGTTTCTTGGGGGCGTGCAGCTGAGGGCATTACGCGTCTTGCCATAAACTGGGAACTCGGTTACGTTCCCAAATTGGATTCGAGCGAAACGATGCTAGCGTACGATGTTGTAAATACAGTTGTTTTAATTGGAATTTTAGGCCTAGTCGTAGTGGCCTATTCCTTTCGTCTTGTTTTCCGCGGCCGCGCTCAATTTGATCGGGTAGAAAAACAAGGAGGAAGTGTCCTTCTTGGTAAAGGTCTCATGGAGATGGCCTATTGGGCCCTTCAACCAGTAGCTCGGTTTCTGATTTTTCTCAAGATCACACCCAATCAGCTCTCTTGGGCTTCTTTAGTATTGGGGGGGATGGCAGGTACAGCCTTAGCTTATGGATATTTTGGATTTGGGGCTCTTTTTTCCACTTATTCTGCTTTCTTAGACACGTTGGACGGTATGGTTGCGAGAGCAACAGGAGTGGCATCTGATGCGGGTGAAGTATTAGACGCTGCTGTGGATCGATACGTTGAATTTTTCTTTTTAACAGGTGTCATTCTTTACTACCGAGAGATGCCTACTTTCCAAACAGTGGCACTACTCGCTCTGGTGGGATCATTCATGATCAGTTATTCCACTGCAAAAGCAGAAGCACTTCATATTCCTCCTCCTCCTGGAATCATGAGAAGACCTGAGCGAGCTTTTTATCTAACTTTGGGGGCAGCTCTATCGCCTATTCCTATGCCGTGGCTGGACACACTTTTTAATGTGGCTCTTCCAGTACCTGGCTATCCGCTGATTATTGCTTGTTTTGTGATAGCTGTTCTTGCAAATATTTCTGCGATTGAACGATTGTGGACAATTGGAAGAATGATGCGAGAAAAAGAACATGCAGCTGAGGAAAATCTCATTGCCCAAGAATCTCTTAGTTTTGTTCAGAACAAATCTGAAGATTCTGGTGATGAAGAGTATTCACCACAGACTCCACGTCGATAAGAACGAGACATGAAAGAAATTTCTCAACCCAAAAATCAAAAAGCCGAAATCAGAACCGAAATTCCAGGACCCAAAAGTAGGGCTCTTAGAGCTCGCGAAGATAGGAATCTCGCTCCGGGTTTGCAGGGCTTTGCTTTAATGGCGGGAATCGTTGCAGATAGAGCGCATGGAAATCTAGTGACTGATATAGATGGAAATAGTTTTATCGACATCATTGGGGGCATTGGGGTTAATGGACTGGGGCACAGCCACCCCACTTTTGTAAATGCGATAAAAGAGCAAGTTGAAAAGATGTCTGTCGGTAGCTTTACGTCTGAAGCCCGAGTTGAGTTTTTTGAAAGGCTTGGAAAAAACCCGCCAGCTCCCGGGGTAGATAAAGCCCAACTTTATTCGGGTGGGGCTGAAGCAGTTGAGTCGGCCCTTCGTTTGGCGAAATGCTATACCGGAAAATATGAATTTTTAAGTTTTTGGGGTGGTTTCCACGGCAAGACCATGGGTGTGCTATCGTTGATGGGATCTGATTTCAAAAACAAATTAGGCCCGATGGTTCCCGGTGCGCATCAAGTTCCCTACGCGAATTGTTATCGGTGCCCCTTTAAAATGCAGTATCCCAGTTGCGGTTTGGCGTGTGTAGATTTTGCGCGCCAGCACCTTAAGGTTGCTTCCTCGGGAGCTTTGGCAGCAATAATTGTTGAGCCCATGCAAGGGACCAATGGCAATGTAATCCCCCCCAACGATTACCTTCCAGCGCTCAAAGAAGTTGCTAAAGAATTTGATGCCCTTTTGATTGTTGATGAAATGATTACTGGTTTTGGACGCACCGGAAAATACTGGGGGTCTCATCACTCCAATGTGCAACCTGATATTGTGACCTTAGGTAAGCAATTTGGTGGCGGTTATCCTGTCGCTGCAGTCATGTCGCGCGATGAAATCGTCAACACCAAACCTTGGTCGAATCCTTCTGGATCTTCTTCCAGTTATGGAGGAAATCCGCTGGCATCTGCGGCAGGTAATGCAGCTCTAAAAATTATCGAAGAGGAAGGCTTAGTCGAAAACTCTCGGAAAGTAGGCGAATATTTTCTAAGAAAAATTAAGAGTTTTGAAGAAAAGTATTCATTTGTGGGGCAAGTTCGTGGAGCGGGGCTTTTCATGGCCGTTGAGATGGTGAAAGATAAAATTACTAAAGAGCCTTTATCCAAAAAAGTTTGCAATCAGATTTTTAGTGAGCACCTCAAACGTGGACTCTTAACCATGTCTTATGCACCCAGTTTTCGCATTCAGCCTTCAATGACAATCGATGAAGCAACCGTAGATAACTCAATTGCTATCATGACGGAAGTTTTTGATTGGGTTGAAAAAGAGAAACTTTGGGAAAAAACCTGAGTTCCTAAGGATTCAACCAAGTTCCTTCTTGGCTTCCTTCTACAAGCCGCCATGAAGCACGTCGATGACCGTCGGAGTCGAGTGCTAACCACTCCAACTGATGAATTAAAAAGATGAGGCGGGTAAAATGGTTCCTTCCCGCATCAGGTGATACTTTATCGTCGGGAATATTACTCGAAGGACCACTAGCTACGGAACTCGGTGCTGAAGGGCCTTGATAACATCGCTTAGCTGAAGGAGAGGTTTTCTTCCATGCTGCTTCAGTGAGATTAGAATCGGAATCGAAATGAAAAGATCCTTTGAGCCGCAGTTGCCATTTGGATTTCGGATCATAGAGCAGAATAGCAGCGCTAGGATTTGTAGAAATGTCGGTCAATTTCGGACTGCGTAGATCAGTGTGAAACCAAATGGCGTTTTTGTTTCTATCAGCGCCACGCAAAACCATCGTGCGCAGTTCGGGGCAATGGTCTCTGATAGTTCCTACCGAAGCTAGGTGCCAACCTTCGTGGCGGTTAGTCGCAGCTTTTTCTAGCTTTTTCCAAACCAGTTCTAAAATTTCATTGAGTGAAACAGGAAACTCTAAAGGCATGAATCATCCGTTTTTATAGTCGAAGTAACGGCAACAAGATCCTCTGCGGTGCCAGGTACTACGACCCCTTGCCTTTTGAGATTCCAATTCCAAAACATGTCCATCGCAAAAGCGGTTGAAATGGCGTAGGCCGAGCCCCAAAGGATGTCCAGAAGGTAATGATGATTAAGATAAACAGCCGAAAAGCACATCAGCAGATAGAAAAAAGTGGTAAAAACTTTTAGGCTTCCAAATCGAAAAGCATAATAGACTGCCATCAGAGGATAAGCGATGTGAAGAGATGGGATTGCCCCATGAACGTCAGCAGAACGCCCATACCAGTTGGCAAAAATAGGCATACCCAAAAGTGCATCGAAACGGGCACAACCGGCCAGATTAGCAGGAACATCAAGTCGTGCAGGTCCCAATCCATAAAGAGCGACATACCATGGAGGGGAAGCAGGATACCAATAATACGTGGAGTACCCAATCATGTTGACCCAGAAAAAGGCCCACATGACTTGAGGTGAACGCAGTAAAATGCTCCGAGGATGTCGTAAAGCAGTTCCCGCTCTGCTGTACCAAAATCGCCACAGAGCCGCACAGATCACATAAACTGGAATAAAAATAATATAAGCAATTCCGCAGACAAAATCCAAAAAGGGATGGGTGTGCAACTGCCACCATTCATTAGGGGTAAGGCGTCCTGCTGTTGTTTCGATTCCAAAGAAATACCTATCAAACTGATAGGGCTCCTCTACGTGAACAGTCATTCGGAGTAAGTCAGCCCAGTATCTTTGAGTGTCGTAAATAATATGAGTCAGAAAAAGTGGAAGCAAAAACTGAAAAACAGGTTGGGTTTTAGGTCCGCCATAATAAAGCAGGAGTGCCAAAGTACTTACGGTAATGAGATCGTCTCGAAGACCTCCGACTTGATAAAGTAAAAAAACGTAAACGCCATAAGCGAGCACTGGGAAAACCTTTTTGGTCACCGACAAATGTCGCCACCACTTCAACCAGTCGGTTTTTAATGTTTTTAGAGAAGCCGGCATTTCAGAAACTGATAGCCAATCCTACGCGAAAAATACTGGTGGGATTGTTGGGAATTAAATACTGGCTCATGCAGATGTAAACGCGGTCCAATACTTCTCCGGGACGAACGAGAAATCCACCTCCCCACTCAGGATGAGTCCCGATGTCATCTACGTGAAAACTTCTCCAGCCCCCTGAAATTTCAACCCCAAAAATGCTGACTACTGGGATCATGAACGCAGCTTGATAATAAGTAGTAAGAAAGTGATTTCCTGCCGAGCTTTTAGGACTGCTGGCACCTAACCCCAGTCGAACTGCAAATGAACCAAAGTCTGCGAGGGGTGTCCAAGCGAGATCGGGAAATACACTGGTGCCCCAGTTGGCTGGGGTGACCCGCACTGATCCAATGGAAAAATTTTTTAACTCGATGGAAGTGGAGCTAGCCCAAGAGAGCGAAGAGATGAGAGCTAAAACAACTAAACAATAACGCATAGGGTCTCCTATTGTCTGGGCATCATAGTGAATTACCCGGTAAGACCCAAGTCCAAAATCAACCCAGAAAACAACTTAACGCAACGAGTTATTATGGGGGTGTGGGGAATTTACGTTGCTGGACCTGGCATTCTCCACTAAAAAAGAATCACAGGCATATTGTGGCTCGGCCCTGCGCGATAAATCCTTGTGAACCCCGTCAGGTCCGGAAGGAAGCAGCGGTAGCAAGTCGGTTTCTGCGACGCAGGTTCCCCGAGCCTCCTTTTTAAGAAGTTCCTATGGCGTATTTAGCAATTGCACGAAAATGGCGACCCAGTCGTTTTGAAGATTTGGTGGGTCAAGGGCATGTTGTTCAAACTCTTAAAAATGCAATTCAGTTTAATCGCGTTTCTCATGCTTATTTGTTTAGCGGCTCTCGCGGGATAGGAAAAACTTCAGTTGCGCGAATTTTTGCAAAAGCCCTTCGTTGTCCCAATGCCATTAACGCTGTTCCTTGCAACGAATGTCCAGAGTGCTTAGCTATTTCTGAAAGTCGCTCTGTTGATGTGGTCGAGATTGATGGAGCTTCAAATAACGGCGTAGAAGCCGTTCGCGGCATTCGAGACAATGTTGCCTATGGTGCTTCATCTGGTAAGCACAAAATTTATATTATTGATGAAGTGCACATGCTGAGTATCAGCGCATTCAATGCATTACTGAAGACTTTGGAAGAGCCACCTCCTCATGTGGTATTTATTTTTGCAACTACAGAGGTTCAAAAAATTCCCCTAACGATTCTGGGGCGTTGTCAGAGATTTGAATTTCGTCGTTTGACACAGCTTCAAGTGGTGGAACGCCTCCAAAAAATATTAGAAGTGGAAAAAGTTGCTCTCGACGAAGAGGGGTTACGATTAATTGCTAGTTATAGTGATGGTAGTTTGCGAGACGCTCTTTCGCTTTTGGATCAAGTGCTCTCTTTTTATAGCGGTGAAAAAAACCAGAGCATTTCTCTTAATGAAAAGCAGGTTGTAGAAGCATTGGGGGTTACTGACACCAATGCAGCTTGGCTTTTGGTAAGTCAGTTAGCAAAGCAGGACATGAGGGCAGCCCTTCAAAATGTCGGTGAGATTTATCGTTCGGGAGCCGATTTGAAAGGGTTTTCTGAGAGAGTATTAGAGCAGCTTCGACTTCTTTATTTAACAGTTGTTGCTTGCGAAGCAAAACAAGCCATTACCTCTGAAGAGCTTGATATTTCTTCTGGACACTTTAATCGTCTTAAAGAAGCAGCCCAACATACGCACTCCTTACAGGTTGAGCGCATGGCTCAGATCTTGGGCAAAACTATTCAGCAGTTGGCTTGGAGCAGTTTGCCCCAATTCAACTTAGAAATGGCTGTGGTAAGAATTTGTAAGTTGGAAGATCTTTATCAAATTGAAGAAGTCCTCAGAGGAAAATCAGAATTGAATTCTCAAGCTCCGAGAACCGTTCCTGTGTCTGCTCCAACTCCAACTGAGGAAGGACCAACGGCTCAATATGAACGTAGCTGGAAAGGATTTGTAGACTTTGTAATGAAGAAACGTCCGCTTCTTGGTGCCCTGTTAACCCATGCTAATTTTAAATTAGAAGGGGAAAGCCATTACGTGCTTGCGTTTCCAGAAGGAAGTTTTTACGAGAAACAATCCACCGAGCCAAAGAACTTTAAAGATATTGGGGATGCCCTGAAAGCTTTTTTTGGTAAGGAAACTACCTTTGTTCTGTCGAATGCTATTCATCTTGCAGAACAGAGCTTGGCACAGCAACAAGATGTGAAAATTCAAGACTTGAAAAAAAGTGCTTTGGAAAATTCCGCAGTGATTGGAATGAAAAAAGTATTAGGAGCTGAAGTCGTGGATGTTCAAGTAAAGTTAAATTCATAAGGAAAGAGACAGAGTGTGAAAGCAGAACGACCCCACAATCCTTTAGAGAGACTCATTTACGAGTTAAAGAAACTGCCTGGCATAGGAGAAAAAACTGCTACTCGGCTCAGCTATTTTATTCTTCGACAGCCCGACACGTTTGCTTTGGACATCGCTGAAGCTTTAACAGAAGCTAGGCAACGTCTCCACAGCTGCAGCCAGTGTTGTACCTTTAGTGAGGAGTCCATTTGTCATATTTGCTCCAACCCTCAACGAACGGACGAAATTATCTGCGTAGTAGAAGAACCTTCAGATGTCGTGGCATTTGAAAAAGCGAGGCAGTTCAACGGAAAATACCATGTGCTGCATGGAGCAATTTCTCCGCTGGATGGCATTGACGAAGGGAAGCTTAAGATAAAACAGCTTCAAGAGCGGATTAAAGAAGGCAAAGTCAAAGAGGTTATTTTGGCAACCAATCCTACAGTGGAAGGGGATACAACGGCTTTGTATATTGCCAGACTTATTAAATTCAATGACACTAAGGTAAGTCGGATTGCCCACGGAATTCCGGTAGGTGCAGAAATTGAGTACTTGGATGGAGCAACACTGGGCAAAGCGCTCCAGAATAGAGTATCGTTATAAGCAAACACCATGTCGTTTATTAATTACGCTGCTAAAGAGATTAATTGCAAAATCGTTTATTATGGCCCGGGTCTGGGCGGAAAAACCACTAATCTCCAATACATCTACCACAGTACCCAAGAGAGCCAAAAAGGAAAAATGATCTCTCTTACAGGGGATACCGAACGAACTCTTTTTTTCGATTTTCTTCCTCTCAATATTGGAGAGATTCGGGGCTTTAAAACACGCTTTCATCTTTACACTGTTCCCGGGCAACACTTTTATGATGCCAGTAGGAGACTGGTTCTAAAGGGAGTCGACGGGATTGTATTTGTTGCTGATTCCCAAGTAGAAAAAATGGAAGACAACTTAACCAGTTTAAAAAGTCTGGATAGCAACTTAAAAGAGCAAGGGTACGATTTGCATCACATTCCGTTTGTATTTCAATTTAACAAACGGGATACAGAAAATCCTATTCCCCTGAAAGTGCTCCACGACCAACTCAACTCTTTCGGAGCGGAAGAAATTGAGGCTAAAGCAATTACGGGTGAGGGCGTGTTCGACACCCTTAAGGCTATTTCCAAGCAAGTCCTCCGCTCGCTAAGAACTTGATATTTACAACCCCAATTCAATTTGCCAGAATAAGCGCCTGTTCCCGGGTAGCTCAGTCGGTAGAGCAGGTGGCTGTTAACCACCCTGTCGGCGGTTCGATTCCGTCCCCGGGAGCCATTCCCCCATGAA
>Ga0214923_10008587_pt1 | contig 10829 bp, 10 predicted proteins | sample LL1510_MetaG_FD_177993 | JGI IMG/M metagenome (GOLD analysis project Ga0214923, IMG submission 177993) | Freshwater microbial communities from Lake Lanier, Atlanta, Georgia, United States - LL-1510 | ecosystem: Environmental > Aquatic > Freshwater > Lake | place: USA: Georgia | collected...
CGCCCTTGCACTAAAGCCTGTTGCAAATCCAATTATCGTTTCAATGGCTGGTGGAATTGCAGAGATTCCTTCCTTCATGGGTATTCGTTGCGAATACATCCCAGGGCGAGATCGCTTATGGATGTCACGCGAAAAGTGGGATGCATACTTACGCGATCGCCTTTTAGCATTAGTTGAAGAGACAGATGCAAAAGTTTTATCTTTTGATGGTGTTGTTCCTTACCCAGGCGTAATAGCTGCGCGTAATGCAAACCCGAAATTAAAACTTGTGTGGGTTCGTCGTGGATTGTGGCAAAAAAAGCCGCAACGCTTCATTTTAGGTTTACAAGCAAAGATGATGGATTCAATTGTTGAGCCTGGTGATATTGCCCGTGCATACGATTTTGGCCCAACATCAAAGCGTAAAGACTCTGTTTTAACATCTCCTGTTTCACTTTTTAGAAAAGAAGATGCACTATCTCGCGCCGATGCCCGTAAAGCATTAGGTCTTGATCAAAACCGTCCAGTTGCATTAGTTCAACTTGGAACAGGTGATAGCGATGTTAACCACAAGATGACTGCAGCTCTTGAAGGTTTACTTGGCTGGAAAGACTTGCAAGTGATTTTAACTAAAGCCCCAATTGATAAAGATGGAAATTCATTAGCTCCAGAGGGGCTAGACATAAAAGTTGCGCGCTATTTCCCGCTAGCAAAAGTGTTGCATGCATTTGATGCTGGTATTTGTGCAACTGGATATAACGGTGTGCACGAGCTATTGCCAGCACAGGTACCAACAGTGTTTGTCTCAAACATTCGTGGCACCGATGATCAAGAGGCTCGAGCTCGTTGGTGTCATGATTTTGGCTTTGCTTTACGCGCAAATCAGGCGGATTTAGCTGATATTACAAAGACAGTTAAGAAACTACAGGATTCACAAGTGCGTGCAGGCTTATCTGCAAAATGCGCAGAACTTCCAAACACAACTGGCGGCCAAGAGATCGCAGATATCTTGTTTTCACTTGCAAATGCTCAAGCTCCCGCAAAAGCTAAAACTTTCACTTTCATCCGTTTAATGGCTCAAGATCATATTAATCGCGGTTTACGCCATGTCGCTAATTTAGGATTACGCAGAGTTGCGCTGGTATATCGATTCATTAACCCACACATTATTGTTCAGGTAACCAAGCAAGAACCACCAGTATTTGGTGATTCAACAGATTCAGCTGAGCTACATAAGTTAATTAAATCTGCCACCAGATTTGAACACTTAATAACTGGAGCAAGCCCTGCTTACCGCGCCAAGCGTGAAGAGATTGCAAAAACTGCTTATGGCGACTTAGTGGAAATTGTTAAAAAGTAATTATTCTTCGATCATCTTTTCTAGCTTGTTTTTTATAATCAATACCAAAGTCACAACTACAAACAAAAATAATGCAGCCCAATACTTAAGGTATTTCTCAAGGGTTGAGAGCGAGCTTGCAAACTGATATCCGAGGCTGACAACCACGGTGCTAAAGACAATTCCTCCAGCAGCGTTCCATTTCAGAAACGTTCTATAGGGAACTTGGTGCATGCCGGCTAGTGATGGAACAAGAGCACGTAGTAGCGCTTGAGCACGGCCGAAAAATATTGCACCACCATGGTATTTATCAAAGATGTGCTCAGCTAATCGCCAGCGTTTAGCACCAACGAGCTTGCCGAACCGAGTTGTTTTGATGTGTGGGCCAAAATGTTTACCAACTTCATAACCAACAGAATCACCGGCTATTGCACCAACTATCGAGCAAATTAGGAAAAGCCAGAAAGGCCACACGTGGGCGTGCGCAAGCACTCCACCAATTAATAAGGATGTTTCGCCTGGTAATACAAAGCCCACAAATGCAGCAGCTTCAGCAAATGCAAAGAAAATGAGAAGAATAAATAGTGGGGTTTGCAAATTATTAGCTATTAGCCAATCTGCAGTGTGATGAATCCATCCCGACATGCGATAACTCTAGCCTGCACTTAGACTGTGGAAATGATGAAAGCACAGACCGCAGTAGAAATTAACGAAGTATTAGCCAATCGACATAGCCCTCGCTCATTAGATGCAGCAGCTGTTCTTTCAAAAGAAGATCTATTGGCAATATTGGAAGCTGCACGCTGGGCACCATCAGCACACAATGGTCAACCATGGCGTTTCTTTATTGGACATCGTGGGGATGAAACCTTTTCACAGATTTTAGATTCTCTAGTTTCTTTTAATCAGGGATGGGCCCACCGATCATCTGTGTTAATAGTTGTTGCTGGCGTTCACACACGTGAAGATGGAACACCAAATAAGGGTTATCTCTATGACTGCGGTCTTGCTGTTGCTCAAATGGTTGTTGAAACACACCACCGAGGACTTGTTGCTCACCAAATGACTGGCTTTGATGCTGCAAAAGCTGGAGAAAATCTAGGAGTAGATCCTTCTCTTACACCGATTGCAGTTATAGCAATTGGTAAGCAAGCACCGGCTGAGCTATTACAAGGGACCATGCTAGAGAGAGAAATTGCACCACGAGAGCGCAAAGCATTAGAAGAGATTGTGGTTAAAGGTTTACCGAATTAAAAGCGTGAACGGATTTCCCACAAATCTTTAAATACTGGCGCAAATAAAGTACTTGCAAGGTACTCCACACCGCTTGAACCACCAGTACCAATTTTGTGACCAATTGTGCGCTCCACCATCTTCACATGGCGATAGCGCCACTCTTGCATTCCTTCATCAATATCCACCAAGCGCTCACAGATCATTGCACTCTCAGGATCTTTAGTATGAACTGCAAGTAGAACATCTTGGACGCGCAAATTAGCCTCATATGGCAAAGTGCGATCACGTTCTAAAACATCAGTTGGAATTGCGTGTCCACGCTTTGATAAATAAGCCAGAGCTGAATCCCATACTGAATTACCCGAAGTTATTAATGCAATCTCAGCTTGAATTGCAGGTGGTAGGTGACCCGCCATTTTTGTATCGCGACGGCCAAGCAAAGCCTCAACTTTTCGAAATTGTGCAGACTGGAAACCGCTTGATGATGAAAGATATGAACGGAATGCGTTGAACTGCAAAGGTGTCATAGTCTCTAAAATATCAATCTGTGTAACACAGACTTTAAGAATCGTACGGATGCGGCCCAAAATCGCTAGAGAATAATGAGTGTCTCCTGATTCCATAGCACGTTGTGCTTCGGCAAATTCGTGAATAATCTGTTTGAACCAGAGCTCATAAGTTTGGTGAATGATGATGAAAAGCATTTCATCATGCTCTGGCCCTTGTGAGAGTGGACGCTGCAAGCTTAAGAGTTCATCTACAGCTAAATAAGATGTGTATGTCAGTGCTGAATCGAAGTTTTCGCTCATGTGACTCTTGAACCGCCCTCTTTTATTGTTTTGTATTGGCCAGATTCCACTAGATCGCGCGTTCTCTCAAAACCATCCCACACTTCAACAAATGATGTTGGAAGTGGTGAGATAGCCAAACGGATTGAATTAGGCGTGCGGTAGTCAGGAATTACATTAGAAATCTCGCGCATTGCAACGCATATCTGAGCAGCATCTGGGTGAACCAATGAGATATGTCCACCACGCTCTTTAGCATCGCGTGAAGTGTTAAGTGCAAATCCAAGTGGAGCTAACCAGGCATCATAAAGATCGATCATCAGCTGTGTACCAACTGCAGCCTTATGTGCGATTGCATCTATGCCAGCCTCCTTAATCATGGAAAAAGCTGTCTGAACACAGCGAATACCAATGAGGGATGGACTAGCAATCTGGAAGCCGCGGATGTTTTGTGCTCGTTCAAATACTGGCCCCATTTCAAACTGGGCATCTTGCGCAAACCATCCCTGAATTGGAACTTGTAATTCTTTTTGAATCTTTTTGCTTACATATAACCAAGCAGGTGAACCTGGACCTGAGTTTCCATATTTATATGTGCAACCAACACAAAGATCAACTCCGTTTGCATCAAGATTTAATTCAATTGCACCTACTGCATGGCTGGCATCCCAAACAACTAAACCACCAATTGCACGTACTTGATCGGTAATTGATTTGATATCAGTTCTAGCACCTGAGCGATATTGAATAACTTGTAGTGTTACAAGTGCAACATCATCATTGAGATATGGAGCAAGAACTTGGGTAGTGATGCGCTCATGTGTTGCAACTGCAGAATCTTCATTTTGGATAAGGACTAGATTTAACCCAAACTGCTTAGCAATTCCATCAAGGATGTATCGATCTGTCGGAAAGTTTGCAGCATCTGTGATGATTGTTTTACGACCAGGACGTGCATGCACCGCCGCAAGACAGAGTTGATAGAAGTTAACTGAAGTTGTGTCACAGACAAGAATTTGTCCAGGAGCTGCACCTAAAGCTGCTTGGCCTAGTAAATCCCCGGTTGGCTGTGCTTCATCAACCCAATGTCCCCAGCCAGTTACAACTTCTGAGCCCCATTCAGTCATGAGATTGTTCACGGCAGAAATAGTCTCTTTTGGAAGACGACCTAATGAATTTCCATCCAAATAACACATCTGCGGGTCTGTGACCACGAATTGTGATTTGAAATGAGCGAGAGGATCGTTTTTATCTAGCTCTAGAGCATAAGCGCGGTCAGTAACGTTCATGAAGGAAAGGTACGCTCTCCCATCATGGCGCGCAATGTTGTAAATATCGAAGAGGTCTCAAAAGCCTTTGATATCAAAGAGCTACTTATAGGGGTCTCTTTAGGAGTATCTGAAGGCGATCGCATCGGCATTGTTGGTCGAAACGGCTCAGGAAAATCCACGCTCATGAAGATCATTGCAGGCGTTGAAAAACCAGATGCAGGCCGCGTGACAAAATCTAATTCTGCACGCATTGGTTTGTTGTCTCAAGTGGATTCGGCTAATCCTGAGAGCACGGTGGGCGAAGTTGTTTTAGGTGATACTGCAAAACATGAATGGGCAAGTGAGCCAAACATTCGCGAAGTCTTCACAGGACTCTTTGGTTCTTTTGATGATCATATTTTTGATCGCAAGTTTGGTCAGTTATCTGGTGGAGAACGCAGACGTGTGGGATTAGCCAAGCTACTGATTAATGAACTTGATCTGATTTTGTTAGATGAGCCAACAAATCACTTAGATGTTGAAGGCGTTGCCTGGTTGGCGCAGTATTTGAATAACCGAAAAGGATTAGCCGTAACTGTTGTAACGCACGATCGTTGGTTTCTTGATGCCGTAACAGATCGCACATGGGAAGTTGTCGATGGAAAAGTAGAAGAATACGATGGCGGATACAGCGCCTTTGTTTTATCAAAAGCTGAACGATCCCGCCAAGCATCTGTTTTAGATCAACGCCGTAATATGTTGATTAAGAAAGAGCTAGCTTGGCTTCGAAGGGGAGCACCAGCGCGCACGACCAAACCAAAATTTCGAGTCGATGCAGCTAACGTGTTAATCGCAGGAGAACCTGAACCGCGCGATCAAGGAGCATTACTTAAGTTTGCCCTTAACCGATTAGGTAAGACGGTGTATGAGGCACACCATGTTCAAGTAAAACTTGGAGACAATGAATTAATTAGTGATTTGTATTGGAATGTTGGCCCGGGTGATCGCATTGGTATAGTGGGTGTGAATGGCGCGGGAAAAACAACGTTAATGAAAACTCTAGTAGGTGAAATCCAACCAACATCAGGCAAACTTGTAACTGGAATTACTGTTAAAGCCGCATTCCTTACGCAGCATCTAGATGAGTTAGATCCAACGTGGCGTGTATTAGAAGCTGTTGAAAAAATTGCCAACCGTGTTGAAATTGGTGGAGGACGAGAACTATCAGCTTCACAGCTCTGTGAGCGCTTAGGCTTTGATAGAGAATCTCAATGGACTCCTGTTGGCGATTTATCAGGGGGTGAAAAACGCCGCTTACAACTCACACGTTTGCTCATGGATAGCCCCAATGTTCTCTTGCTGGATGAACCAACAAATGATTTTGATATCGAGACTCTGACTGAGCTGGAAGATTTACTTGATGGTTACGGTGGAACTCTGATTGTTATCTCCCACGACAGGTATTTCTTAGAGCGCGTGTGTGATCGCTTTGTTGGATTGTTGGGGGATAAGAATGTCCGAGATCTTCCTCGCGGAGTGGATGAATATTTAGAGCTTCGCCACGAAGCTTTGCAACCCGATGCCAGCGCTCCCAAAGAGAAGAAGACTTCTAGCGCCGCTGAAGAAAGACAACTCAAGAAAGACAAAGTGCGCCTTGAGCGACAAATGGAGAAAGCCGATTCTCGGATTACCGAATTAGAGGGTGAGCAAGAAGAATCATCATTTAATGCAGAACGTTTGCTTGAAATTACCAATGAGATAGCGCAGTTGCGGGGTGAGAAAAACAGACTCGAGGAAGAATGGCTTCAGGTCACAGTTTTGCTTGAGGGATAAGTTAAAATCCCCTACATGAGTCAACTTTCGCACGCTATTGAAGTAATTCTCTTTCGCTCTCGCTTTCTACTTGCTCCACTGTATTTAGGGTTAGTAGGTGCACTGGTTCTCTTGGGTTACCGTTTTATCATCGAATTTATCCATTTAGCTGAAAAAATTGGTGATGCAACTCCTCAGAGCTTTACTCTAGATCTGCTCGCGCTACTCGATTTAACTTTGCTGGCTAACCTCATCTTGATGGTTATCTTTGCAGGATATGAGAACTTTGTTTCTCGAATTGATGTGGCAACAGAATCAAAAGATCGTCCACACTGGATGGGAACAATTGACTTTAGCGGGTTGAAAATTAAGTTAATTGGTTCTCTTGTAGCAATTTCAGTAATTGAACTTCTCAAAGACTTTATTGAACTCTCTGGTCAGGACCATGTTGGTGGCGGAACTAAATGGAGAATCATTATTCACCTCACATTTGTCGCCTCTGGCGTTCTATTTGCACTGATGGATTGGATTGCCGACAAGCGAGAATTTCACGGCACGCATCAGTAAATGCGTTTAGATTTATTAGCCGCGCTTTCAGGCTTAATGATTGCCCTGCAAGCGCGAGCAAATGGTGAGCTCTCACATCGGCTCAACAATGGTTTAGAAGCAGCCCTTGTTTCCTTTGGTTCAGGGTTAATCATTATTGCGGTGATAGCTGCGCTAAATCCTTCGATTAAGGAGGGAATAAGCAATCTACGCACTGCAGTTGCAAACAAGGAGATTGCCCGCTGGAAATTACTTGCTGGAGCACTGGGTGGCAGTTTTGTTGCGATTCAAACGCATATCGTTCCACTCATTGGTGTTGCTATCTATTCAGTGGCATCAATTGCCGGACAAACAGCCATGTCACTGGTTGTGGATCGAATTGGTCTTACCGGTGGCGGGAAAAAACTCATTTCAAAGCGACGCGTGGCAGCTGCGGTTTTGACTGTTTTAGCCGTCTTTGTTTCAGTCTTTGATCGCATTGATGCCAAGAATCTTTCTATTGCCGCAGTTGTATTGGGATGTATTGCTGGTGCGGTGGTGGGTGTGCAGCGGGCCCTTAACGGACAAATCAATGAGTATTCACATCAAAGCTTTACAACATCACTCCTTAACTTCATTACAGGCACATCACTTCTTGTGATTCTTATCCTTGGCGGCGTGCTGATTGGAAAGATTGAATTAGTTGCACTCCCTGTAGGTCCATGGTGGATTTATACCGGCGGTGTAATTGGCGTTATTTACATTGCTTTTACGTCAACCATTGTCCAACACCTAGGCGTTCTAACTTTCACACTCTTTAGTGTTGGTGGTCAATTAGTCGGGTCTTTAGTAATTGATCTCATTTCACCAACAAATGGTGTGAATGTGAGTGCTTATCTTGTTACTGGAATTGTGATGACATACCTGGGTGTTATCGCCGGTGGCGTAAGTAGTTCACGAGTGCAGAAACCAAAGAGGCTGTAATAAAGAAAGCTGCAATTGCATAAGACCACGTCTTAACCCATGGCAGTGTGGCTGCGTAATATCCTGCAAGTGTTATTCCTACGCCCCACAGAAAAGCACCAAGAATGTTTGCAGATAAGAACTTGTAGTAGTTCATCTTTGATGCACCGGCAATTGGTGGGACAAAGGTGCGAATCCAAGGGAAGAAGCGCGCAGCAACTACTGCCCACCACCCAGTTTGTTCATAGAAGCGCTCTGAACGGGCAATCATCTTTTGCATGCGCGGGGAGTCATGCTTATCAAGGTAAGGACGTCCAACTAATCGACCGATTACGAAACCTACTTGATCGCCCAAGAACGCTGCGATGAAGATGACTGTTACAAGAATCAGGATATTTACTTCACCGTGAGCGGCCGCAACCAGACCTGCGCTAAAGAGGATTGAATCACCAGGTAGGAAAAAGGCAAATAAAACACCGGTTTCAAAGAAAACTACTGCCCCCACCGTTAAGTAGATTAAATACGGAGCAAGGTTAGAGAGTTGGGCATCAAATGATGCAGCTAGTTCAATCACACTGACTTCTTAACCGCCGCAGCTACCGCTTTAGTCACATTTGGATCAAAAACGCTGGGAACAATAAAGGAGGCATTGAGTTGTTCGGGAGATACACAGTCGGCAATCGCTTCTGCTGCTGCAACTAATAGATTATCGGTAATTTTGTGAGCATTGGCATCAAGTAATCCGCGAAAGATTCCAGGGAAAGCCAAAACATTATTAATTTGATTTGGTTGATCACTGCGACCTGTAGCAACAACAGTTGCATACTTACGTGCCACAACGGGATCAACCTCAGGATCTGGATTTGCTAGCGCAAAAATAATTGAACCCTTTGCCATGGTTGCAATGTCAGCTTCTTTGAGAATATTTGGTGCACTCACACCGATAAATACATCGGCACCAACAAGAGCTTCTGGCATAGTGCCAATAAAGTTATTTGGATTGCTGTTATCAATAAACCACTGCTGCATTGAATCTTGAGATTTCATGTCATTATGGATTACGCCGTGGTGATTAAAGCCAATTATGTTCTTTGCCCCGCTAAGTGTGAGCAGACGTGCGATGGCATTTCCTGCAGCACCAACGCCACTTAAAACAATCTTGACTGAACCGAGATCTTTTTTAACAAATTTCAAGGCATTTCGAAGCGCAGCTAGAACAACAATTGCTGTTCCATGTTGGTCATCATGAAAAACTGGAATATCTAGAAGTTCACGAAGGCGACGCTCAACTTCAAAGCATCGAGGAGCGGATATGTCTTCTAAGTTAATACCGCCATAGACAGGTGCGATTAACTGAACTGTGCGAACAATTTCATCAACATCTTGTGTGTCCAGGCAAACAGGCCACGCATCAACATCTGCAAAGCGCTTAAATAGCGCAGCTTTTCCTTCCATAACAGGCAAAGCCGCTGCCGGGCCGATATTTCCAAGGCCTAGTACTGCCGATCCATCGGTAACAACTGCCACGGTATTGCGCTTAATTGTTAAGCGGCGAGCATCTGCTGGATCAGCAACGATTGCCTGGCAAATGCGGGCAACACCTGGTGTGTAAGCACGGGAGAGATCATCGCGGGTCTTTAGAGGGACTTTAGATTGAATTTCAATCTTTCCGCCAAGGTGGAGTAAAAATGTTCGATCACTTACTTTACGAACTGTGAGTTCAGGGTTCTTTGCAAGTGCAATAGTGATTTGGTCAGCATGCGCCGAATCAATAGTGTCACATGTAATATCTAAAACTACTTTTTCTAAAAGAGATTCAACGACATCGAGTGCAGTAATTGTTGCACCAGCTGCAGTAATAACAGTTGTTGCAAGTGCTACAGGTTGAGCAGATGGAGGACCCTCAACACGGATAGTAATTCCATATCCGGGGGAAGTGGCTGCCATTTATACGACTCCGTATAAACGATCGCCGGCATCGCCAAGACCTGGAACGATGTAACCATGTTCGTTGAGTTTTTCATCTAGAGCACCAGTAACAATATTGATTGGCACTTTACTTGCAGAGAACTCATCTTCCACAGCTTTCACACCTTCAGGTGCTGACAAGATACAAATTGCGGTGATCTCAGTTGCTCCAAGGTCAAGCAGATAATGAAACGCTGCAATTAAAGTTCCACCAGTTGCAAGCATTGGATCTAATACAAATACGTGGCGACCAGATAAATCTTCGGGTAAACGATTGGCATATGTGCTCGCCTTTAAAGTTTTTTCATCACGAACCATCCCAAGGAAACCAACTTCTGCATTTGGCATTAACTTGCTCATACCTTCGAGCATTCCAAGTCCTGCTCTCAAAATTGGAACAACGACTGGGCGAGGCTCGGCCATTTTTAGGCCCTTGGTCTTGGTAACTGGAGTTGTTATCTCAACACTGTGTGTGCGAATGTCACGAGTTGCTTCATAGGCCAGAAGAGTTACGAGCTCTTCAACCAAACGGCGAAATGTTGGGGAATCAGTACGTTCATCGCGCAAAACCGTCAATTTGTGGGCAATAAGTGGGTGATTGGCAACATGAACTTTCATAGGCATTACCTTACAGGGCTTTCAATCCTTTCCAATGAGTGGAATCATCTGAGCATGGCTGAATTCGATGATGACCTCGTAGAAGACATCGAAGAGTTTGACGTTTTAGCCGAAGATACGCCAAAAGTAATCAGTCTCACAAATGAGTTAGATATAGCCGTAGCTGCATGGCATGAAGATGGTCGCTGGACCTTAGGGATATTGCCGGATCCAAATGACATTGGACAGATAATTTCACGGCTTAAGGCCCAACAAACAAATGGTGGATCAATTGCTTTGATTTCAATTGATGAAGAGTTCTTTATTTTAATTCGTGTTTTAGGTGCTCACATTTCACTTTTCCTTAGTGAT
>Ga0214923_10008588_pt1 | contig 10829 bp, 8 predicted proteins | sample LL1510_MetaG_FD_177993 | JGI IMG/M metagenome (GOLD analysis project Ga0214923, IMG submission 177993) | Freshwater microbial communities from Lake Lanier, Atlanta, Georgia, United States - LL-1510 | ecosystem: Environmental > Aquatic > Freshwater > Lake | place: USA: Georgia | collected 2015-10-15
GTGGTGTTGTTATCGCTGTTAGAACCGTTAACCACGCCCAATTTACCATCGAGGTAATCGTCGAACTTATAGGACGACAATACACCGGTGTAGTAGAGAGGCATAACATTGAACAGCAAACCAAAGGTCGTGTTCATGTTGGCGGGACGCTCCATCACTTCGTATCCGAGGATAGAGGCGAATTTTCCAACTTTGAAATCCCAGCCGTTACCCACAGGGGCGCGGATGGAAACATAAGCCTGCTCCAAGAAGAGCGAGTTGGAATTGTTGTTGGTGTTGCTTACGCCTTGAGCCGTACGATTGATGAAGTAGGAAGCATCTTCACCGATCATCACGTCAGTCCGGAATCCGGCCTGAGCTTTGTTTTCCGAGGTCAATGCCTTTTCGAGGGCGATCTTGACCGCGTAGAGGTTGAAGTCACCACGCTGTGCGGTATCGCTACCGAAACGTGCACCTACGTTCGACTGGTTGCCTTGTCCGGTGAAGTTATAGGCATAACCGGCATCAACGTATCCGCTGAGCTTGATGCCTTTTTGGGCGGTCTCAACGAAGTTATTCTGAACCATCTTTTTGGTGTCTTGAGCGGAAGCTTCCGGAGCGCTGTCCGCGAGGGACAAGCTGGTCACGGCTGCAAGCACGCCAAGAATCGCTGTAATATTCTTGATCATTTTATTTAGTATCTCCTTTGGTTTGTGTTTGTTTATGTTCACACGACACCGTGATTGTTGGCCAAAGTGCCTCGTGAACTTGCTAAACATACCCTCTACGGATATTCGGTCAACAAATATTTTTTGAACGTTTTAATAACTTACCTGTCTATCCCAATTGCATTACGAATGTCTCTATGGGTGTTCGTCAAGAAACGCAGGCCGCCAAAGCCTGCGTTTTTTGTTTAAATACCTAATTGATATAGGTTTGGATAATCTCATGTCCCTCTAAATTCACTGTTTTTTGCAGACTTATTTGTTGCAGCACCCTAATAGCCATCGATTTACGGCTATTATCGGATGGGCTGAACTTCAATCCCAAAGCTAAATTGCCCGACCTTCACCCCTCTCCACTCTAATTTACTCTTTATCCTACCCCGCCAGACCTCTTCCTTGTCCTGCCACTCGAGAAGTAACCTAGGACCCTCCTCCTCCCCACCCCCTTTTTGCCCCTTGGGAAGGAGAACAAGGAAGCCCTCCATCGAGAACAGGGAGAAGCGTCCCTCCGATATCTCCGCCAACAGCGCACTTACCGATGGCGCGGCCTTCCTCAAATAGGGAGCCACATCCGCAATCAACTTCTTCCCTGTCTTATCTTCCCCACCCTCCAACAACCCCTCCACTAGCTCTACCCCTGCCGAGGCCACCCCCGTTAACCCACCCAGCTCTAACCGATCCGAGTAGATCGAAAATGACAGAGTCAGCGGCAGCGTGTGCCGATCCGACTTCAACTTCGGAGCCACCGCTAGAAAAAGCTCCGCCTCATTCCAAGTCAGCACCTGGGCCAAATCTGCTACCTTCGTCTCATAACGAAATCTCCCAATCCCGCTCGCTGCCTCGCACCCGAACCACTTCATTCTCCGAAAATATTCGCCCGACTTCACTTCGCTCAACCCCGCATCCGGTCGACTCATCCAACCCTCTTTTCTCCCGCGAACCGACCCCTTCCGGACTCCAATCTCCACATCCTCGATAATAATCTCAGGCTGCGAAACTCTCACACTGAAGCCACCCGTCTGAGTCGTGGGTTCGCCCAGATCCTCCGCCTCCAACTCCACCGCAAACACTTCTTTCCCTTTTCTTTTCAACTCCACGACAATCCGATCCCCGTGCGATAACCCCTTCTCCACCGCTCCAAAAAATCGGGCCTCCTCATCATCATCCACGCCTCCTCGAACAAACTTCAGAATAGCCGCCACCAATCCGAACGCGGGTGCAACTGGCCCGAGCAACAAACCCCACACCGTTCCAGGACCAGGAATTGCGCCTGAAAGCGCTTCAATCACGCCCGCCGCTTTATCAAGAGCACGACGTGACTCCTCGTCCGACTCGGTCACACCGACCGAGATTCCAACACTTCCAGGGTTTCGGCCAAGATAAGCAACTCGCCGCAAATATTTCTCATTCACAGGACCTGCTCCGCTGAAGGGGATAACGGTGGACTGGCCAGACAACGTTAGCTCAATTACGCCTTCCCGATTCGGGCCGAGATCGCGAGAAATGAAAGTGCGAGGATCGACACGGATCTCCTTGATCGTAATCGCGAGAAGATTTTTTTGGGAAATGAGGGCGCCTGTTCCGGGAACAATCCGCATCTTCGCGCCGGCATTGAAGTGGATTCGATCCAGCCCCATATGAATATGGTTAGCTTATTCCACAGAAAATCAATTCTGTTTTGAGGGGGCTATCACACGCCAAGGGCGCGAAGGGATTGAGGGGTTAAGGGGTTAAGATAGTTTTCAGCGGTAGGGCGCATCATCCCTGATGCGCCGGCTCAAGGCTGCAACTTTCAGCTTATCAACGGCGGCCGCCTACGTAGAGGCGGCCCTACCAAAGATTAAATGCAATGTGAGCAGGGCCCTCGAATGGGAAAAACAAAGGGCGGATCCCGAAGGACCCGCCCTTTGCCAACAAGAAAGGTTAACTGACCGACTTAGCTTTTCCGACGAACGCGCAAGGCAACCAAACCAGCCACACCGAGCGCCAAGAGCGAGGCCGAAGAGGGCTCTGGGATGGCAGCGGCAACGGTGCCTGAACCGAGCAAATAGCTCGCATCTTTAATTTGTTGGTAAGGACCTCCTGAGGCAGGAGTTGATGAATACCCTATGCTAGCGCCATCGGACGGAATGAGCCAATCACTGGCGCGCCAGATGTTGTAAGTATCCCCAGCAATGGTTGAGGTCGAAGAGGTGGCAAAGACCAAGACCGCATATTGATCAGCGGTAGTGATTCCGTTTACCAAATTTAGATTCGCGATCCCGCCAGACAACACCCTAGTTGTAGATCCAGTTACCGTGGTACTTCCCATAACGGTGAAAAGCGAAGCATTGTAAGTGCTGTCGGCAGTTAATGTAAGACCGGAACCTATTGCTCCCGTGCCAAACAAAGTGCTCCATGCTGTGCCCACGTCATCTTTGTTCAGCCAAATTGCAACCTGACCCGCTGTCAGGTTCAACGGATTAGAAGGAGTAGCAGTAGTACTGCTAGACAATGCGGTTCCGGTTAACGTTACTGATGCGGGCAAATTGTGGAGCATAAAGCCAAATGCTACAAGCACGGTTGCGATTGTTTTTTTCATGGTGATATTCCTTTTCATGTTTATTTTAAGTTTTGATTTATATTGGGTGGTTTAGTTGATGTTCTCTAGAGTTATAACTCCTACTTTTATTGAACCGAATATGGTACTGCGGGATTCCAAGCCACCGTACCTGAGGTCCCAGCGGCTTTTCTAATCACAACTTGCGCACCAGCAGGTATTACGACGCTATTTTTCAGACCACCATCTGGATTACTGGAGTCATACCAGCCTGCGGCGAAATCGGCGTCCCCTGCGAAGTAAAAGTAACTTGCGGAAGCTGAACCATTAAGGCCAGATGCACCAAGCCTAAACATTAAAATTTGATCACCCGGATCGTACGCATCAGATGACGGGCGGACAGCTGACGACAAAAGGTTGCCCAAGTTAACTAAACCCGAATTCCCAAGGGTAACGTCAGTAGGGAACTTGTTATATAGGATATTGTCCTGTGGGCCTGATGAGCGGGATACGACATCTAAAGCCATTTGGCTGGCAGGAACAGTGCCAACAATGGGAACAGAGATTTGTGATGCGGTGCCATTACGAATCGTCAGCCCAACCTCCGGGGAGATGACAACATCGTTTTGCGGCTGATCTACATTGTCATTATCGTACCAACCTGCGGCGAAATCGGCCGACCCATTGTGATAAAAGTAAGTTTTAGAAGATGAGATGTTAATCCCGGTGGCCGCTGGATTATAAAAGAGGACGAAAGCGACAGGATCGTATGGATCGGGAGAAGCGGGAATGCCTCCACCGCTCGGCAGGAGAGTTCCTAGAGTCCAAAATGGTTTGATTTCAAACGAATTGCCGCTTACGAAGCCGGGAATGCTTGCAGTGAGCGTTAGGGATCCAGTCACGGAGGATTGAATTTCCTCCCACTTGCCGATCGCTGTGCCAGAGGTCACTACGAGAAAATTCGCGCCGGAAAGGGACGTGATACCGGATGCGCTAACCGTGGCGTTATTAACGGTCGTAGCTGCACCAGTGAAGACTGAGCCCCTTTGCATTGGCAACCCAATACGCTGGTCTGATCTAGCATTGACAGTATGTGTGACATAGCCAACAGGAACAGTGCTTACTTGAGCGTTCCCCGCCATGACAGCGGCTACAAGGATTGCGAGAGTGACATTGAGTTTTTTCATATTCATAATCTCCTTCACTTCAGACATCCTAATCCATGTTTTGTTCAAAATCAAGGGGGAATTTTTGTTTGTCACCAAATTGTCATAATTGGTTTTGCGATATCTAGACTTGTCTTAATCTATTGTGCTATAGCATTTTACATAATATAAATTTGGCTTAAGATGGATTTGCGTGAGTTGTGGCATAAACAAATTTTTGTTTGTATGACGAAAGGATGATTGTTTAACGCAAATTTTGATTTGGCCCTACTTCGCGCTTAACCCGCTGCGCGGACGCGCTTCGAAGGGTTAAAATTTTTAATTTGGCCAGAAGTCGGTGAAAGTGGCACAGCGTGAGTGGGGGGCCAGTCGTAAGAAAAATTCTCCTTCCGCTAGGAGCCTATTTCACGCCACACTCCGTCGTGCCCTCCCGTCGTCCCCAAAAAAAATCCCCCGCAAAATCCTCTCGCCCCTCTTCCGTCCCTCGTAGCCCAACTGAAAATCTTTCTCACCGACAAGAATCCGATTCCTTCTCCCCCGCCCACTCGCACAAAACACGCCGCCTCCTCCTCAAACTTTCCGGCGAAACATTGGGCGACTCCTCCAATCATCTCTCTCACCCCATCATCCAACGCCTAGCCCACCAGATCAAAGGCATCCTCTCTCCCTCTCTTCAACTCGGTATTGTCATCGGAGGCGGCAATATTTGGCGAGGCGCTCCCGCGGCCGACGAAGGTCAGATGGACCGCAACACGGCCGACTACATGGGAATGCTGGCCACGGTCATTAACTCGCTCGCCCTCCAAGACGCCCTCGAGCACGCTGGAGTCGAGACCCGAGTCCTCACCGCTATCGAGATGAAGAATGTGGCCGAACCGTTTATTCGTCGTCGGGCCTTGCGTCACCTGGAGAAAGGAAGAGTCGTTATCTTTGCCGCCGGCACGGGACATCCCTTCTTCTCCACCGACACCACAGCCGCCCTCCGAGCCAGTGAAATCGGGGCGGACGCGCTTCTCAAAGCCACCAAGGTGGACGGCATCTACGATTCGGATCCCCGAATCAACCCTCGCGCGCAACGATTCCAAACCATCACGTATGGAGACGCGTTACGTCGCCGATTGCAGATCATGGATTCAACCGCGTTTTCCCTCTGCATGGATAATAAGATCCCGATCGTGGTGTTCGATGTGTTCCGGGAGGGAAATTTGAGAGCCGCGGCCGAAGGCCGGCCTGTTGGGACAAGGGTAATTGCTGGGGAGTAGTATATTAGGAGTTAGGGGATTAAGGAGTTAAGGGGGCTATGAGGGGGTGATTGGGACGCCCGCCCTACCTAAGCTTGGGTGTCGTGCTTAATCTACCTTCACACTTTCTAACATTCTGACCTTCACACATTCCTGCCCCCTTCTTTCTTTCTTCCGAATCGCTTTCTTTCTTCCTACTCTTTGGGGCATATGTCCGCTCCGAAGCTGAATGTTGCCGATGTGGCTGGGTTAGCCCGCTTATCGCTGACTACCGACGAGACGACAAAGTTCACCGCTCAACTGAGCCAGATCCTCGACCACATGGAAACTTTGGGACAAATCCCCACAGGCGATACTCCTGAAGTGGTTCCCCCCGCCCAACCCGTCCTTCGCAAAGACACCCCCACCCCCAGCCTCTCGGTCGAGGCCGCCCTTTCCAACGCCCCCGCCCAAAGCAACGATCTCATCCTCGTACCAAAAATCGTCGAATGAGCCTCGCCCACGAAACTCTCGCCTCGCTGCGACGTCGTCTCTCCTCAAAAGAGATTCACTCCCGCGATATTGTAAAAGATCTCCTTACCGAAATCGGGGCCAGGGAAAAAACCGTCCACGCCTTCACCCACATCGACGAAAAGGCCGCCCTCGCCGCCGCCGAAAAAGCTGATTCCTCTCTCCCACTGGGAGGGATCCCGATCGCCCTAAAAGACAACCTCAACGCTCTAGGCGATCCCTGCACCTGCTCCTCGAAAATCCTGGAAGGCTACCGAGCCCCATACGATGCCACCGCCGTGGCCCGACTCCGCCACGCGGGCGCCATCTTCCTCGGTCGAACCAATATGGACGAGTTTGCCATGGGTTCCTCCACAGAAAATTCCGCGCTAGGGGTCACCCGTAATCCGTGGGACCCTACTCGTATTCCTGGAGGTTCCTCGGGTGGTTCCGCCGCAGCCGTGGCAGGTCGCTTGGCCATTGCTGCACTCGGTTCCGACACCGGCGGCTCGATCCGCCAACCTGCTGCGTTGTGCGGTTGTGTAGGACTCAAACCCACCTACGGACGAATCTCCCGATACGGTCTGGTTGCGTTTGCGTCCTCTTTGGATCAGATCGGCCCACTCACCCGCACGGTGGAGGATTCGGCAATTCTCCTCTCCGCTCTCTCAGGACACGACCCGCGCGACAACACCACCGACCTTCGCAAACCGGAAACTTTCCTCTCCAAACCCGAGGGATCGGTCAAAGGCCTGCGAGTAGGCTTGCCCAAGGAGTACTTTCTTCCTGGAATGAACGCGGAGACCGAAGCCGCAATCCGAAGTGCCTCACAATGGTTTGAAAAAAATGGAGCCACGCTGGTGGAGGTGTCTCTCCCCCACACTCCCGCGGCGATTGCCGTGTACTACATTTTGGCCACGGCGGAGGCCTCGGCTAATCTCGCCCGCTTTGACGGAGTTCGTTACGGCCGGCGGGCGCTGGATCCGAAGGACCTTCTGGATCTTTATCAGCGGACCCGTTCGGAAGGATTTGGGCCGGAGGTGAAGCGTCGAATTATTCTCGGTACCTTTGTCCTCAGCCAAGGATATGCGGATGCGTACTATCGCAAGGCGCAAAAGGTCCGAGGCCTGTTGCGTCAGGATTTTGAATCGGCTTTCACGAAGTGTGATCTGCTCCTGACCCCGACCAGTCCTGAACCCGCCTTCCCCCTGGGAGAACGGACGCAGGATCCGCTCAAAATGTATCTGGCCGACGTGTTCACCATTTCCACCAACCTGGCAGGCAACGGGGCAATCTCCCTGCCGTGTGGTTTCACAAAATTGAATCTGCCGATCGGTCTGCAGCTGATCGGTCCCCGATTCGGCGAAGAAAAAATGCTGCAAGCGGCACATGCGTATGAGCAGGCGCACGATTTCTGGAAACGGATGCCGCCTGTATGAGTTCCTCTGCAAATTGGGAAGCGGTCATCGGCTTGGAAGTGCACGTGCAGCTCCACACGCAGACGAAGATGTTTTGCGGTTGCATCAATCAGTACGGGGGCGCCGCCAACAGCCAAGTTTGTCCGGTGTGCTTGGGAATGCCCGGGAGTCTTCCCGTGCCGAATGAGGAGGCGATCCGCAAAACGATTCTGACAGGTCTGATGTTTGGATGCCGGATTGCGCCCGTGGCTCGGTTTGATCGAAAGAACTATTTTTATCCCGACATGCCGAAAAATTATCAGATCAGCCAATTTGAGGATCCGCTCTGTGCGGGGGGCACGGTCGGGCTGGATCCGTTTCTGTTTCCCAAAGATCTTCAGGATACGGATGAAGCCAAGGCGAAGAGATCCATTCGACTTACCCGCATTCATCTGGAAGAAGATGTGGCCAAATCTTTTCACTATGAGGAGCGGAGCGGAATTGATTTTAACCGAGCGGGCACTCCCCTTATGGAGATTGTTTCAGAGGCGGATCTGCGGACTCCAGGAGAGGCATTCGCCTTTTTGGGATCGTTGCGGCAGGTGCTGCTTTCGGGAAATGTGAGCAGCGCGGATATGGAGAAGGGACAGATGCGGTGTGACGTGAACGTTTCGGTTCGACCCGTTGGGCAAAAAGAGTTTGGGACGAAGGTGGAGTTGAAAAATTTGAATTCGATCAGCGGAGTGCGACGGGCGTTGGTGTATGAGATCGCACGACAGATTGCGGCAGTGGAGAAAGGGGAGGCGATTCAGCACGAGACACGGCGGTGGGATGACGAAGCAGGGGCGACCTTCACCATGCGCACGAAGGAAAAAGCTCATGACTACCGATACTTCCCTGAGCCGGATCTTCTCCCCGTTCGGACGGATCAAGGTCTGCGGGCGGCGGCCGAAACAGGCCTGCCTGAGTTACCTGCGGCACTGCAGGATCGGTTGATGAAGGAGAACGGAGCCACAGCCTATCAGGCGAGTGTTTTGGCAGCGGATCGTGCTCTATGCGCGTACTACGAAAAGGCGGCGGCAGGGACAAAGCACAAGGCGGGAGTGGCCAACTGGATCTTGAACGATTTTCTGGCGACACAACCGGATCCCGCGACGACCCCCGTGCGACCTGAATATTTCGGAGAGTTGGCGACTTTAGTGGCGGAGGGGGGCATCAACAGCGCGCAGGCGAAAAAGGTTTTTGCGGAGCTGATGGCGAATCCTTCTTCTCCCAAGGCGCTGGTAGAGAAGTTGGGGTTGGCACAGATTTCGGATGTGGGGGCATTGGAAGCCTTTTGTGATGAGGCGATCGCGGCGAATCCGAGGAGCGTGGAGGATTATCGCTCGGGCAAAAGCAACGCGATCAATGCGCTGAAAGGTTTTGTCATGAAAAAGAGCCAAGGCAAAGCCAACCCCACGCAGGTGGACGAAATTTTAAAGGCAAAACTTTCTGCGTAGACGGTTGCCCTTCCCCCTTACCTAGGCGATGTTTTCCTCGAAGCCATGATCTCAAACGAAGCCTATGTGCTAGAGCTACTGCAGACTTCTGGGGTGGTGAGTCTGGAGGACATGACCTCTTGTCAGGAAGAAGCGGCGATGCAGGGACATTCGACGTTGGAGGGAATCAGTAAGCGGGGATTGCTTACTCAGGATCAGATTCTGGAAATTGTGGCCAAGGACTGCGGAATGGAGTTTCAAGCGATGATTGAACATGTGGACGAGGATGTTCTCTCAACGATTCCTCCGACTGAAAGCCGGCGATACCATGCCTTGCCGTTGATGCGCCTGCCATCAGGCCTGAGGATAGCGATTTCAGACCCGTTGGATTTCGAAACGTTGGACGCGTTGCGCTATCTGTTGAAAACGGATCTGGAGCCAGTGGTGGTTCCTCTGGCCAAGCTGGATGATGCGATTGTGCGGTTTTTCGGAAAAACGGATGAGTCCTTGGCCTCGCTGATGGCGAACATGGATGGGAGCGAACTGGAACTTAAAAAAGCTGGCACGGAGGGAGGAGACGAAACGGCAGAGGGAGACGCCCCGATTATCCGGTTGGTCTACGGATTGATTTTGGAAGCGCACCGATTGCGAGCCAGCGACATCCACATTGAACCGCTGGAGAAGAGATTGCGCCTGCGATATCGAATCGACGGAAACATGCAGGAGATGAAAGACCCGCCCAAGCGACTTCAATCCAGCATCATCAGCCGAATTAAGATCATGTCGAACATCAGCATTGCGGAGAAGCGGTTGCCGTTGGACGGCCGTATTGCGTTGGCCACGGTGGATGGGCCGACGTTGGATCTGCGGGTTTCGACCGTGCCCACGATCCACGGTGAATCTGTTGTCATGCGTATCTTGGACAAAAAGAATCTGATGCTGGGTCTGCCTGAGTTGGGATTTTTCGCAGACGACCAAGCGATTCTGGAACGGGTCATCAACTACGCGGACGGAATTTTCTTGGTTACGGGTCCGACGGGTTCGGGCAAGTCGACGACGTTGTACGCGTGCTTGAACACGATCAACAAGCCCGATCGCAAGCTGATCACCGTGGAGGATCCTGTGGAGTACCAGTTGCCTGGAGTCAATCAGGTTGCGGTGAATACGGAGATTGGAATGACCTTTGCGGCGGCGCTCCGGGCGATGTTGCGACAGGCGCCAAACATTATCATGGTGGGAGAGATTCGGGACGTGGAGACCGCCTCGATTGCGATCAATGCGTCGTTGACCGGGCACTTGGTGTTTTCGACCCTTCACACCAATGATGCTCCTAGTGCGATCACCCGTTTGGTGGATATGGGGGTGAAGCCGTTTCTGGTTTCTTCCTCAATTCGGGCGGTGCTAGCCCAGCGTCTCATCCGCAAGATCTGTCCTGACTGCAAGCAACCCTATACACCGACGGAGGCGGAATTGCGGGCGTTGAACCTCCTTTCGGCTAATTTGTCGGAGGCACGCTTTTCCAAAGGTCACGGATGCGACAGGTGTCGGGGAACAGGATATCGAGGACGAGCAGGAATTTTCGAGATTTTCGTCGTGGACGATGAGATTCGACACTTAATCAATGAAGGCGTGCCTGTGTCGAAGATTCGACAACGGGCGCGAGATTTGGGCATGCGAGTGTTGCGGGAGGACGGAATCCGTAAAGTGGTTTCGGGCATGACGACTCCGGAAGAGGTGATCTCAGCCACGATGGGAGATAAGGATTAATCATGGACGCGCGTCACCTACTTCCCTTTTTGCAGGAGCAGAATGTTT
>Ga0214923_10008589_pt1 | contig 10829 bp, 12 predicted proteins | sample LL1510_MetaG_FD_177993 | JGI IMG/M metagenome (GOLD analysis project Ga0214923, IMG submission 177993) | Freshwater microbial communities from Lake Lanier, Atlanta, Georgia, United States - LL-1510 | ecosystem: Environmental > Aquatic > Freshwater > Lake | place: USA: Georgia | collected...
AAGGTCCTGTCCTAGAGAAGTTCGACAGCCTGTTAAAAAATGGCCTAGACTTATAAAAAATAACTCTCTTTCAGGTGCTCTTGAAATAGCAATAATCCCTATCCTTTGATTTCCTTACACGCATTGGGGCTAGCCCGCATATTTCATACTGATTGTGATGAGGAGGTCGTGTTAGCAAACAATGAGAAGCTCGTCATTTGAAAGCGAGTGAGTATACTCGTTATTTCACTCTCCATTTATGATGTCCTCACAACCTCATCTCATTGCCCGTGCCTTACGCCAAACGTATCACTTGGGTGAAGCCTCGCTAGAAATTCTCCGTGGTATTGACCTTGAGGTTGCCATAGGTGAAGTACTTTTTCTTCGTGGTGCTTCTGGAGCAGGTAAATCAACCTTGCTCTATACGCTTGCAGGCTTGGAACATCCAGAGGCTGGAGAGGTGATTTTTGAAGGAAGCAAGCTTTTCAAACTCAAAAATGACGCTTTGGCCTTGTTGCGTAATGAACGTATGGGATTTGTCTTTCAATCTTATTTTTTGTTACCGGAATTAACAGCCCTTGAAAACGTTCACTTCCCTGCCATGCTTGCCGGCACACATCAGGAAGAAAAGGCTCGAGACCTCCTTGCGCGTGTTGGGCTTGAACATCGCCTTGATCATCTCCCCTCTCAGCTAAGTGGAGGCGAACAACAACGTGTCGCCATTGCACGCTCTTTGATCAATGATCCTAGCATTCTTTTTGCTGATGAACCCACAGGCAATCTTGACGCGGCGACAGGGGCGAGCATCATTGATCTCTTGCTAGAAGTAACCCAGCAAGACGGTCGCACCCTCATTGCCGTCACGCATGATCCTATCCTTGCCGCACGCGGAGATCGAGAGCTGCTCATTGTCAATGGATACCTTCAAACAATCGAGACTCTCTAGAAAAGAATGATTTGCTCATCAAAAAAAGAGATATTATCTTCAAACGTCATGAACGCATTTACTGAAAAACAACCCATGAGCACCGCTATTTCGGTCATGTTTTTTGATACTGATGCCGCGGGAGTCGTTCATAACATTGCTTACTTGCGCTTCATTGAAACAGCACGCACATTACTAGCCCTTGAGTATGGTATGGACTGGGCCTTCATGAAAGAGACTCAGATTTATCCGGTCATTGTGCGCACGGAAATTGATTATCGACGTCCTGCTCTTCTCGGAGACGCACTTGTGATTAAAGCCTGGCTTGGAGAAACGAGCGCAGCACGTTTTTGGTGCCATTTTAAAATTGAACGCCCCTCTGATGGCGCACTTCTTGTAACTTGCCAGCAATCGCTTGCTTTTGTGAAAATGCCTGAGGGTAAAGTACAGCGTCTTCCAGAAGGCTTTCCAAAGCCATTTGTACCTAGAATCTCGCTTCCTTCTGCGCATTAAGAATTTCATCCCTCTGAAAATAAATATCTATGCTGCAAAGAACTTATTTTTCTTTTTCCTTGCTAGTGACTCTTCTTATAGCGCTAGGACCATGCTTAGCAGCTTCCACATACGAAAAAAAACCTCTCACAAGAGAGGAATATCTTCCCTTCCTTAACATAAAGACAAACCCCGCTTGTGATCATCTCTATGATCTGAAGATGGCAGAGACTCTCTCTCAGATTTACCGCTCGGGGAATCCTGGGAATTATTGCTACTGCGGGCAAGATGACAACCAGGAACACCCGATGCTGTTCTTGTCTCACGCGTCTGCACAAGCCTATTGCGACTCACAAAATGATCCGATGAAACCGCCTTCTGAGGCTTTAACCCGGATATTTCATACTGATCGTAACGAGGAGACTGCGAAGGCTGATGGGGTAAGGCGAGTAATGAAGTCTGACGACGGCTGCATGAGTACATACTGCCCGAGGAAGACTACAAGCTTAACGCAGTATCCATCAGGCTCCCCGATCTCCACAGTAGATGAGTATGAAATATCTGGGTTAAGCACGCTCCCTGATCTGGGTGTTCACAAAAGCGAACATAGCGAACCAACCGATACAAACGTGTTACTTACGAGTTCTAGCCTCTACCCATGTGACTCCCTACTTTGCGCAAATATCATCACCTATCAGAAGGTCTTATCCTTTGATACACTCACCCCGCAAGAAGGAGAAGAACTATCTGAAACCTCATGGGCGATTGGAGGCATTGTCCTTTTCGCTCTCTTAGCAGGAACGAGTACTACTTGCTGCTGCAGTCATCGCATGACACATGGAGATGGAGACCAGATGGTGGCTACGCCTGATAAAGAACTAATCATTCCAAATAAAAACCCATTTCTTTTCAGACCTTCTTCACCACAAATCCAACTTGACTTTGGTCCTGAATCAGTCCAAGAAGACGTGACTGAATTTCTAAGCCCAGAACAGGAGTGCTCAACCTTAGACAATACATCCTCGACTCCATCACGAATTTTATACCTTTCAAAACATAGTAAAGATGCTTTCTTTCCTGTCCCTCTCAAAGGCTGAAAAGTAACGTGAGCTGCTCCACGAGCTAGCCTGTATATTTCACACTAATCTACTGCGGAAGCCGGGAAGCCAAATGAATGCTGCACCCAAGCTCACTTTTTGACTTGGGGAGAGCTGTACACATACAGCCCCGGTGTCAAAAAATTCGCCTGCGTTGACTTGTTTGGCGAAGCTCGTTTCGCACTTTCAGGGCTGCCTGTCAAAAAATTCGCCTGCGTTGACTTGCTTGGCGAAGCTCGTTTCGCACTTTCAGGGCTGCCTAAAGGCAATTGGCAATCGGCAATCGGTAAGTCGGCAAGTCGGCAAGTCGGCAGTCTCCCCCGCGGTCTCTTGGGCCGCCGGTGGTACCCCATCAGCCTGCGCGGCCTCCTTGTCACGATCAGCATGAAATATTAGGGCTAGTCTCCCTGGCTTTGTGAGTAGCTTACTTGCCTTTGTGCTTCTTTGTCTTGACTTTTGTGGCGGTAGCAGATGCCGTAGCTGTCGTGGCTTTGGCAGGAACCTTTGATTCAAGCGCAATGAGTTCTGAAACAGTGACAAATTGATAACCTTTCGCCTTTAAGGCATCAATGACTTGAGGAATGGCGTCAATCGTCCCTGGCTTGATATCATGAGAAAGAGTGATGGCTCCTGGCTTTGCTCCTGCAATGAGGCGTTCTGCTACGACGCTTGCACCCGGGCTTTTCCAATCGAGAGGATCCACCGACCAGAGCACAATGGTTAATCCCTCTTGCCCTTCGATCATCCGACTGAGATGAGGATTGATCGCACCATAAGGAGGACGTAACAAAGTCGGTTTTTTCCCAGTGGCTGAGAAAATTGCTTCTGAAGTCTTTTGAAGCTCCTCGTGTACTTTTTCATCTGAGAGCTTAGTGAGTACAGGATGGCTCCAACTATGACTACCAATTTCATGCCCCTCGCTAGAAGCCCGTGCCACAATGTCAGGAGAGTGGGCTACATTTTGTCCAATGACAAAAAAGGTAGCCTTGACTCCTTTTTCCTTAAGAATATCTAAGAGTTTTGGTGTGAGTGTTGGACTTGGACCATCATCAAAAGTAATCGCAATGTAGGGGCCATCGACATGCACAGAGCTGTAATTACGATAGCCTAAGTTGTTAGCTGAAAATCCTTTCACAGGAAGAGAATCACCTTCTGCTGGAATCACCAACATACCGCCTTGGGGTGTAGGGGCAGAACAATCGGTGTTAGAAATGCTAATAGGAACAGGAGAAACAGCTGTAGTCTCCTCACCCCAACTCAAGGAACAAGCAACCACGGTCAACAAAAAAACAAATAGGAAAATAAGAAAAAATTTATGCTTCATAAAAAATCACTTCTAACAGGCAAGATTAATGTTAATGATAGGGGTTTTAAGAAAGTTTTAAGCTTTTTGAGATTTATACTCGTAAGGAATAAAAAACAAACAATAATCGCTGTAATATTTGTTTTTCAATTCAATTCTCTGATTCTCTTTGTACATGCCCGAAAAAAAATCCATATCTCCTCATTCCATAGAATCTGCACTCGAACGCCTAGAAACAATCGTGAGCAGCATTGAGTCGACGCCACCTCCTTTGGAAATATTGATTGATCGCTACGAAGAGGGTGTTGGTCTCTTGAAATTATGCCAAGAGAAATTAACAGCAGCTGAACAACGCATTGAAATTATTTCGCGCAATGAAGGCAAAGAAGCCTCCCTCCAACCCTTTATAAGCTCTAATATGAATGGTTCATACTAGATACAGACTCTTGCCAGAGTAACTCTATTGCCGACAACAATGCTCTTCCACCTTCTATTTTGAACCAAGATCACTTCATCGATTCGCGAGCATCTCTTCAAGGACTACCAGAAAGTGAGCTTCCTAAGCTTGCCGAAGAGTTACGAGCAGAACTCATTAACACACTTTCTAAGACAGGAGGGCATCTTGGGCCTAATCTTGGCGTTGTGGAGTTAACCATTGCACTGCACCGCGTCTTTAATACTCCGCAAGATAAGATTCTCTTTGATGTCAGTCATCAAGGATATGTTCATAAAATGCTCACCGGGCGTCGCGATCAATTATCAAGCATTCGTCAGCATGGAGGCCTTAATGGATTCCTGCTACGCAGCGAAAGTGAACATGATTGTTATGGAGCAGGGCATGCAGGAACAGCTCTCTCGGCGGCTCTGGGAATGGCTACAGCACGTGATCACCATCAGGGTCAGGAACATGTTGTGGTGATTGCTGGTGATGCTGCTTTTACCTGTGGCACTAGCTATGAAGCCTTAAATAATCTAGCCGCTACCACCAAACGATTGATCGTCGTCTTAAATGACAATAAATGGTCTATTGCCAAAAACACAGGAGCCATTGCGCAACATTTTAATCGCATCACCACAAGCCCTGCATATGCCCATCTCCACGAACAAGCAGCTAAATTTGTAGAATGGATTGGTGGAAAAAGAGCTCGCCATCTTGCCCACAAAATTGAAACGGGCTTTAAGCAGATTCTTTTACCTGGTGTTATTTTTGAAAATCTCGGACTTCGTTATTATGGACCTATTGATGGTCACAATATCCCTTTACTCATTCGTACTTTTGAATTCCTGAAGACACAGCAAGAACCTGTCATCCTTCACATCTTAACTGAAAAAGGTAAGGGATATGCTCCTGCCATTGCAAAGCCAGATAAATTTCATGGTCTTGGAAAATATCAACCAGAGACAGGCGAAACCGACACTTCCATAACACCTACTTATTCAGAAATCCTTGGAAAGACACTTGCCAATTTTGCTGATCAAGATCCCTCTCTTGTTGCCATTACAGCAGCCATGCCGGATGGCACGGGCTTAATACACTTTGCCCAACGTCATCCAGAGCGATTTTATGATGTCGGTATTGCTGAAGGTCATGCTGCTCTCTTTGCTGCAGGAATGGCGACTCAAGGAATGAAACCATTTCTTGCTATTTACTCGACCTTTATGCAGCGGGCTTTTGACATGCTCGTTCATGATATTGCCTTACAAAATTTAAATGTCAGTCTTTGCATGGATCGTGCCGGACTCTCAGGCGACGACGGCCCAACTCATCATGGACTCTTTGATATTGCCTACTTGCGTGCTATTCCCAATATGATTTTAATGCAGCCTAAGGACGAAGAAGAGTTTGTTGATATGCTCGCAACAATGGCTCATTACACCAAAGGACCTATAGCCATTCGCTATCCTCGCGGGACAGGAACAGGAGCTACTCCTAAAAACAAGCCCCAGATTCTCCCCCTAGGAGAATCAGAAATCCTCTCTGAAGGCAAGGACATTGCCCTTTTTGGGTTAGGAAATTTTTGCCCAGTGGCCAGAGAAGTATCTTTCTTACTAGCTGAACGAGGCCTTGAAGCCGCAGTGATTAATCCCCGTTGGATTAAACCACTAGATACAAAAACAATTGATTTTTTTGTAAAAAAAATACGCTGCCTGGTTACTATCGAAGATCATGTTCTTCACAATGGATTTGGAACAGGAGTTGCTGAACACCTGAAAGATTCACAAGCAAGAACACCTCTACTAAGGATTGGCTGGCCTGATCAATTCATTGAACATGGCTCGCTTCCTATTTTAAGAAAAAAATATGGCCTCACTCCACAAGACATTACCGACAAGATCTTCTCTTTTTATAATTCTTATTGCTGCTAAGTACTTTTTCCTTTAAAAAGTTACCCTCCCTTTTTCAAATTCTTAGTCTCAAATTCTTAGTCTCTTATGCATTCTCAAAATATCGATCAAGCGTCTCTCATGATCCCTAACAAACAACTTCTTGTTAATGTTGTTAGCAAACGTGTGCGTCAACTCATGGCGGGCAGTCGTCCTTTAATTGCTAATTCCTTTAATATGGGTCTTGCAGACATTGCCCTTTTAGAAATTGCTGCAGGCCATGTGAGCGTGATGAATTTACTGTCTGACCAGGACGTTGTGTAAGTTTTCCTATCATGGAAAACATGGGCGTGAAGCGTATAGACCTTTCACGAATATATGGGCACTGATATCGTTGTGAATCGAAAAGCGCTCCGAGATTTTGAAATCCTCGAGCGCTTGGAGGCTGGTATTTCCTTGCGTGGCACAGAGGTCAAATCCATTCGTAGAGGACATGTTGATTTGCTAGGTGCTTTTGTGCGCGTTGACAAAAAGGGAGTCTATCTCTTTGATGCCACCATCCAAACATATGCCCAAGCAAGTCATGAAACACATGACCCAAAGCGCCCTCGATGTTTACTCCTCCATAAAACTGAAATTAGTCGTATCGCCGAGCAAACCTTGCGCCATGGAAGAGCGCTCCCTGCACTCCGCCTTTATTGGAAAAAAGGAAAAGTCAAAGTAGAAATTGGTATTGGTAAAGGGAAAAATGCAGGTGATAAACGCCAAGATTTAAAAAAGAAAGATGCCCATCGTGAGATGAAGCGTGAAGCAGCCCGTTTTGAGAAACAACGAGGATAATATCATCCACCCTTGAAGTGACGAACATGCTCCTTCTGATCGATCATTACGATTCCTTTACTTATAATTTAGTTCAATATTTTGGTGAGCTTGGAGCAGCTCCTCATGTTTATCCCCATGATCACATCACGCTTCAAGAAATTGAAACACTCCAGCCAGATCAACTCTGCATCTCACCTGGTCCAGGCAAGCCGGCTGATGCTCATGTCAGTAAGAGTATCATTATGCATTTTGCAGGAAAGATTCCGATCTTAGGTATTTGTTTGGGTCATCAATGTATTATTGAAGCCTATGGCGGCCGTATTATTCGAGCTGAACGTCTCATGCATGGAAAGACTTCGCTAATTTTTCATCATGGAAAGGAGATTTTTCATAATCTTGCTAATCCATTTTTAGCAATGCGCTACCACAGCCTCTTGGCAGAACGAGACACATTCCCTACCTGCTTAGAGATCACTGCAGAAACCGAAAAAGGGGAAATCATGGCCCTGCGTCATCGTGCATTACCCATTTGGGGAGTCCAATTTCATCCAGAATCTATTTTAACGACAGAAGGAAAACAACTCCTCAAAAATTTTTGCAACTCCTAGAGCATACTGAACGTAAAAACCTTAACTCGGATAGCAAGTAGTTGTGATCATCTCCTTCTCAAGTTACAAGACTATATGTTGAGGAGCTTTCTAGTCTTGATGACTCAAAATAATGGAGAAAGATACCTTACTACTCTTATTGATCCCATTGAAATCATTCCAACCAATTCATGAGATTAAAATTCAACCCTATAGAAATAGCGATGAGTACGACAAGGAGCAGCAATGCTGAGATTAATAAGCCTGGAGCTAGGAAAAAGAAATAACGAATCAATTGATTTTCGACAATAATCTCATATTGAGTAGGAATTTGAGGAGATGGAAATTGATCCGTAAGATGATTCATAATAATTTTCGACAATAATATGATGAAATCTAAAGACGTAAATGGAAAACAAAATTACTTTGAAGACTTTGTTCTTTTTAGAACAAAAAGCTTTGTTCTCACTATCGTCACATTATCTTGAAATAACGCTCGATCTTCGGCCTTACTTTTTTTAAAAAATCCCTGCATTCTTTCCTGTCACTGCAAAGTCATTTGACGATAGAAGAGCGTTTTATCTTACCTGTTATTACTTATCGCACCAAGCTCTTTTTTATCTTGTTCTGCGCGCGAAAGCCTACCCTGTAAACGCAATCGAATAGGCAAACCACTAAAAGACCACTGAGAACGGATCGCATGGAGTAGATATTTGTGATAGGAATCGGTCATTAATTTTGCATCGTTGACGAAGAGTAAAAATTCTGGAGTCTGAAAAGGAGGCCTAATGTCCGGAGCGACTTGTGTAGCGTAGAGCAGTTTAAAGCGTCGACCTCCTCGAGATGGAGGAGGTTGATGCTCCCAGACTGCTTTAAAAAAACGATTCAATTCTCCTGTTGTGATGCGAACTTCTGCCATGTTTCTTACCTCTTGAAGAGCACTTAAAAAACGTCCTATTTCGTGCCCAGTTTTAGCAGAAAGGCAGATCACTGGTGCGTAGTCCAAGAAAAAAAGTTCGCGGCGAATCATCTCTGCATGCTCACCTTGGGAAGCACGACCTCCATCCTCCTTATGAACAAGGTCCCATTTATTCATCACAATTAAACATGGCTTATAAGATTCCTGCAACATTCCTGCAATACGTTTATCCTGCGCCGTAATCTCAACGGTAGCATCCAGAACAAGAACCCCAACATCAGCACGCCGCAAGGCTTCCTGGGTCCTCATGGCGCTAAAAATTTCGACCGATGTATCTGGCTTAGATCGATGGCGCAAGCCTGCTGTGTCGACCAATAGATAAGGCAGCCCTTTTAATTCACATTCAATGTCGATGGCATCACGTGTTGTGCCAGAAATAGGACTGACAATACTCCGCTCTTGACCAAGAATTTTGTTGAGCAAGGATGATTTACCAACATTGGGACGCCCAACAATGGCAAGCTTAGGAATAGCGACTTTTTCTAACTCTACGAACCTAGAAGATCCCTCTTTTTCATTTAAATAGAGCGTTTTGTCATGTGTGTGAGCAACCTCATGTTGCTCATTGCCAATATTTGTATTGCAGAGTAAGGGCTCCTCGAGGCTTTGCCCTTGATTGAGTTTGGGCAATTGGCCCGTTATTATCTTGTCCTCAAAATATCTATCAATCGTATCTATCAAACTCTGCAATCCCAGACCATGCGCTGCACTCAGGCTTAGCATCTTTTCAAAACCAAGTTCATAGAAATCATTCACAAGTGGTTCATGCATTCTTTCATCAATTTTATTCACAACAAGAAAGAGAGACCGATGACTACGGCGCAGCTGATGTGCTAATTCACGATCTAAAGGAGTGATCCCAGCACGACCATCCACCACAAAAAGCAATAAATCTGCTTGCTGAATCGCAAGCATCGCTGCCGCATGTGTTGCCTGAGAAAACTCAGGATCTGGAGCATCTCCAATACCACCCGTATCGATGAGTTCAAAGGGCATCTTTCCTTTTTCACATACGGCAACAACGCGATCACGAGTCACTCCAGGTTGGTCGTGCACAATAGAGAGACGTCGTCCCAAAAGGCGATTAAAGAGAGAAGATTTGCCGACATTTGGTCGGCCAACAATAGCGATACGGTGCATGAAAAAAGCAAGTCAAGAGTGAAAGGTAAAGGCCATGAGGTAAAGAGTATTTTTAAAATCGGAAAATGAGTATGCTAATTTTTCACTTTTTGAGTGAAAGATCGCTACAATAAAGAAACTACTTAAAAAATAGCTATCCAAACATTGCATCAACGACCTTTGACTCCTTACTCTCAATCTGGCCTATCATGATCAGCTGCTTTTAAAAGTCCAATACCATCGAAAATATATCCTATTCCACTTATGAAAGTAACAACACCAGAAATCACAACAATCACTCCATAATATCTCCACTGCAAGAGCACAACTGCTATTGCAAACATCTGAGAAAAAGTCGCGGCCTTCCCAAGAAGACTAGGATACACATCAAGATAGCCGCTTAGAAAACGAAGCAGTACACATCCCGTAACAATAATCACATCACGAGTAATCACCAATACTGGAAACCAAACCGGTAATGAGCGATCCCAATTACTCACACTCAGCGTAATAATAGCGGTTAACATAAGACCCTTATCAGCAATGGGATCAAGAATTGCCCCAAGTTGAGATTTTAATGAGTAATGCCGCGCCAACCACCCATCGATTCCATCACTGAGGGCTGCGACTAAAAAGACGATAATAGCAGCGATACGCAATGTTTCCTCAGGTATACCTACCGCAACGCTATGGCCATAATAGACAGCTAAAAGAACAAAAATAGGAATTAGCAAAATTCGCCCTAAGGTAATTTGATTAGGCACAGTCATGAAAAAAAGTAATGGTTAACATTGATTTTTTATACTAAATCGTCTGTAGACACTACAAAAGCCTTATCTCGTAAACAAAACTGAGGCAAAAAAGAGCAACTATACTGTCCTTAACCCCAATTATTTCATACTGATCGTGACGAGGAGGCTGCGAATCCTGATGTAGACACCACCGGCGGCCCAAGAGACCCGCGAGGGAGACTGCCTTTAGGCAGCCCTGAAAGGGCGAGACGAGCACTGGTGTTGCCCGAGGAGCAATTCGAAGCTGACGCAGTATCCATCAGGTGTTCGCAAGGCGCAGCAGAATCGGTATGAAATATGCGGGCTAGCCTCAATGCGTGTAAGGAAATCAGAATTTAATATTGGAATAATATAGAATATATTGTGGTAGTAATGGTTGCAAATTGAGATAAGAACAAGGATGAAAATCA
>Ga0214923_10008590_pt1 | contig 10829 bp, 6 predicted proteins | sample LL1510_MetaG_FD_177993 | JGI IMG/M metagenome (GOLD analysis project Ga0214923, IMG submission 177993) | Freshwater microbial communities from Lake Lanier, Atlanta, Georgia, United States - LL-1510 | ecosystem: Environmental > Aquatic > Freshwater > Lake | place: USA: Georgia | collected 2015-10-15
GAGCGGAAGCCGCGCCGGCTGCGAATCGAAGGCGAACGCGGCCACGAATCCCGGCCGGCGGGCCGCCAGCGGCGGGTCGACGCGGCGGTTGCCGCCGGGGTCGTCCCAGTCCACCTGCCAGTCCCCCTCCACGACGAGGCTCATCCGGCCGCGTTGCCTCCAGGCCGGCACGCCGGCCACGGCGAATCCGAGTGGTTCCAGGGTGGTCGCCCCCGTGGCGTCGACGGGCCGCTCGCAGCGGAGTTGGATCACGGCGCGTCCCTCTGCGTCGGGCCGGATTCGCACCCGCGCCTCCGGTTTTTCGAGATCGTCCGTCACGCCGATGAGTGCCGCGGGCTGCCCCACGCCTTCGATCCGCGTGCGGGCGGGCAGGGCGATGCGCACCTCCGTGGTGTTCGCGGGAAGCCCTTCGAGCCGCACGCTGGCCTCGGTGGCGGCGATCGTGCCGTCGATTCGCACGACGCTCTCGACGGTCGCCTGCGGCGGCGCGTCGCCGGACCCGTCGCCGCCGGCGCGGCTGGCGAGCCGCAGCGTGACCACGCCCGACAGGCCGGTGCATTCGACCACGCTCCCTCCCGTGTCCGCGGCCTCGACCTGCGGCGCGAGGCCTGCGGGCCGCACGTCGACCTGCGGCGCGTCGCGTGGGGTGCGCAGCCGCACGAGTGAGGCGGTGGCCCTGGGCAGGTCCAACTGGAGCGTGTCTGCCGCCGGATCCCGCTCCACGGCGACCACGCCGACGAGTGTCACCGTGTGCAGCGAATCGACCGTGGCCTCGAGCCACGCGTCGTAGCCGCCCGTCGCGGCATCGGCTTCGAGCAACAGCCGGCCTTCACCGTCGTGCTCGGGGGTCGCCGTGAGTGCCAGGCCGGAGAGCGCGAGCGGCACCCGGGCCCAGCCGGCGCGCGTCTGCCGCAACCGGAGCGTGATCGTGAGTTCGCACACGCCGCCGCCCGTGACGGCGACATCACCGCTCACTTCGACCCGCTCGAGCACGGCCGCCGGCGGCTGTGGCACGCCAGGCAGGCCGTCCTTCAGCCGGAGCAGTTCGACGAAGTCGCGGTAGCCGAAACCGGGCACGGGCACGAGCCGGCCGGCGTCGTCCCGCAGATAAAATATCTCGGGGCCGACTTCCTTGGCCGCGGGCGCCGGTTCCGCGCGGGCAGCGACACACCCTCCCAGGAGGGCCCAGGTGAGCAGGGGCACGAGAGTGCGGCGCGAGCGGCTCTGCATCGACGAGCGAAATCCTTCGAGACGTGCCGGGGATCCTCAACCTCACGATAGTTCCCGTGGTGCCACGCCGCACGCGCCGTTTCCCGCCGCGGCCGCGCCAGCCCGCACGACCGGCGAAATCGTACCGTCCCGCGGGGCTGGTGGGCTCCGAATAGTCGCTGCATGCGGGCCCCGTCGCTTTCGCTGCGGGCTTTCCGGATCCAGAGCAGGACCCGCTTTTCACCCGTTACGAGGGGGGCAGGATCTGCTGCAGTTCGGCCAGCAGGCCGGCTGTGGCCGCGGCGATGAACACCGGCCGGTCGAGCACCGGCGGCCCCGGTGGCCCACCGGCGAACGGCCCCACGGCGCCCCCGGCCTCGGCCACCAGCAGCAGGCCGGCCGCGACATCCCAACTCGCGATCCGGCGCACCCAGAACGCATCGAGCCGCCCGCAGGCTATGTATGCGAGGTTGATCGCTGTGGAGCCCGTACGCCGCACGGAGTGCACGTGCGGCACGACGGCCAGGAAGTCGGCCACGGCTCCCGAGTCGGCCGTCACGTGTGGTGGGAAGCTGATCGCCACGAGCGCGTCGTCCGGGTCGGTCGCCGCGCCGGTGCGGATCGGCCGGTCGTCGAGGAACGCGCCGCCGCCGGCACGGGCGGTGAAGCACTCGTCACGCTCGGGATCGTAGATCGCGCCCACGAGGATCTCGTCGCCGCGGGCGAGGGCCACCGACACGCAGTAGGCCGGGAAGCCGTGCACGTAGTTCGTGGTGCCGTCGAGCGGATCGACGATCCAGCGCAGCCCACCGGGGGCCACGGCCGGTGTCTCGGCCTCCGGCAGCGACTCTTCGCCGACGAAGCCGTGGTCGGGAAAGGCGCTGAGCACGATTCTGCGGATCTCGCGCTGGGCGGCAATGTCGGCCTCCGTGACGAGATCCCGCCGGCCCTTCTGCGAAACGCCGAACCTTCCCCGCCAGCCGGCGAGCACCCGGCCGCCGGCCCGCGCCGCCGCCGCGCACACCTCGAGCTGATCCGGCTCTCCGCGGCCGCGCGCGGCGGGTATGATCCGCGGGTCCGATTCCCGATCCAAGCGCACCTCCACGGTTTCGTCGGTCCGACGCCGTCATGATGATACCAGCATGAAGACCTTCCCGTCCGCAACCGCGTGGTCGCTCTCCGGCCGCCGTGCCACCTGCCCGCTCGGCGGCGTCGCCTCCGTGCTCGATCTCGATGCACCCGGTGCGGGCCTCGGCGTCGGTCCGTCGTCCGCCGCGTCCGCCGACCGCCTGCTCGGCATCGACCTCGATCCCGAGAGCCGCTGCGTCGACGTGTGGTGTCGGGGCGGCGACATCACGGCCGTCTACGAGACGCTCGATGGCGGGCGGCTCCGGGCCACGGCGATGTGGCGGGCCGCCCCCCGCTGGTGCGAAGGCACGGACGGCGGCTGGTGCCGCGAGCTCGTGGTGTCGGCGCAGACGCCCGTCCTCGAGACGGCGCCGCGCATCGTCGTCGTGGCCGACATTGCGGCTGAAAGTGCCGCGCCGGTCGTGTGCCACGCCGGCCGTCTCGATCCCGCACCGCCCGGCGCGGACCCCCACGGCTTCCTCGTGGCCGGTTCCGGCGACCGCGCCATCCTGTTTCTCGTGCATCCCCTCGACGCCCGCGGCGCGACCGCGGCAGTCTCCGGCGGCCGCGTGCGAATCACCGCGCGGCTGTTTCCATCCGCCGTGGAGAAGGGCGTGCTCCTCCGCAGCCGCGTGATCGCCGCCAGCGGTCCGGCGGGCACGGCGACCGCCCCCGGCTCGTGGGCCGCGACGGTCGCCACGGCCTTCGCCGCCTCCGAACCCCCTCTCACCGCCTAAGAATCTGCAGCCCGTCAGGGCTGAATTCCGCGCGAAATCCAGCAGTCGTTTTTGCCCTTGGAGCGATCCGGGAGCCGGCGTTACATTGCCCCCATCTTTCCCGCATTCCCTTGCCATGGATCGGCTCGGGTGACCGCCGGCGTGCGTCGGCGGCCCGGCGGCCGGTTCCGCGGCAGCCCCTTCGGGGCCACTCGGAAAGGCACCAGCCGTGGCAGATCTCGTGTTTGCGTTCGATGCGGCGCTGGACCGGCCGATCCCCGTGCCCAAGGGTGCGCCCGACGCCGTGGCGGAGGCCGTCGCCGAGGCGCCGTTCGCCGCGTTCCGCACCGCCGTCGCCACGGCGAAACAGACGCGGGCCGCGGCGCTCGTGCTGTTTGGCAACACGCTTGATCCGCTGCGGGCGAGCCCCGCGCAGGCGGCCGCACTGCGGGGGCAGATCGAGGCGCTCGCCGCCGAGGGCTGTCGCACGGTGTGGGTGGCCGATGAACCGGCCGAGGTCGCCAACGTGGCCCGGGCCCTGGCGGAGCCGCCCGGGCTCGCGTTCGTCACGCCCGTGTCGCCGCTGCGGCTCGATGTCCGCGGTCTGGCGGTCGAGATCTGCTCGTCGCGCGGCCATGCGCACGCGGCCGCCCATCATCCGCCATCGTTCGCCTCGGCCCATTCGTCGCTGCTGCCGGCCCAGCGCCGGATCGTCATCGGTTGGGATGACGCCTGGACGTCGCTATCGGCTGAGCCGGCCATGTCGCACGCGCTGCCGGCGCCGCTCCCGGTGGGTCCGTCGTGGGGACCGCACGGCACGCTGTTCGTGTGGGGCTCGCGGCGGCTCCAGCCGGTGCCGCCGGGGGTGCATCAGGTGGCCCCGCTCCAGGCCCGCAGCGACCGCGAGCCCGCGGCCGGCGGCTGCGTGGCCGCCACGCTCACGCAGCCGTCTCCCGCCGGCGCGTCACTCACCGCGTCGGGGCTCGGCCGCGGCGAGCCGCTCGGCGAGTGGGAGGGCGACTGGAAGGAAGTGCCCACGCACCACGTGGCCTGGCGCACGCTCTCGCTCACATCGCTCTCCGGAGACGACGAAGAGCTGGCGACCACGATCTGGTCGGCGCTCGAGGGAATGTCGATCGACGCCCGCGGTCCGGTGCAGATCGTGCGGTGCGCGGTGGACTGCGGCGGCAGCATCACGCGACGGGTGCACGTGTCCGAGATCGAGGCCGAGACGATGGCCCGCGTCCGCGAGGTTTCCGATCCGGGCGCGATCCGCAGCTGGTGCCGCGAGATCGAGGCCGATCGGCACGAGCCCCCCGACGTGCTCGTGCGCAACGCCTCGGCCGCGAAGGCGGGGGGCGCGGCGTCGTTCGCCGCCGGCGTGGCCGAACTGGTGCTCGACCTGGAAACCAGGGAGGCCTCCGCGGTGCCGCGCGAGGCGGGGTGGCTGGCGCTCGAACTGCTGGAGTCGACATGATCATCGAACGCATCGACATCGACCGCTTCGGCGCCCTCGCCGACGTCACGATCGACGGCCTGAACGCGGGCGTCGAGGTGCTCCACGGGACCAACGAGACGGGCAAGACCTCGCTCCTCGAATTCGTGCGCGGCGTGTTCTTCGGGTTTGGCAGCCTGTTTCGCCGCGGCGTCCTCGACCCGAACCGTCCCTGCGGCGGGCGGCTCGTGGCCCGGGCCGGCGTCGATTCCCGGCGGATCACCGTCGAGCGGCGGCACGAGGGGCCGCATCTCGAGCGGCTCACCGCTGCGAGCTACGCCACAGAAGACAATCTCCCGCTCGCCGACAGCCTGACGGTGCTCGACGCCGACGATTCGGCGGCCACCGCGCTGTTCCTCCGCGACTTCATCGGGGTGATCGACGAGCGCACGTTCACGGCGGTGATGGCGTTCGGCCTCGACGAGCTGCACGAACTCCGCACGCTCGATGCCGACGGCTGCGGCAGCCGGCTCTACGAGCTCGCCAGCGGCCTCGACCGCTCGAAGGTGGCGCTCGTGCTCGCGAACCTGCGGTCGGCCGTGCAACGGCTCGATGCGGGCGATCCGGAGGTGTCGCCGCTGGCGGCGCTTCGCCAGCGGCGCAGCGCCGCCCTCGCGCGGTTGGCGGCGATGAATGCGCCCGCACTCGATGCCGGCGCCCTCGCGCTGGAACGGGCGCGGATCGACGCCGATCTCGTCGCCTGCGAGGCCCAGGCGGCGGCCGCGCTCGCGGCCGAGGAGAAGATCCGGTCACTCCTGCCGCTGGCCCCGCTCCACGCCGAGCGGGCCCGCGCGGCCGCCGCGCTCGCCGAGCTCGAGGCCACGCCCGCCATTCACGCCGACTACGATGCCTGGGAGCTGGCGTCGAAAAACCGCGACCATCTCGCCCGGCTGGCGCGTAAAAAGAAGCGCGTCCGTAGCCGGATCGCCCGGGAGCTCGCGACGCTGCCCGTCGATGCGGTGGCCCGGAAGAAGCGGGCCGCGATCGTGGCGGTGTGCGACGAGCGGCCGCGGCTCGAGCGGGTGATGGCCGAGGTCGCGCGGGCGGAGTCGGCCGCGCGGCAGGCGGCCCGGCGGTTCGGCGAGGCGCTCGGCGCCGCGGGGCTCGTGCGGCTGATCGCGCCGGAGCGGTCCGCCGGTCAGTCTCTGGAGACGCTCGCCGATTCACCGCTGCCGGTCGGGCTCACGCACTCGTTCGGGCCGCTCAAGGCCCGCGGCCGCGACTACAGGGCCGCGCTCGCCGAGGTGCGGGCGGCCGAGCGGCAGGTCGCGGAGATGCGCGGCGGCCTCGACACGACGAAGGGCGCGATCGCCACGGCCGGCTCCGGCCTGCCGATCGCCGCCGCGATCGAGGAGGCGAGCGGCCGCGTGGCGCTGTATCGCAATCGGCTGGCGGCGGGCGAGCGGCTCGCCGAGCTCGACCAGGCGCTCGCCCGGATCGACCGCGAAGTGGCCGCGAGCCGCGAGGCGCAGCTGCTCCCGGTGGGCTGGCTGATCGGCCTGGGCGCGGTGTTCGTGCTCGGCGCCGGCATGCTGCTTTCGGGGCTGCTGCTGCCGGCCGCGGTGACCGGGTCGCTGGCCTACGCGCTCGCCGCGCTCGGCCTGGCCGGCACCGGACTGGCCTCGGTGGCCACGTGGTCGCTCGACCGGTCCGCCTCCGGGCGGTTCGAATCGGCCCGCCAGCAGCACGAGATGGTGCGGAAGCAGCGGGGCGACCTCGCGGCGCAGTGTGCCGCGCTCGACACCCGGATCGACGGCGTGCGGGCCACCGCCGAGCGGGTGCCGGGTGAGTTTCACGCCGCGCTCGAGCGCCGGGCCGCCCTCGCCCAGGCCGAGGTCGATCGCCTCGAGGATCTGGCGGCCCGCGAAGGCTCGCTGCACGCGCTCGCCGACCGGGTGACCGTCGCCGAGCAGGCGCTCGCGCGGGCGGCCGCGGGCCGCGCCGCCGCACGGAGCCGCTGGAAGCGGTCGCTCGTGCAGCGCGGGCTGCCTCCCACGCTCACCACGGCCGACGTGCGGGCGATCTCCCGCCACCGGCAGGCACTCGTGCGGCTCGACGACGAGCGTCGCATGGCCTCGGACGAGGCCCGGCTGCGCCGTGAGGAATCGGCGGGGCTCGTCGCCCGGATCGAGGGCGTGATGGTGGAGTGCGACATGCTGCCGGAAGGTTCCGCGCTCGAGCAGATCGATCAGCTCCGCGAGCGGCTCGACCGCGATGCCGCCGCCCACGCGTTGCGGGGCAAGCTCGAGCGCAGGCTCAACAGGGCCCGCGAAGTCCACCGGGCGGCCGTCCGCCGCTTCAAGCTCGCCGAGCGCCGCGTGCAGGAGATCATCGCCCGCTGGGGTGTGGCCACGGAGGCTGAATTTCTCCCGCTCGTCGATCGTCGACCCCTCGTCGACGACGCACGGCGGCGGAGCCACGCCGCCGAAGCCGCCTGGCTCGAAGCCCGCCGACGCGTGCCGCATGCCGATGAGTTTGCCGGCTGGTTCGCGTCCAACGCGGGCGTGTCGCCAGCAGACTCTGGAACAAGTCTGCCGCCGCACGACGCGGCGCCCGTCGACCCGGGAAACCCCCGGCGTTTCCTGCGGTCGACCCAGTGGACAAAGGCCGTGGAGGGCTTTGTCCACGAACAGTTGGACGCGCGGTTGGCCGAAGCGCACGCCGCCACGGCCGCGGCGGACGCCGCGGCCGTACGGGCGGCCGAACGGAGTCGGGCCGCGGCCGCGCGGGCGGAGTCGGCGGCCCGCGATCGCTCCACCGAGGGCGTGCAGCTGGAGATCGCGGAGATCGAGCAGGATCTCGAGGGGCATCTCCATCGACGTCGGCTGCTCGAGAAGGCGGCGTTTCTCCTCGAGGAGACCCGGGCGGCCTTCGCCCGCGACCACCAGCCGGCCGTGCTTCGCGAGGCCTCGCGGTGGCTCGCACGGCTGACGGAGGGGCACTATGTTTCGGTCACCACGTCGATCGACGAGGCGCGGCTGGAGGTGCACGATGCCGAAGGCTCCCCGTGGAGTCCCGACCGGCTCAGCCGCGGCACCCGAGAGCAGGTGTTTTTGGCCCTGCGTCTCGCGCTCGTGCGCGACCTGGAGCGGCACGGCGTGCACCTGCCGGTGGTGATCGACGACGCGCTCGTGAATTTCGACGACGCCCGCGCCCTGGCGGCGGCCCGCGTTCTCATGGAGTTCGTGGGCGACGAGCCAGGCAAGCGGCAGATGCTCGTGCTCACCTGCCACGCCCACGTGGCGCGGATCTTCACCGAGGTCGGGGCAGCCGTGCGGTCGCTGGGCGATCGCGCGAGCGGCTGGCCGCAGCCGCGCGGTCTTCCGGAACGCGAGGCTGCTTCGTCGCGTCGACCGCGCGAGCGGAAGCGGCCGCGCGTCGCAGTGGCCGAGCCGGAGCCCGTGGAGCCGCGGAGGCCAGGCGAAGAGCGTGTCGCCGAATCGACCTGGGAGGCGGAAGAGTTTTTCTTCGGCCGCGGTCCACGGCGCGAGCCCCGCCGGCGGCGGCGTTGAGCACGCGGGGCAAGCGTCTCGCTTGCCGAGATTTACCGGCGACCGGGACGGTCGCCCCACTATGCCCGCAAGGCCGCCTCGCCGAGGTCGCGGATGTATCGCTGGCGCATCTGCGCGAGCAGCAAGCCCAGGAACACGTTGAGGCCGAGCGAAAGGAACAGCGCGATCAGGCTCCCGATCAGCCAGCCCCACGGCTTTTCCGTCACGAGCGTCTTCGGTTCCGCCTCCATGAGCCGCACCGACGACGGCGCGACCGCGGCCACGGGGGCGGCCCGCGGTCGCTTGGCGGCCTCCACGATCGATCGCTCCACCGCCGCCGGCCACGAGTCGGCCACGTAGATCTTCACGCGCCGCACGTTGCGCGAGTCGGGCGGCATGTCGCTCGTGAACGTGTATGGATTGGCATTGCGCACGAGGTCTGGCTCGACCCGTACGAGGTACTCGCCGCTGCCTTCCTCCGTCGGCACGTACGCCGTCTCGATGCCGGTTGCCAGGAGGCCGGCGAGCAGGAATGCCATCTTCATGAACATGGGCGGGGGTTCCTCGATGCGGGCGGTTGAGTCAGGAGGATTTCACCCTGCCGACGGGCGTTTGTGCAACTGCCGGTGGTGGCTCGCCGTCCGCGCCCGTCAGCGGGGCCGTTCCGCGGGAGAAATGATCGAGTTCGGTTTGGAGCATGGTCAGGGCGGCCTGCAGGAAGGCCACGGCGATCGGCCCCACGAAAATGCCGATGGGCCCGAGCGCCCCCACGCCCCCGAGCACGCTGAGGAGGGCCAGCAGCGGATGCAGCTTTGACTGACCGTGGAGCACGATCGGCTTGATGATGTTGTCGATCGTGGAGACGACGCCCATTCCCCAGGCGGCGAGGCCGGCCGCGGTCCAGGTGTCCTTGACGAAGAACATGAGATACAGGCTCGCCGCACCCCACACGGACGCCGCTCCCACGAACGGCACGAGGGCCCCGAAGAACGTGAGCAGGGTGAGGAGGAACACGCCCTTCAAACCCGCCACGGAAAACCCGATCCCGGCAAGCACGGCCTGCACGAGCGCAGCGAGCAGCGTCGACGACACGACCGCCCGGCTCACCTCCTCGAACTCCTCGAGCAGCTGCCACTGGTAGCGGGTGTCGAGGGGTACCAGCCGCGTGACGGCGGCGAGCATCCGCCGGCCGTCGGCCAGGAAATAAAACAGCGCCACTGTCATCACGATCAGCCCGATCACGAACTTCACGAGCACCACGGGCGTGCGGGCGGCGATCGGGCCGATCCACTCCTCCGCCAGTTTCCGCACCTCGCCGTTGACCGCCTCGGCGGTGAGGTGCAGGCCGGTGGCGTTGTTGAACGCCTCCACGAGGCCGCCGAGCACGTTGGCGTCGAGCTTGAGGCCGTCGGGCGCCCGCAGCATCGCCACGGCCTCGCCGCCGGCCCGGGCCACGATCAGGAACAGCGGCACGAGCACGATCAGCAGCACGAACAGCGTCGTCAGCCCCGCCGCCACCCACTCCGGGGCCGGGAGCCGATCGCGGAGCCGCCGGTGGAGCGGGCCGAAGATCACGACGAGCATCGCCGCCAGCAGCAGCGGCAGCAGGAAGCTCGACATCACACGCAGCGAAAGCAGCCCGAACACGGCGATCAGGCCGAGAATCACGCCGAGTGAGACCAGTCGTGTCATGGGGTGCCCTGGCGAACGAGGTCGCGGCCATGGGAAACCTGCGGCCCGACGAGTCACCAGTGTATGCGGGCGACGCCCGTCGCGCCAGCATGACGCTCGGCCCGCGGTGCGGGTATCCTGTCCGCGGTCGCCGGACTCGAAACGCCGGACGACGATCTGCTCCCGCCTTCACGCCGGCTCCCCGATGCCTATTCCCGACGTCTCGCTGGTGGTGCCGGTGCGCGACGAGGCGGACAACATCGGTCCGCTGATCGAGGAGATCCGTTCCGTACTCGACGCCGCCGGACGGCGTTGGGAGCTGTTCGTGATCGACGACGGCTCGGCCGACGCTTCCTGGGCGGCGATCGCGGCGGCGGCGGCCGCCGATCCGCGTGTCACGGGCGTGCGGCAGCCCGCGGGCCTCGGCAAGTCGGCCGCTCTGGCCGTCGGATTCGCCCGCTGCACGGGGCCGTTCGTGGTGATGCTCGACGGCGACGGCCAGGACGACCCGGCCGGCATCCCGGCGATGCTGGCGCGGCTCGAGGCGGAGGGACGGCCCCGGATCGATCTCGTCAACGGCTGGAAGACGCCGCGGCGCGATCCGTGGCACAAGACGCTCCCCTCGCGCGTGTTCAACGCCCTCGTCGGATTTCTCACGGGGCTGCACCTGCACGACCACAACTGCGGCCTCAAGGCCTTTCGCCGTGAGGTCGCCGAGGCGCTCGTGCTCGACGAGGGCATGCACCGGTTCATCCCGGTGCTCGCAGCGGCCCGCGGGTTTCGGGCCGTGGAGATGCCGGTCCACCACCGGCCCCGCCGGCACGGCCGCTCGAAGTATGGCATGGCCCGGTTCTTCGCGGGGCTCGCCGATCTGGCGCGGGTCGCACCGCGGGTTCGCGGCCGGGGGCTGCTCGCCTCGTCGGCACCACGCGAGATGCCGCGCGGCCGGCTGCGCCGGAGCGTCTACCTCCTCTTCGCCGCGCTCGCTGCCGGGGCCGTGCTCGGCCGGATCGGGTCGGTGGCGAGCATCGACAAACTCGCGCTCGAGAAGCGGCTCGTCGCCGACGCGATCGCCGCGGCCACCGCGGCCGGGCTGCCCGCCGATCCCGCCGCGGTGGC
>Ga0214923_10008591_pt1 | contig 10829 bp, 11 predicted proteins | sample LL1510_MetaG_FD_177993 | JGI IMG/M metagenome (GOLD analysis project Ga0214923, IMG submission 177993) | Freshwater microbial communities from Lake Lanier, Atlanta, Georgia, United States - LL-1510 | ecosystem: Environmental > Aquatic > Freshwater > Lake | place: USA: Georgia | collected...
CGGGGACGCCGCCGATGGCTTCGGCTTCGGTCGCCAGATTTCATGGCCGGAGGCGGCTTGCCGCTTCCGGGCGTCCTCGACGATGGCCGCGAGATCGTGCCCGAACTTTTCAGCGATGCGTCGCCGAGTCGCGTGAATGTCTTCGATCGTCGTGTCGCGATCAGGAGATTTCTGTGTCATCGTTCGGCAGCTCCTCCGGCGTGCAGATGATCGGCCTCGCAAGTCCCGCGCGGTCCAGTACGCCACAAACCTCGGGAAGGATTCGTGCATTCGCAAGGTGCGTGCAGTTCCACGTCAGCAAGTAGCCTACTTGGTGATGAGCCACCATGGCGATGTGCAAGGCATCAACGCTCGCCGCGCGTGGCAGAATCGCCTTTCGCGGGATCGCTTCGGCGATGTCCAGGATTGCCCCTTCAACAGGCAGGACAGGGACACCTGCGAGCGTCTCGAGTCGCCTCTGGGCCGGGGCGGAATCACCATCCGCCGCCTCGTCGAGTACGGACTGCGAGGTCATCAGTTCGTGGTTCAACCGCTCTGCAGCCCACTACCGTTGCGTCGACAGTCGCCGCGCCGCCGCAGCGACTCGACTGCTCGGTCGCCCACGAAGGTAGCTGACGATCGACGTTTCCACGTAAAGAGTCGGCATAGCTTCACCGGATCGACAGCAGGTTGAACGCGGCCAGCGACAGCATCGTCGTTCCGCCAGTCGGCGGCAAGCGCCGCTGAGCATGTGAGCCGGCGGTTGGATCGACGTTCATCACGGCAGGGACGGTACCTTCGGGTGCCGCCCCGGCCCTTTTCTTTTTCTCTCAGGGAGGGTTCCATGGTGAAAATCAGCACGCTCCACGACCGGCCGGTACGGCATGTGCGATTCATGCCCGACGGCACGGTCACTCCGAAACTCTGCGAGCGTCGATCCGATGGCCGCGCTCGCCAGCTCCCCGTGTCACTGGGCAACTGGTTGGTCGGCCGTGATGTCTATCGCTCGGAAAGCCACGTGTCCCGCCGTGCCCAGGCCCGCAGTCTCTCTCGCCGATGCGGGCGACGCCCTGGTGGGCAAAAACCACATTCAACCGTCCGTGCCGTGGCGGGGGGGCAGGTCGGTGCGGATCGGCAGGCATTCTTTGATCCAGCAGAGCAGCGGTGCCGCTGCAAGCATCAGTGCACGCGACGACGACAGGGCGCCGAAGAAGCGGCCCATCACCAGGATGCTTCCAAGACAGGCGAGGGCGACCACGATACCCCCGGCAGCCGTGCGGCCCCGCGCGGCGCTGCCGCAGAAGGCCGCCGTGCCGCACACGGCAGCGAAGGGCAGACCCAGCATGCCGGCCGACATGTAGCCGGTGAGCATCGTGGTGACACCAGCGGCAATGCTCGTGATCGCAAGTGCGCACCAGACGGCCCTCGCGTGGCCGCGCTCTTGAAGAGTCATCATGCTCAGCCACTGGATGACGAGCGCCATGGCGATCCCGCCGAGGATCATCACGCGTTGTCCCGTCGTCCATGTGTCGGCACTGTTGAACTCGGGCCCCGCCAGATAGATGCTGCCATGCAGCAGGATCGGCACGATCGCAGCCGCCATGGCCAGCCGCGTGACCCATTGCCAGAGGGCGGTGGGCCGGGCGGCGGCGAGAACCGTCTCCGTGATCACGACCATCGGCACGACCAGCAGCAGCAGGCGGTCTTTGTCGGTGCCGGGCAGGCTGCCGGGCCGCTGGCCCAGCGCGATGGCGCCGGTCAAAAAGCCCGCGCCGATCGCGAGCGGCCAGCCCAGGGCAGCACGGCCGGCATCGTCGGGCCGCTTGAGGCCCGTGGAGCCGATCAGGATGGCTGCCGCCGCGATCGCGGCGGCAGCCATGGCCTGCAGGATGACGAATGGATCGGGCATCGGATCGCCTCCGGGCTACTTCTTGATCCCCTCGAAACTGATGGAAAGATGGACATCGTCGCCGACGGGCCCGACCATCGTGCTCATCCCGAAGTCCGACCGCTTGAGCACCACGTTGGTCGTGTAGCCGATGCGCTGCACGCCCGTGGGAAACTCCGCCCTGCCGCCCCCTTCGACCGGAAGCACCACGGTCTTCGTCACGCCGTGCAACGTGAGGTCGCCCGTGACCTCGTAGCCGCTCGCGGTCGGCTTCACCGCCGTGCTCTTGAAGGTGATCAGCGGAAACTGCTTGCTGTTGAACCAATCGGGACTGCGGAGATGGTCGTCGCGCTGCTGGTTGCCCGTGTCGATGCTGTCGGTCTTGATCTGCAGCGTGAACGACGTGTTCGCCGGATCGGGGGCGGTGCGCACGGTGCCCTCGACGGCGTTGAAACGGCCATACGTCCAGCTGATGCCGAGATGCTGGATCTTGAAGTGGAAACCGGCGTGGGCGGGATCGAGGGCATAGTCATCGGCCCGGGCCGGGCCGACGAAGCCGATCGCCGCGAGTGCGCAGGTCGAGTAGAGCAGCTTTTTGAGCATGGTCATGGAGCTTTCCCTTGTCAGGCGGAACCGAACCGGCCGGGCTCCTCGACGTGAGGCGTCCGGATCTCGTCAGGGCGCAGCGGCAGCGGGGGGCTGCCGCAGTTTTACGAGCAGGCGATTGAGCTCGGCGATCTCCGCAGGCTTCAGATGGTCCATCTGGCGGCGGTGAAGGTCGAGCACGGGGGCGTCGAGTCGTCTGAGCAAGGCCAGCCCCTGCTTCGTGATATGGACGAGCACGACACGGCGGTCGGCGGCCGTTCGGGCTCGGATTGCCAACCCCGCGGCTTCGAGGCGATCGACGAGCCGCGTTATGTCCGGTGTCTGTGTCACCATCTGCGCGACGATCTCCTGGCATGGCAGTCCGGCGCCGCTCTGGCCGCGCAAAATGCGCAGGACGTTGAATTGTGGCGTCGAGATGCCGTGTCGCTCGAACAACGCCGCGGCGTCACGAGCAAGGAAGTCGGCGGTGCGCAGCAGGTTGAGCGTGGCCTCCTGCTCGGGGCAGTCGAAAGGATTCTTTTTCCGCAGTTCTGTCTGGAGAACGGACCTGGCCATGGGGCACTTTATATGTGGAAACAAATATCGTGTCAACGGAAAGAGGCGCGAGGTTTTTTCGAGGGAGTCTCGGCGTTCACTCAGGACTGCCCGTGGATTCCTGCCGTCCCTCGCGGCGCTTTTCGCTGGGCAACGCCGCCCGGATCGCCTCGTCGTCCATGCCGTGAACGGCCACGACCTTGGCGGGCGACCCATGGCCGCTCACCACGGTGATGCTCGATGCGTCGACGCCGAGTCGGTCGGCGAGCAAGGCGACGACCGCCTCGTTGGCCCGGCCCTTCTCGGGCGGTGCCTTCACCTTCACCTTGAGCGAGTCGCCGAGCCAGCCCACGACCTCGTCTCGGGACGACCCCGGCACGACCTTCAGGCTCAAGCGTGCCATGCGACCGAGCGCACCTTTTCGGTCCGGATGAAATCCGCGCTCGCCGGGAACCTGCGGCGGCCCAGAGTCTGCGCGGTCGCGACACCGATCAGCGTGGCCATGCTAGCCCGGCGGCTTCGCGATCGGGAATGCCGTCGCGGCCGCCAGCCCCCCGACGAACACGGTCTGGATGGCACTCCGCACGGGCGTGCCGGTCGTAAACAATCCCGTGATGGAGCCGAAGAGGACCCGTGCCACGAGCGTCACCAGCGGGGACAACAACGGAGCCGTCTGGACTGCCCTGCAGAAGAAGTAAGGGGCCGGCGGAATCAGGCCACCCGCGATGTACGCCAGGGAGATCGTCAGGGCGCTCCGACCGGCGCGTCTCGGGTCTGGGTCCTCGAGGCCCGACTCGAACCGCATCATGATGTCCACCCGGCGCTTCTTGTCGGCCTCGATCGACTTTACGACCCGGGCGGCGTCTTCCTCACCCAGCCCGTAGGACCGCAGGATGTCGGTGACTACAGCAACCCGATTCTGAACCAACGCGTATCATCCATCATCACTCGCGGGAATGGCACATGACGCGCAAGGACTTCCTGAGCACGATGGCGGCAATGTTCGGAACGGCATCGCTCGGAACCGCAGCCAAGGCGATGGCCGATGCCTTTCCGGAGGACGGGCGACTCATGCCGGTGTTCTTCATCGGACACGGCAGCCCCATGAATGCCATCGAGGACAACGTCTTCGTGAAGGGATGGAACGCGGCGCTGGCTGACGTTCCGCAACCCAAAGCGATCCTCTGCGTCTCGGCTCATTGGCTGACCCGAGGGACGCTGGTGACCGCGATGGAGCGCCCCAAAACGATCCATGATTTCGGTGCCTTCCCCAAGGAGTTGTTCGCGGTCCAGTATCCAGCGGCTGGCGCGCCTGCTTTGGCGCGTGTCGTTCGCGATGTCGTCAAACACACGCCCGTCGGGCTCGATCAGGATTGGGGGCTCGATCATGGCACGTGGTCCGTCCTGAAGCCCGTCTTCCCGCGCGCCGACATTCCGGTCGTCCAAGTGAGCATCGACATCGAGCGGAGCGGCACGTGGCATTACGACCTCGCCCGGGAACTTGCAGGCCTTCGCAGGCGAGGCGTGCTCGTCATCGGCAGCGGCAACATGGTTCACAACCTGCGGATGATCGATTTCGCCATGAAACGCACGGGCTTTGACTGGGCCGTCGAGATCAACGACATGTTCAAGAAGCACATTCTCCACGGCGATCATGCGCCGCTGTGCGATTACAGGTCGCTCGGGAAATCCGCGACCATGGCGATCCCCACACCCGACCACTATTACCCGCTGCTGTACGCACTCGCCATGCAATCCAGGGATGAGCAGGCCGTGATCTTCAATGACCAGGCGATCATGGGTTCGCTCACCATGACGTCGGTGCGCATCGGCTAGCAGGCCCCCCGTTCCGGCCCGTCCATGGTCGGGCGGGCCATGCGAGCGAGTCGGTGGCCGCATCGGCGTTGATGGAACGTCTCGCCCGGGCCGTGGCTCCTTCGGAGCCTGCCGCGGCGCCGCCGCAGGCCCAGCTGGCCATGAGGAAGCTCGCCGAGCGTCGCGACGCCGACCGGACCCGTGCCGCCGGCAAGCGATCCCAGAAGGCCCGCCGGCGACCCCGAGGCCGACACCCGGACCGAGCCCGCCAAGGGGCGTCATGGTGTCAGCGAAGGTTCAGCACAGTCATGGAGGTCAACAATGACTCGCGGCGCGATGAGCCTTGGAAACAAGGCTTGTTCGATTCGACGTTCTCTGGCCAACGGAGAGGGCGGGATTCTCCCCCGCGGGCACGGGCCTATCTCTTCCCGTCTTTCGCCGTGAAGAACGCTCCGAAGACGGGAGGAATCTCCTTGACGACCGCCCGCAGGCTGACGCCTTCGGATTGGAGTGCTGCGTCCAACGAGTCGTCGTGACCAGGCGGGGATCGAAGCACACGATCGACCAGCGGCAGCCATCGCTCGCGAAGCCTGTCGGAATACGGATGTCGCTCATCGAGCCAATGGCTGAGCAGCCGCTCACGCTTGGCGGGATCGCGCCAGAATCGTCGCCCGTACTCCAATCGCGATTCATCTTGATACAAAAGTGTTCGCATTGCAGATCGGCCGACTTGTCGCACGAGGGTTGATCCCGCCGCCGCCATCACGTGATGCCAAGTTGCCTGGCCCACTCGGCGTGAGCGCGGTCACGAGGCTCGTTGCGTCTCAACTTCGGGACGAGGATGTCGCCAGGGGAGGGGACGACGACCGTCAGCTTGCCGTACATGCACTGTGCCGCGCGGGCTTCCCAGCCCTCGGGAAACTCCTTCAGGACAGATGCTGGCAGAAGGTTCACATGCCAGCCGTGGGTTCGCTCGAACTCGCTGCCGATCAGGGCGTCGTAGCACATCCAGGCCAGCGCATCGGAATCGGTCACCGGATCCACGTCCATGCTGTTGTCCGGCAGAGGCACGTCCAACCCTCGCTCGGCGGCGTGCCACAGCAACGCAGCCGACCCGATCAGGGTCATCGACGCCGGTTCTTCGAGAGCAGCCCCCCACTCCACGAGCCAATCGACGATCTGCTGCGGCCGGGAAAGCTCTCGACGTGGCACGTGGGCCGTCCATTCCAACGGAGAGGGCGGGATTCGAACCCGCGGTCCAGCTTTTGACCGGACACGTCTTTAGCAAAGACGCGCATTCGACCGCTCTGCCACCTCTCCAACACGCCGCGGGAGCCCTCGCTCCCACGGAAAACCCCATTCTCCGGCCCCGTTTGCACCACTGCAAGGAGGGCGTTTCCAGCCGCGGAACCAGCCGTCGTGATCGGCATGGACGCGTCGGGCTCGAACCGGTCTATTCGCGGCCGCCCGACATCCGTCCGGGCGGGACGTCCCGCCCGGACGCCGGTTTCCCCCACGGAGGCGAGAACGCCGTGTGGCTTCCATCTCGAGCATCGCATGAGCCTCGAGCACCACGTGAGCCCCGCCCCGCCGCGGCGGTGAACGCCGCCGCGGCAGCCCGGAGGCCGGGCGTGGCGGGCATCCTCCGCGCGATGGCGGCCGTGGCCCTGCACGCCGGCCCCCCGGTCCTGGTTCCCGAGGCCATGGCCCCCGCGGCGGAGATGCTGCCGGCCCATGCCAGCGTCCAATCGGCCGACGCCGCCCGGCACGTCGGCACGCTCGCCGACGATGCCTTCGAGGGCCGCGAGGGGGGCAGCCGCGGCGGTCGGGCCGCCGCCGCCTACATCGTCGAACAGCTCACGCGGCTCGGCCTCGAGCCCGCGGGCGACGGCGGCACCTACTACCAGGCGGTCGGCAGCCTGCGGAACGTGCTGGCGATCGTGCGGGGCGGTGATCCGGCGGTCGCGGGCGAACTCGTCGTCGTCGGCGCCCACTACGACCACGTCGGCTACGGCCGGGTCGACAACAGCTTCGGCCCCTTCGGCTTCGTGCACAACGGGGCCGACGACAACGCCTCCGGCGTGGCCGGCCTGCTGGAGATCGCCGAGGCGCTGAAACAGCTTCCGACACCCCCCCGGCGCAGCGTGCTGCTCGCGTTCTGGGACGGCGAGGAGCAGGGGCTGCTCGGCTCGCGGCACTTCGTCCGCGTCCGGCCGGCGCCGCTCGCGCAGCAGCGCGTCGTGTTCTCCGTGAACCTCGACATGATCGGCCGGCTGCGCGGTGGTCGGCTCGAGGTCTACGGAACCCGCACCGCCGGCGGCATGCGGTCGGCCGTGGTCCGCGTCAACAACGACCCCGCCACCGCCGCGGGCCTCGAGCTCGCCTTCGATTGGGACATCCAGGAGGACTCCGACCACTATCCGTTCATCGCCGCCGGCATCCCCACCGTGATGTTCCACACGGGGCTGCACGACAACTATCACCGGCCCAGCGACGACGTCGGGCTCGTCAACTTCGACGGCATCGAGCCGGTGACACGGCTCGCACTGGGCTTCGTGATGACGCTGGCCGACAGCCCGGCGCCGCTGCCGGAGTTTCGCGCCGCCGGTCGCGGCGAATCCAACGCGGCCCGCCGCGGCCTCGAAGCCCCCGCTCCGGAACCGCCGGGTGCGCCCCGCGGTCGCTGGGGTATCGGCGTCCGTCCCGATCCCGCCGAGCCCGGTGCGGCGGTCGTCGTGCGGGTGTCGCGCGACTCTCCGGCGTCCGCCGGCGGTTTGCAGACGGGCGACCGGATCGTCGCCGTCGATGGCCAGCCCTACGACGGGCAGCCCGAGTTGCTCGAACGGCTCGCCGGGGCGGGGGCGACCACCTCGCTCACGGTCGATCGCCGGGGACGACTCGTGCAGCTCGACATCGACTCAGGCTCACGGCGGCCCTGACCGAAGAGACGGTCTGAAATTCGTTCGAGCCGGTCGCGTGAGCCGGCTCGCAGAACGGAACTGACCCGCGGGGGCGGCCGCGCGGCAGGACATCGGAACGGACGACGCTGCGATCAGTCGTCGTCGTCGTCCTCCTCCTCCTCGTCCTCTCCTTCCTCGTCTTCGTCCTCCCAGTCCTCATCCTCCTCCCAGTCCTCGTCGTCTTCTTCCTCTTCGTCGTCCTCTTCCTCGTCGTCGTCCTCTTCATCCTCCTCGTCGTCGACCTCTTCCCAGTCGTCATCCTCGTCGTCGAGATCGTCTTCCTCTTCGTCGTCCTCCTCGTCCTCTTCCTCGTCGTCGTCGAACTCCTCGTCGTCTTCATCCTCGAGTTCTTCGTCCTCGTCCTCATCCTCATCCCGAGCGGCGACGAGAGGCATCTCGCGCGTCAGGGTCGCGGGTCCGTCGAACAGGTCATCCGCGGCGAGCAGTTCGGGGAGCTCGCTCCACGTGAACACCTCGGCGGTCGAACCATCCTGCTGACCACGGCCACTGGCAACGATCGTCACGGCAAAATCTCCGGAGGTGGGATCCAACGCGCGTTCTCTCAGGCAGAATCTGTACCCGATCATCGGAAGACCGTCCAATCGCCTGCCGGAAAAATTTCCGGGTCGTGCGGGGTCCGACGGGCGGTCAGGGCTCGCGGGCGAATGGCGTGCCATCCGCGGCGGCCTCCGGGCCCGCCGACGGGCCCTCGACGCGGGGCAGATCCTCGATCCGGGCGAGGCCGAACGTCGCCAGGAACCGCCGCGTCGTCACGTAGACGTTGGGCCGGCCCAGTTCCTCGGCCTTGCCGGCCACCGCCACGAGGTCCCGGTCCAGCAACTGCCGCAGCAGTTCCTCGCTGCCGACGCCCCGGATCGCCTCCAGTTCGGCCCGAGTGACCGGCTGGCGGTAGGCCACGATCGCGAGCGTTTCCAGGGCCGCGGCCGTGAGACGGCCGGCTGCGGGAGGCTCAACGAACCGCCTCACCCAGGGGCCGAAAGCCGCCCGGGTCAGCAGCTGGAATCCCCCGGCGATCTGCTCGACCCGGACCGCCGATCCGGCGGCCTCCTGCAGCCGGCGGAGGTCGCGGAGCAGCGACCTGGCCCGCGTCGCGTCGGCAAGACCGGCGAGCTTCGCCAGCCGCCGGGGCGGCAGCGGCTCCCGGGCCAAAAAGAGAGCAGCCTCCAGGCGGGCCAACTCCTCGCCGCGGCGCCACGGGCTCGCCGGCTCGCCGGCGGGCGGGCCCGGCTCGGCCGCGTGCAGTCCCGGCTCGGCCCGGTCCGACCGCCAGCGGACGCCGGGTCGCCGCCGCCCGTGTGGGAGTCGGGGTGGCGATTCGGCGAGGCCGTGGCCGGCGGCGACCCGCCGCAGCGCGGCGTCGAGCGTGTGCGCGGCGGGCGGACGAGCACGCATCGGCGGAACTGCTGGGTCCGGGGTTGAAACCGGGGTGACGTCCGGGGCTCCCCGGCGAGCGGTCCGGCGTCAGAACCGCAGGCTGCGGGGACGGTCGGCGACGGGGCCGGAACGGTCGGTGCCGGTCGCGACCCGGTCACGCCAGGCGGCCACCTCGTTGGCCAGCGAACGCAGTGCCGCGTCGGCATCGGGGCCGGCGGCGTGGAAGAGGCGATGCAACTGGCCTTCGGGATCGACCGCGACCCGGCACGTGGCCAGATGCCCGGCCGGCGGCGTGGTCGCCGGGGCGGTGGTCACATGGGTGGCTCCGAGTTCGGCGAGCCGTTCGAGCGGCAGGGACGGATGGTCCCTGCCCGCGGCGGCAGGCGATCGGGAGGCATCGTGCGCGCCCGCCGACTGGGTTGGAGCCGGCTGGGCCGGCCCCTCAGGCGTCCCGGACACCGGCTGACCGGCGGCACGCGGCGAAAACAGGCGTGCCGCGATCGGATCCCACGTCAGTCGCCGCACGGTTGCGGCCGTACCCGGGGGAAAACGATGGGAGCACAGGGCCAGTCCCGGCACCAACAGCATGCATAGCGCCAGAATCGTGGTGCGGAAATTCATGCGGCAAGGCGTCCCGGGCGGCGAGACGGACCCTAGCCATTTCAACCGGGTATCGCAACCCGAACAGGCCGGGCGAACAGGCCGGGGAAACAGCCGGGCGAACAGGCTTGCTGTCACCGGCCCCCGGTCCGGGCGGGGCCACGCATCACGGTGTCGCGGCGGCATCCGGCCCCACCCGCACCGGCTCTGAACCCACGATGACCCGGCGGGACCGTCCGGTGCCGGCCGGTGTCGCGGGGTCGAACCGTGGAACGCCGGCCGCATATTCGACGGTGGCCGTCGTCCGCATGCGGGCGACCAGTTCGCCGAGCATGCGATCCATCACCAGGGCCCGGACCCGGGGCCGGATTTCCGCGGGCGACAGCCGTCCCGGCTGCGACTCGTTGACGGTCACGAGATGGACGCCGAAGTCGGTCACGAAGGGCTGCGACACCTCTCCCTTCGCCAGCGCGAACGCCCGGGCCGCGAAGTCCTCGACGCACGGACCGTTCCGGGCGATCCAGCCGACCGCGCCTCCCGAGTGCCGGCTCGGCCCGGCCGAATGACGGCGGGCCGCCTCCGGGAACGAGAGCCGCCCTGCGAGCAGGTCGCGGCGGATCTCCTCCGCCCGCCGGACGGCGTCACTGACCGCCCGGTCGCCGACGCCGACGTCGGGCCGCAGCACGATGTGGCTGACGAGCAGCAGCGTGCCGTCGAGGTCCCGTCGATACCGCTCGAGTTCGGCGGCCAGCAGCTTCTCGGTGAGCCTCGGCGCCAGGAACTTCTCCGCGGCCAGCCGCAGCCGCAGCCGGGTGCGCAGGCGGCGCTCGGCCTCGGGCGAGTCGGGGACGGCGGCCTTCGCGCGCGCCGACGGCTCGGTCCGCATCCGCTCGCGGGCCGCGTCGATCTCCGCGTCGCTGACGGTAACGCCCTCACGGTCGAACAGCGCCAGCAACAGCTGGTGGTCGACGAGCTGCTCGAGCGCCGCCGCCTCCCGCTGCGGCCGGGGCAGGGCCGGGTCGAATCCCGGGCCGCCACCCTCGCGGCAGGCG
>Ga0214923_10008594_pt1 | contig 10827 bp, 14 predicted proteins | sample LL1510_MetaG_FD_177993 | JGI IMG/M metagenome (GOLD analysis project Ga0214923, IMG submission 177993) | Freshwater microbial communities from Lake Lanier, Atlanta, Georgia, United States - LL-1510 | ecosystem: Environmental > Aquatic > Freshwater > Lake | place: USA: Georgia | collected...
GAGCTACACCGGCGCGGCGGTCACGACGTCGCAAACGGCGTCGTGACCGCCGCGCCGGTGTAGCTCGACCCGGTCTCGTGGTCATAGACATAGCCGGATGCGTCCACCATCAGCGGATTGTTGAACACGCCCGCATCGACGCACGCCAACCGGGACAATTGCCCGACGTTCCAGTGGTCTTCCTGGATGTTGTAAGTCACGTACTTGTCGTTCTCCGTGCTCGCCGCGGACGGATAGAACCACCACACCTCGCTGAAGGTGGCGTTGGTCATGGCGACGACCTTGCTGCGCTGCGTGATGTTGATGTCCTTGAACACCTCGTCCCAGACATCGCACGGCACCAGGCGCACCGTGCCGTCATAGAGGAAGAACCCGTTAGTCCCCATCCACATGGCCCGGCTTTCATGCGCCGCGGCGGCGCCCCGTGAGATGATCCCGCACGCATCCCCGATCCGGTCGAAGCGGTACACATAGGGCAGGCCCACATAGGTCGCCATGTGCGCGTCGAGATCGGTGAAGATCAGCGTCGATGTTCTCAAGCGCAGTCCGCACATCAGCTTGCCCTGCGACTGGATATCGTAGTCCCCGGCTTGATTGGTGCTCGTGGCCGTCCATGTCGTGCGCACTTCCTGATCGGCCCACTGACAGCGCCGGGACACGCCGTTCGCGCCCAGCAGCATCACGAAGCGCTCCGGCGTCACCACGACGGCGCTGTTGTTGCTCGGCGCGCCGGTCGTCGCCACGGCCTTTACGCTGGTATTCCGCAGCCATTCATAGAGCTTGCCGTCGTCACTCATGACGCCGACCAAGTCCTGCCCGTCCGTGTCCAGCACCCACATTGAGGCGTCCTGCACCGACACATTGTCGATGCGCGGCGTGCCATAGGTGCTCGCGCCGTACGGCCCGACGCCATAGCCCGCGCCGAAGGTCGCATCCGCGCGGCCCGTCGTGAAGCCGACCGGCGTGATGTCCACCGGCGTCGCCGACGTCTGCGTCAGGGCGTAAAGGTTCGTGTGCGTGCCGAGCGCGATAAAGCGCGTCGTGACGTTATCCCGCCACGTCACCATGGCGCGGCACTTGCCGGACATCGGCGTCGTGGTGCGCGCAAGCCAGCCGCCGATCGGGCGCATCGCGCCTTCATACCAGCGCACCAGGGTCTGCTCGAACCAGCGCCCCTTGCTCTGGTGCGCCGTGCCCCGGCGCAGCAGGCCGGGCGGCAGGCCGAGATCAACCCACGCCATCAGACCGTATACGGGCTCGCCGGCGCCAGCGCGCCGCCGCCAAGGGCGTCGGACCGGGCCTGCCTGTTGAGGTTTTCGATCATCGCGTCAAACACCGGCGCGACCTGCGCGACGCGCTCCTGGTCGTCGCTGTAGCGCGCCAGTTCCGTCAGCGCGCCGTAGAGATAGAGATGCGGGTGACGTGTCAGGATCTTGTTGGTGGCGGTCCCGTCCGCAAAGAACGACAGGCGCCGGTAATAGGTCAGATAGGCGGTGTAGGTCGTCGCGCCCGGGTTCGGCGCGAACTGGAACACGTCCGTCGTGTCGTCCGCGCCCTCGATTGCGTACCATTGCGGCTGCGCCGTGGTCCATGCCGCCCGCAAAGCCTGCAGCCGGTCCGGCGGCACGGGCGACAGCGGGCTGTCGAAGGACCCGTCGATCCAGATTTTCTTCACTGCCTGCAGGTCGCTGGGCGCGGTCACGCTGACGGCGTTGACGGTCAGCGTGCCGGACTTCTCCATCGCCGGCACGCGCAACAGGAGATTGATCGCCTGATGCGCGAGATAGATGGCGTCGGCCACCTGCGCGCTGTCGCGGGCCCAGTTCCACGACAGGACCGAAGCCTGAAGGTCGGCGTAGTTGGAGAACTGGGCCATCTAGCCCCCTCGCGGCGCGAACGCGCCGAAATATGTCGCCTCAGCAGCGCGCCGGGCGGCCACGGCATCGTCTAACCGGCCGAAATATCCAAGGTGAAGTCGGCGATAGTTGACGCGGATTTCCGCTCGCCACGCTCCCTTGGCCTTGTTGAACGAGACGCCCGAAACGCCTGTCTTGCTTGTCCTCTTGGCGGGGATCGCCCGCATGTTCTCAGCGTTTGACGCCTCACGCAGGTTGCAAAGACGGTTGTCGCTCTTGTCGCCGTTGACGTGATCCACATGAAGTGTCGGCCACCGGCCATACGCCAACGCGAAAACCACGCGGTGAAGCTGGTACAGGCGCTTGCGGATGGACACGCGCAGATAGCCCTTGCCGCACTTTGAACCGACCACAGAACCGATTGGCGGCATGCCGCGCCCGGTGGTTTTCCGCGTCACGACGCCAGTCACAGGGTCGTAAGCGAACATGGCTTCAAGCTGCTTCACGGGGAAGTCGATTGTCGCCTTCATCAGACCCGCCAGTCCGCAGTTCGGAGGTGCCGGTACTCAATGGAGTTCAGCTTTTTGCGAATGGCGTCCCAGTAAATATCGGGGCGCCAAGCATCAAAACCCTCTTCCAGCAACCATTTAAGCCGCAGCTGCGCCGGGATCGTGGCCGCCCGGCGCATGAACTTCTCACCCTTCGACCAGCCGTCGTTTTCCGTGAACATGGCCTTGTTGGCTTCGAGGATGCCCCACACGTCCTGCACGCCCTGGATCACGATGCCGTCCGCGGTGTCCTTGATGTGCCAGTCCACACCCGCCGAGGAACGCCAGATCGGCGCATCCGGATCGCGCGCCACAGCATCGGCATGGGCATGCGACGGCCGGTAGCCGTCGACAAACTCCTGCACGCCATCGGCGTACTGGTAGCCGTCGCGCGGCAGATCAGCCCCAGCCATCCGTCACACCCACAGGCGCGCCCTTCTCGAGGAGCTCGTCGCGACGGCGAAGGCTGGCGGCCTCGCGCTGCTTGTCGCGGCTGTTCAGCTCTTCCCACCGCATCACGGTCTCTTGCGGGTTGTCGAGCGGTTCGGCCCAGCCCTTGTTGTAGAGCGAGCGCGCGTTGACGTCGTTGGCCGTGAACTCCGCGAACATGCGGTAACGGTCGAACCCGTGGTCCGATCCGGCGCTGATCTGCATGTCGCCCTTTGCCGTCACCCGCATGCGGATCGGCGGGCCTTCCGGGCCGGTGACGCTGGTCTTGCTGCGCGAGGACGCCACGGGCTGCGCGCCGTCCGCCATCTTCGGCGGTTCCACCGGCTGATTGAGCACGCTTGCCTTCGGCGCACGGTCACGCCGGGGCGGCGTGGCCGGGTCCAGCACAGCGTCGAGATTTTCAGACATGGTCACTCCAGAAAAAGCGGGACGGCCCGTCAGGACCGCCCCGCATCAGGCTTACGAGAGGTCGGCAATGACCGCCGACGCCGCCTGGTTGCGGCAGACGAGCGTCCATTCCTTGGTCATCAGCCACTTTTCGGCGTCGCCGGTGGCGCCGAGCTGCTTGGTCTTCATCCCGTCCAGCGTGGCGATGGCCCACATGTCCGGATCGATGATCAGCGCATCCCGTGCGGAGAAGTACGGGTGCGGAATCAGCGAGATGACGCCCGCGTCGGACACATAGGTGTCCGCCGCGCCGACGATGGTCGCCATGCCGGTCCCGGGCACGTCCTTGCGGATCGCGGCCACACCGGTGAATTGCGACCAGACCTGCTTCTGCGCGATGGACATGTAGGCCTGGTAGCCCCGGCCCGTCGATCCGCCGCGCGAGTTGAACAGGTTGGCGATGACCGTGCGCACCAGAGATTCCGTCAGCGGGCGCTGCGTGCCGTTGGTGGCCGCAGACACCGTGCCGGAGGAGAAACCGCCGTCCGCCCCGGACGCGCCGCGGCTGTCGTTGGAGGTGATCCACGCCAGCGCGCCCGCGGACCGGCGGGGCGTGGCGCCCGCCTCGTTGTTGGACGCGAGGTTGCCGATGGAGCGGGCCTCGATGTCCCGGCGAAGCTCAAGGCCGCGAATGGCCTTGTGGCGCGCCGTTTCCGTGTCGCGCCCGGCCTTGTTGACGATGTCGGTCGTGCGGGAGATCGTGAACGCCTTGGCCGTGATCTGGCAGTAATTGCCGACACGGGTCGGGTTGTTCACGGCCCCGGCCGTGTAGTCATCGCCTTCAAGCTGGGCGTTGGTGTTGTCCGGCGTCGCCAGAACTTCCGTCAGCCATTCGTGGAAGCGGGCGGACGCACTGACCTTGCCGATGTTGGATGTAAACGTGGTGTCTTCAGGAGCGACGCGATAGATCACGTCCTCCAGGTCCTCTTGCTGACCGACAAGGGTCGTCGTGAGGACTGCATTTGTTGGTGCAGTCATGGATTATCGCCTTTTGGCGTTACGCGCGACCAACAAGGCGACAGCGTCGTCCAGACTGCCGGATTTGGTCAGCCGGGTTTCGAGGCCCTGCAGGTCGCGGCCTTTTAAGGGAGCGCCGGCACCGCGCACAGGCACGGCCTTCGGCGTTGGGGTTGCGGGACGGGGTGCGGCGACAGCCTTCTGGACTTTGCGGTCCGCCTCGATGGAGCGCATCGCATGATGCACGAGCCAGAGTTCGGTGGCCGACATGTCCTGAAGCACTTCGGGCGCGAACCCGTTGTCGAAAAGGAATTGGGCAACCTCCTGCCTTCTCTCCGCGTTTGCGGCGAGTTGAGGCGAAAGCTGCTGCAGCTTTGCGTTTTCCTCTTCGAGATAGCGCATGCGGGCGAGTTGAGAAGCGCGCTCGGCTTCGGCTGCGAGGGCTTTTGCCTGCCCCTGCCTCTGCTCCAGCGTCTTCTTCTCGGCGTCATACATGGCGCTGAAACGGTGGTAGTCCTCGGGACGCTCGTCCGCGAGCGTCTGCCAGTCCACATCGCCCCAGCGCGCTTCAAAGGCCTCCGCCTCCGATTGCGCCTGCGCCTGCATCTGCGGCGCAAACTGCTGGTAGCGCTGTGCGATCTGCGTGACGACGTTGGTAAGTTCCGCCTTCTCCTGGATCGCAAGGTGTGTCGCGCGATCGCGCTCGGCTTCCCGGCGCGCCACGACCTCCTGCGCCTCGGGCGGCAGCTGGCTCCAGATGGCCGCATCCTCTTTCGACCATGACCGCGGCGGGTCGATCTGCGGCGCGGGCTCCTCTTCGGGCTCCGGCTCGGCCTCTGCCTCTGGCTCTTCTTCCGCTTCGGCCTGCGGCTCTTCCAGCGTTTCCGGCTCGGGCTCCTTCGCTTCCGGTTGCGGCGCCTCTGCCTCGGCCTGAGGTTGCGCCGACTCGTCCTTGCGCTCCTCCTCCGGCTGCGCAAGCAGGTTCACTGCCGCGTCGAGCGACAGGACTTCACCATCCGTCATTCCGTGTTCCCTAGACGACCGGGTCCCGCCCGTTGAGGATGTCGGCCACTGCGTCCGACCCCTCCTGCAGCTCACCCGCATTGATGGCTTCGATCAGCACGTTGCGCGCCGACGCCAGCCCATAAAGCGTGTGGTAGATGCGCTCGCGCCGGTCGGTGTCCGCCGGGCGCGTGTTCATCCATTCCTCAAACAGCCGCGCGCGCACGATCTCGAACGCATCGTCCATCACCGGCAGTTCCGCCTTTGCGGCGAGCCCGCGCGACCGGATTTCCGCCGGCAGCGGCTCTTCCCTGCGGCGCGTCATTGGCCGTTCACGTCCGTGTCGATGCTGGGCGGGCTATCGCTGCCGACCTGGGCGGCCTGGGCCCGCCCAACGCGTTCAGAGCTTTCGATACGAAGGCGCTCAAGCTGATAATCCATTTGCATCTTTTCGCGGGCCAGTTGCAGATCCATTTGCATCTGCTCCCGGGCCGTCTGCTGTTCCGCGGCGGCCTTGTCGCGCATCATCTGGATCTCGACCTGCGCTTTCTCCAGCGCCAGCGCAATCTGCGCTTGATTGTTCTCGCGCGTCGCCTGCACTTCCGCAGCGGTCTTCTGCATGGCGCGATCGTGTTCGGCCTTGGCGCGCTCCGCCTCCAGCTGCAGCTTCTGGCGGTCGGTCTCGACGTCCGCCTGCATCTTCATCATCTCAGGGCTGGGCTGCGGCGGCTGTTGCGCCTTCTGCTGCAGCTCCTGCGTCGGGTCGGTGTAGAACTCCGCCACACCCTTGATGTTGGCGCGCTCGGCCCGCTTCTTCGCCATGGCGAACACGTTCGCGGGCGTCACGACCTTCGCCTCCAGCGCGCCGTTGGCCTGCGCCTCCAGAATGTCGCGCATGTCAGCCTTCACGGCCTCCAGCAGCATCAGGTCATGCTCGCGACCGCCGCCCATGCCGATCTCGATCGTCATGTCCTTGCGCACGCCCCACGACGTGGGGTCGACGGCCACGAACTGGTTGCGGATGCGCGCCGTGATCTCGCTCGGCCCGTGCTCCCGCAGCGTCTGGTGCACGCCGACGAACAGGTCCCGGAACAGGGTCTCCGCCAGGGTGCGCGCAACGAGCCGCAAGCGGCGTTGCGCGGCCTGCATCAGCTGCATCGCGCCCTTGGCGGTGTCATGCAGCGTGTCGGGATTGAGCCCTTGCGCGTTGCGCACGATGCCGGTGCGCTGTTCCGCCACCGTCGCCACATACTCCAGCGCCGCGAACGGGTCGAAGCCCATCGCACCCGCCGGAATGGCCCGCACCGTGCCCTGCTGCTTCACCCGCACCGGCATGCCGGGCTGGTTGTTGAGCAGGTCGGATATTGTGTGCTCCGACGCCGTGCTTTCCGCGACCTCGTGGCGCTGGTTGACGGCGAAGAACGCGGTGTCCAGCGTCAGGCGCATCAGCGCGGTCTTGATCCGCTGCACCTCGATCAGCAGGTCCGCCAGCGACCGGCCATAGAAGCGGTGCGGCGCCCGATAGGGCGAGCCCGCCGCGAACGGCACATGGCTCAGCCTGGACTTCTGCAGGATGACACCTTCGTGCTCGTCGGTCTCGACCTGCCAGACCTCCGGCTTGCCGTCGCCGTCCGCGTCCACGCGGATGATGTGCTTGTAGATCAGCACCGTGCGCAGATCGTGCGTGGAGTCCGACGCGCCGGTCACGACACGGTGTTCGCCGGCAAGGTCGCGCGCCTGGTCCAGGATCTGCGGGTTCGCCTGCGAATAGACCGGCAGGCCGTCCACGATGTCCGGGTCAAAGCCTCGCGCCTTCAGGTCCTGTGCGCGCGGCCGTGTCCGCATCACGCAATAGGTCGTGTCGGCCAGCTTCTTCGTGTCCCGCGCCACGGCGAAGTCTTCCGGCGCGACCACGTCGACCTTGACGCACTTGTCGGTGCGCTTGCGCCGGATCGTGACATCATAGAGCGGTTCGCCCGTCGTGTCGGACAGGCCGGACTGCTCGATCTCGACCAGTTCGCCGTCCTGCAGCGCAAGCTGCACCTCAGCAGCCGTGGCGCGCTCCAGATCGGCGTCCTCGTAGCTTTCGTCCTCCTCCACCCACCAGTGAAAGATGCCGACCTTGGTCAGCAGCGCGTCATGGATCGCGTCGTGGACAAGCCGGAAACCGTCGTTTTCGTTCATGATGACGTGGTTGACGACCTGCGTTTCCTGCTCCGCCGCCGCCACGTCCTCTTCGCCGACAGCCCGAAAAGAGCCTATCTCGTCGCCGCCGGTGAAGATCTCGATCAGGTCCGGCGACGCGGTATGCACCGCATCGGCCACGTCGCTGGAGACGACCTTCGACCGGTTCGGCAGGGCCGGGACGTCGTCCATCTGGCCCTTGTAGTACTCGAGCGCCAGTTCCCGTTCTTCGAGGATCGTGTCGCCGGTGTTCATGCCGATGGCGGTACGCCGCTCGGCTTTCACGATGGACAAGAAGTCCGCGTCGGTCAGGACGAGCTTTTCGTCCGCCTCACGCGCATGGTCCGGATCGGCGCCGACCTGGTAGCCGTCGTCCGCGCCGTTTACATAAGCCATGGGATCAGGAATCGCCCGCGCTCGCCCACGCTTCCACAAGCAGCGTGAATGTCTCACCGCTGGTCGGCGTGTAGGCCGCGTTCACCTTGAGCAGGCCCCAGAACGTGCCCGGCATCAGCTGAGGGATCCAGCCATTCTGCGGCGTCGCCGCGCCGTCCAGCGGATAGAACACGTTCACCGCGCCCGCCCCGGTATTGACCGCCGCCGTGCTGCCAAACACCGCCTGCAGCGCCGAGAACTGCGTCGCCAGAGCGAAGGCGCCGTTGTCGCCGTTGGTGACGGTCGGCTGGGCCGTGAACAGATACAGCGTGAAGTTCTTGTTGGCGACCGCGTCATTGCTGCTGAGCATTGTGACGCGCTGGATGCGGCACGGCACGTTGCTGCTGGTGAACGCGATCGGGACAACGCTGCCTGGGGTGACGGAGTTGGCGAGGAGGTCGCCCGCCGCATAAATGGTCGTATCCGCAGGCCTGGTGAACGACGCCCGGATGATCTCAAGGCTCATTGCGGGTCAGCCTCCGGGTCGTCGCCCTCCAGCGCTGCGCTGGGCTCAGGGGCAGGCGCCGGGACCTTGCCCTGCTCGGCCAGCCACGCCGCGACCATCACGTCCACATGCGCGGGGCGGTCGATGTAGATCGCCTCCATCTGCGCGCGGTATTCAGCCTCGGTCATTAGAGGTTCCCGATGATGGAGCCATAGACGTAGAAGTCCGCCGTCGCCGCCGCGCCCTGACCGGTGGTCAGCGACAGGATCGGCGTTGCGGTCTGCAGGCCGTTGCCGACCGCCGCTACGGTGAGATCAAGGCCGATCGTCGCGCCGGTGAGCGTCGAATAGGCCTGGCCGGACGCCACGATGGCGTTGCCGCCCTTGCTCGCCGCCGTGTAGATGCCGCCCGCCGCCGTGCTCAGCGAGACCGAGGCGTTCACGACGCGGATGCGCTCGATCAGGAACGACGCACCGGGCGTCCACAGATACGGCACGAACGCCTGGTCCGTGGTGACGTTCATGTTGGCGCCGATCAGGCGGAACAGCACCTGCTGTACGCCCGGCAGCTGGGTGGGTACCATGACGGCCATGTCAAACTGCTCCGAAGTTGGGGACAACGAGTTGAGACTTTCGCGGCCTGGGCGCCGCAAATCGTTTCATCATGATTGCGTATCGAGTCGCGCTTAAGGCGTCGTCACGCTCCTTTACGACCTTGCCATCCTTGCGGTGATAAAGCCGAAATTCTTCAAACCACTCCGTACACGTACGCGCGACACGTAGGCGGCCGGTTTGCATGCGGTCGAGCATTTCCATGATGCCCGCCTCAACGCCATTTCCGCCGTCCTCAAACGTCGCCCGTTCCAGAAGCATGTTAAGTCCAGCCATCCGATACTGACTTGCCAGTTCTTCACCGCTGCCCTTGTCGTGCTGCAAGCCGTCGTGAGGCCATGCGACAGGAATCCAATCACCCCACGGCTTGAGTGCGGCGGCGTGCAGAATGGCCGAACTGCCCCCTGCGTCATGCCGCGACTGGCGAAACACTTTCGTCACGTAAATGACGTCAGCGTCCCGGTCCCAAACCAGATGCGCCGCCGCAAACGGGTGGTCGGTGCCAAAATCCACACCGATGATCTGCACCCAGTGGTCGGGCACCGCGACCAGCGGATCGCAAGCAATGGACTCTTCAGACACCGGAAAAATGCGCCCGCTTCCAAGGGTCGGAATGCCCTTGGTTCGGGCTTCTCGCTCATGCGCCGGATAACTGGCGATGATGCGCGCACGCTCCTCGGCGGTGTAATGCTCGGCATCCTCGATCGTCATCTGGATGACCGCGCGATCGTTCACGCCGAGGTCGCCCTTCTGCGGCTGAATGAACCGGATCACCACCGTGCTCATGCCCAGCAACGGCGTGAACGTCATCATGATCAGGCCCATCGTCGCGTTGGTGCGCGTGAGGCCCTCCATGTAAAGGTCCTCGTCCGGCTCTTCGTCAAACCACACAAGGTTGACCGTATTGGCCTGCCATTTGGACCGGCCCTGGTCGTAACTCTTGAGCAGCAGCGTCGAGTTCTTTCCGCTGGCGTGCTTCACCACGACCGTATCCACAGCGTCGCTCACGCCTTGGCGCCGCTTTGGCTTACCGACGATGGCGTCGTACGGAATGAAGCCCGTACCCCACTGCGTCTCGTCCGCAGGCGGCCCCAGCAAAAGCCGCTGAACACCGTCTCGCGTCAGTTCCGCCGACTCAGAGCCGGCGATGACTGTGATGGCGTCGTCGTATCGATGCCCATCCCACCAGTCCGGGTACCGACCGGTCAGATGTATTGCGACCTCAGCGGCTCCAGCGACCGTTTTGCCCAGCTGGTTGCCGGCCATGAACAGCCGCTCCCGCTTGCGGGTGGCGTGAAACTCGCGCTGCTTATTGTAAGGGCGGTACGTCGTTAGGCGGTTTCTTGCGGCGAGCTCCTGCTTTCGCTGCTTCGCCGCCCGCAACCACTTGAGACGGATCGCCTCCAAGTCGCTGGGATTCGAGGGCAGCAATGAGTTCGTCAAGCTGTTCCTCGTTCAGATCTTCCAGTGGCTTGGTCTGCTCGACCTGTTTCGGAATGATGGCAGCGATGACGCGCAAATAGGTGCTCGGGTCCTCCTCGCGGACACGCGCGATCACCTCTTGCCCTTGCGTCTTGCCGCCCTCTTCGACGGCCTTGTCGAAGTCCTCGACCATGGCGGCGAGGAAAGTTTCGGTCAGCTTGTGGCGCGATCCTTTTGGGCGGCCCTTGCTGTTGCCGTTCCATTCTGCGCCCGGCTTGTACGGCTGCAGGTTTCTCAGCCTCTTCTCAGTAGATTCTGAGAGCGGCGGCTTGCCGGACATGGCTCAGATCACGCCCGGCAGGAACTTGCGCACCAGCGCCACGGCGATCACGACGCCAACGCCGGTGAACACGCCGTCAAGGACCTTCTGGAAGATCGAATTGAAATCGAGGCTCATTGCCGCTCCCCTT
>Ga0214923_10008595_pt1 | contig 10826 bp, 12 predicted proteins | sample LL1510_MetaG_FD_177993 | JGI IMG/M metagenome (GOLD analysis project Ga0214923, IMG submission 177993) | Freshwater microbial communities from Lake Lanier, Atlanta, Georgia, United States - LL-1510 | ecosystem: Environmental > Aquatic > Freshwater > Lake | place: USA: Georgia | collected...
GACCGGCAACTCGGCCGGAATCAGGTCGTATCCGACAATGCGCGCGACCTCTTCGGCGAGCGTCCACTTGTCGGTGAGGTCGGGGCGCCACGACGGCGGAACCACGCTCAGGCCGGACGCCGTGTCGGTGATGACTCCGCCGATTTCGGCGAGCGAGCTGCGAATCTGCTCGGGCGTGTAGTCGTAGCCGATGAGCGACGAGACGAAACCGGTCGGCAGCTCGATGGGCGTGGGCGGGGCGAACGCACCATCGGTGACGCTGCCCATGTCGTCGGGCGTTCCGCCGGCGAGGTCGACGAGCAGCTGAACTACACGCCCAGCGGCGACAGCCGCGATGTACGGGTCGACGCCACGCTCGAATCGACGCGACGCCTCACTCGGCAACTTGTGACGACGAGCCGTGCGCGCGATCGACACGGGGTCAAAGTTTGCCGCCTCGACGAGCACGTTCGTGGTGCCGTCGCCGATTTCGGTCGAGAAGCCACCCATGACGCCGGCGAGACCAATCGGACCCGAGTCGTCGGTGATCAGCAGATCTTCGGGGTGCAGTGTACGCACCTGTTCGTCGAGCGTCGTCAGCGTCTCGCCAGACTTCGCGCGACGCACGATGATGCCGCGCTGCAGCTTGTCGAGGTCATAGGCGTGAATCGGCTGGCCGAGCTCGAGCATCACGTAGTTGGTGATGTCCACGATGAGTGAGATTGACCGGATGCCCGCGAGGCGCAGGCGCCCGCTCATCCATGCCGGGCTTGGTCGTGAGGGGTCAACGCCGCGCACCACGCGAGTCACGAATACCGAACAACCGAGTCGCCCGCGAATCGGCGACTCGTCATCGAGGCGCACCGGGAACGTGGTCGCAAACGTGTCGACCACGTGCGCACCGCCGGTCGCCGGGAGCGACAGGGCCGGGTCGCGGAAACGCGCGCCGGTGGCGTGGCTGTACTCGCGCGCAACTCCTCTAATAGAGAAGGCATAACCGCGATCGGGAGTGACGTTGATGTCGACGGCGGAGTCATCGAGGGCGAGGATCGCCAGCGCATCCGTGCCCAGTTCGAGCGTGCCATCAGGGTCGAGACCCAGCTCGTTCAAGCGCATGATGCCGGAATGGTCGTCGCCGAGGCCCAGTTCTTTCGCCGAGGCGAGCATGCCGTCGGAGACGTGGCCGTAGGTCTTGCGCGCGGCAATTTCGAAGCCGCCGGGCAGAACCGCACCGGGCAGTGTGACGACGACCTTGTCGCCTACATGGAAGTTCTTAGCACCGCAGACGATGCCGCGAACATCTCCGTTGCCGACGTCGACCTGACACCAGCGGATGCTCTTGCCGTTGCTCTGCTCTTCTTCGACGAATTCAAGAACCTGACCGACAACGACCGGACCCGTGACGTCGCCGCGAATGATCTCTTCTTCTTCGAAGCCGACTCGCACGAGGTGTTCGTGCACGGCCTCGGGTGTGATGCCGGGCTCGAGTTCGACGTATTCGCCGAGCCAACTCAGTGGAACGCGCATCAGATCACCATGCCGAACTGCTGGCTGAACCGCACGTCGCCCTCGACCATGTCGTGCATGTCGTGCACCTGGTTTCTGAACATCAGCGTGCGCTCGACGCCCATGCCGAACGCGAAGCCCTGGTACTCGTCGGGGTCGATGCCGGCGGCACGCAACACGTTCGCGTTGACCATGCCACAGCCGCCCCACTCGATCCAGCGGGCTCCCCCGGCGAACGTTGGATGCCACACGTCGAGCTCGGCGCTCGGCTCGGTGAACGGGAAGTAGTTGGGGCGAAGGCGAATTTTGGCGCCCTCGCCGAACATCAGGCGAGCGGCATGCTCGAGCGTGCCGCGCAGGTGCGCCATGGTGAGACCCTTGTCAATCGCGAGGCCCTCAATCTGAGTGAAGACGGGCGTGTGCGTGGCGTCGAGCTCGTCGGTGCGGTACACGCGCCCGGGAGCCAACACGTACACCGGTAGCTCACGGCCGAGCAGCGCACGCACCTGCACCGGACTCGTGTGAGTGCGCAACACAAGGTGCGCATCCGCCGGCTCAACAAAGAACGTGTCTTGCATCGCGCGTGCCGGGTGGTCTTCATCGAAGTTCAGTGCGTCAAAGTTGAACCACTCGCTTTCGAGCTCGGGCCCTTCGGCGATCTCCCAGCCCATGCCCACGAACGCGTCACAGAACTCTTCTTGCATCAACAGCAATGGATGCCGCGCCCCGAGTCGCACGTGCGACGGCGCTGCCGTCACGTCAACGGCCTCGGCCGCGAGTTGTGCCGCACGCTCGGCCTCAACAAGCTGAGTTTCGCGAGCCGCATACGCGCCGTTGACCTGCCCGCGCGCCTCACCGACGAGCTTGCCCGCGGCAGCCTTCTGGTCATTCGGCAGGTCCTTGAGTGCCGCATTCAACAACGCGAGTGGGGATGCGTCGCCCAGGTGCGCCGTGCGAACCGCCTTGAGCGCGCCCGAGTCGGGTGCCGCGGCGATCGCGGCCAGCGCATCCGTCACCGCAGAGGCGACCGTGGACTTCGAGATTTCAGCAGACACAAGGCTCAACTTTACCGGGTGCATCGCGGGCACGTCGGCGCGCGGCCGCGCTAGGCACGTTGCGCGAACGCACTCTCGTAAATGCACACACTCGCGGCGGTGGCGAGGTTCATCGACTCGGCATCGCCATAAATCGGCACGGCAACCGAGGCGTCGGCGAGAGCGACGTGTTCGGGCGAGAGCCCGCGCGCCTCGTTACCAAAGAGCCACGCGGTCGGGGCATCCAATCCGCCGGATGCCCGCACGGTCGGCACCGGCGTGCCATGCATGTCGGCCGCGAGCACCTGCAACCCGGCTCCGCGAACGGCGGCCAGCGCGGCGTCGAGTTCGACATCCATCACCACAGGAATGTGAAAGAGCGAACCCGTGGTCGAGCGAACAACCTTCGGGTTGTACAGGTCGACGCTGCGACCGGTGAGAATCACGGCGTCGGCACCCGCGCTATCAGCGACACGGATGATCGTGCCCAGGTTTCCCGGATCGCGCACCTCTTCGAGAATCACAACGAGTCGCGGACTCGCATGCTCGCGCCCCACCGACAGCGCGTGCTTGAGTGCGGTGGGAAACTGGTGCACCACCGCAATGAACCCCTGCGGTGTGACCGTGTCGGCCATCGCCTCGATGACCGACTCGGTCGCAAATTCCACGTCGACGCCGGCGAGCACCGCCGTGTCGCCGATGTCGGTGTAGCGCTCGAGTGCCGTCGGCGTTGCGTAGAGCTCCACGACCAACTCGGGTCGGTAAGCAAGCGCTTCAGCGACGGCTTGCGGGCCTTCCAACAGGAAGAGCCCGGTCTCTGACCGGGCTCCCTTCTGTGAGAGCTGGGCAACCGCCTTCACGCGCGAGGCGCGGGGGTTGTCGAGCATGACTCGTTAGGCCTTGGCCTTCGGTGCCGACGTGTCGGCAGGAAGGGCCTTCTTCGCCGTCGCGACGAGCGACGCAAACGTCTTGGGCTCGTTGACGGCGAGTTCGGCGAGGATACGACGATCCACCTCAACGCCGGCGAGTGCGAGACCCTGAATGAAACGGTTGTACGTCAGACCGTTGGCACGCGAGGCCGCGTTGATGCGCTGGATCCACAGACGACGGAAGTCACCCTTGCGGGCACGACGGTCGTTGTAGCTGTAGACGAGCGAGTGCGTGACCTGCTCTTTGGCCTTGCGGTAGAGGCGCGAACGCTGGCCGCGGTAACCCTCGGCGCGCTCGAGAATAGTGCGACGCTTCTTCAGGGCATTGACGGCCCTCTTTACTCTTGCCATTTCTCTTTTTTCCTTATTCGTCAGTCGGTCACAGTAACGGGCGGTTACTTGCCGAGAAGCTTCTTGATGACCTTGGCGTCGGCCGGTGCCATGACCTGGTCCTGGTTCAGACGGCGCTTGCGGTCACTGGCCTTGACCTCGAGGTTGTGGCGCATGCCAGCCTGCTGCTTCATCACTTTGCCGCTACCGGTGAGCTTGAAGCGCTTCTTCGTCCCAGAGTGGGTCTTCTGCTTGGGCATTGTTTCTCCTTGGGTTACTCAGCGTCCGCTGAGGGTTTCGGTGCGGCCGCAGGTTTAGCTGTCTTTGCGGTCGCGGGCTTGGTGGCAGCGGACTTGGCTGCGGCTGCGGGTTTGGTTGCGGCTGCGGGTTTCGCTGCACTGGCGGGCTTGGCTGAGGTCGCGGGCGCCTTAGCAGCGGCAGCGGGCTTCGTCGTAGCGGCCGGTTTGGCTGCACTGGCGGGCTTCGCTGCGGTCGCGGATGCCTTGGCAACGGGGGCAGCGCTCGTGGCGGGCTTCTCGGCGGCGGTGACCTTCGTGGCGGGCTTTTCGGCAGCGGGAGCAGTCTTGGCGGGAGCAGTCTTGGCGGGAGCCGCCTCAACGGGAGCTGTCGCAGCTCGAGGAGCGGCCGCAGCTTTTTCGCTCGCCGCCTGCTCACTCGACTTCTCGAGTCGTTGCGCCTTCGCGTCGCGCTTGGCCGCGTCGCGCTTGGCGAGCACCTCGGCACGCGCATCCGACTTCGACCGCAGCGGACCGATGATCATGACCATGTTGCGACCATCGACGGTCGGCGTCGACTCGATGGCACCGAATTCGGAAACGTCGGCGGCGAAGCGCTGCAGGAGTCGAACGCCTTGCTCCGGGCGAGACTGTTCGCGACCGCGAAAAAGAATCATCGCCTTCACCTTGTCGCCCTGGCTCAGGAAGCTGATGGCGTGGCGGCGTTTTGTGTCGTAGTCGTGCTCGTCAATCTTGAGGCGGAATCGCACCTCTTTGAGAACCGTGTTTGCCTGATTGCGGCGAGCTTCTTTCAGCTTCTGCGCGGCTTCGTACTTGAACTTGCCGTAGTCCATGATTTTGGCCACGGGAGGCTGTGAGTTGGGGGCGACCTCCACGAGGTCGAGGTCTGCCTCGGCAGCCAGGCGAAGGGCAACGTCGATCGCCACGACTCCGAGCTGCTCACCGGTGGGCCCGACGAGACGAACTTCAGAAACGCGTATGCGGTCGTTGGTGCGTGGATCGCTGATGGTGTTCTCCTCTTGACGAAATCTGGTGGCGAGTGGCCGCGAGAGAAGAGGAAGAACCCGGACAAACACGACACGCGCGTTTGTTCCCGTCGCCGTTACAGCGACGCCAGCACCCTGACTACCGAACGGTGACCCGACCGGCGGAGTGCCTGACCTGAAGTAACCTTGAACGGTTATCAGGTGGGATTGCTCCACTTGACTCACGTTGCTCCCGATTTCTCGGGGGCAACTTCTCCACCTTACCAGAGGATGCGTCCCGTGAGCCAATCCCCTTCCCCCACACCCGACGACGAGCTGGTTCGACGGGTGCTCGACATCGCCGAGGTTCCCGCGGTCGAGGTCATCGTCGAAGTTGCTGTCAACCTGATGTCGGCCGCGGCGGTCAAGGTGGGGTTGGCGGACGAGGATGATCAACCGTCGATGATCGACCTCGACGAGGCGCGCAAACTCATCAACGCTCTCGCAGGTCTCATCACGGCTGCCGCTCCCGAAATCAGCGACTCTCACGCACGCCCTCTGCGCGACGGGCTTCGTTCTGTTCAGCTCGCGTTTCGTGAAGCATCGCCATTCCCGGATGCGATTGGCCATGGCCCGGGCGAAAAATGGACGGGTCCCGTCACCTAGCCGTTCCTTCGCGAAAAGTCACGCCACGCCAGCTAGTTCACCAGCTGCAATCGATGTCGACAAGCACATGCGTGGTGCTCGAATTCGCCACAACGGTTCCGGCGGCAGGTGATTGTCCGATGACGTCTCCCTCGCCACCGTCTTCGCAGTCGGGATTCGAGTCCGTCCCGTAGTCATATTCCACGGACACACGTCGCGCGTTGCGTGCAAACCACGCGTCGACATCGAGTTCGATGTCTCCCGAGAAGCTCGGGAGAGTGACAGTCGCGGCACCCGGATCGGTCGACGGCTTAGGTTTCGGCGAGCCCGGCACCGGATTACATCCCATCGTCGAAAATATGGAATAGGCCGTGGCTGCCGATTCCGGGTAAGGCGTAATTTTTACCTCGCCGGAGGGGTACGGGGTGGCAAAGAGAAACAGGGTTCGGTCATCCACCAAAGTGATCGTCATCTCAAACGGAAGCCCGCCCGTTTCGGTACTCGTGAACGCCCAGTTCGACGGATTCGCCAGCTCCGGTGACAGCGCGGTGCACTGGCTCGTCAACTGGGCGACCAACTGCGTGGCAATGTCGCGCTCGATCGTGGCGAGACTTCCCGCATCATCGGATGCGCTCGGCGACGGAGTTCCCGCTGGCGTCACGGTCGCTGAGCCTGCCTCGCCCGGCGACCCAGAGTCTTCGTTGCCGAGGAGTGACCCACCGGCACAGGCGGCCAGAGCAATGACGAGCACCAGACACAGGACGGTCGCGCTCGTGCGCGCTCGCACACCTCGTTTTACCAATCGCAATTGACGTCAAACTCCACTCGACTTGTTGGCGTGTCCTCCACCGTTGCTCTCACAGTGAGTACCCTTTGTGTCTCAATCATGTCGTGAGTCTACGGGGTGAAATCTCACGCCCCGGGAATGACCTGAATTTTCATCGAATCGACCCGCTCGCTAAAAATCGTCTCGCCCGCCCACGCCGTCGAGAGCGCTTGCAGCGCGCCCATCACATCTTCTTGCGGCAGGTTTGGAACGAGGATGACCTGCACCACGAGATCCTCGCTGAGTCCACGCGCGTCGGGATCCCCCGGCACCATGCGAATCGCCCGAACGTAGGGGTCGCTCGCGACACCCTTTTCAAAGACCGCATGCAGGTCGGGGTCCGCGTGATTGGGGCGCCACTCCAGGCCCTGCGCGATGGCGCGAACCGCAGGTCGGCGAACCACGAATTCGCTGTCGCTTTGCGGGTCAATCACAATCCACGCGATGTCTTCGGCTACCGCGGCGAGGGCAGCTCGGCGCGCGTCGACGGGCACGGGTCGCGCATCCACCCGCCACTTCGTCATGGCGGCGACCGACGTGAAAGCAGGCATGACCTTCTGCCCCTGTGGTCCGGCTACCGTCACGAGCGCGAGTTCTTGGGTCTTGTCAACCACAAGACCGTTGGGTGAGACGCCGACCTCGCCAGGCTCGGCAATCAGCGGGACCAGCAATCGCGAGCGCGCAATGGCGCCAACAACGGCCGCTTGTGCTGCCGCGCGCTGCGGCGCCATGGGTTCGAACGATCGAAAGAGTTCGAGAGCACTCATCACAAGCGGGTCGGCCGACCCATCGTCGTCTGCGTGTGAGTTGGGTTCAAACTGGCGTCCCTGCCAGGGTTGACCGGCCGAGTCGGTCGCATTGCTGTGCTCGTGCGTCGACTCGTTAGCCATACGCGAGCTCAATCGCCTCGCGAAGTGTGAACTTGCCCGCATAGAGCGCTTTGCCCACGATGGCCCCCTCGACGCCGTCGGCAACAAGGTCACGCAGAGCCGCAATGTCGGCCAGCGATGAAATTCCACCGGATGCGACGACCGGCTTCCCCGTCTTGCGCGTGATGCTCGTGAGCAACTCGAGGTTCGGGCCGTTGAGCATGCCGTCGCGCGTGACATCCGTCACGACGTAGCGCGCGCATCCCGCGTCTTCGAGTCGGGCGAGCACATCCCACAGGTTGCCACCCTCCTGGGTCCAACCCCGGGCCGCCAGGGTTTCACCGCGCACGTCGAGACCCACCGCCACGCGGTCGCCGAACCGGGCAATCGCGGACGCCGCCCACTCCGGATTCTCGAGCGCCGCCGTGCCCAGGTTTACGCGCGTTGCGCCACTCTCGAGGGCGTTCTCCAAACTCGCGTCATCGCGAATCCCGCCGGAGAGCTCGATTTTGACGCCGGGCACCTGATCGATTACGCGGCGCAAGAGGGCTCGGTTTTCGCCACGACCGAATGCGGCGTCGAGGTCAACGAGGTGAATCCACTGCGCACCCTGATTCGCCCAGTCAAAGGCCGCATCCACCGGGTCACCGTAGGCGGTCTCGGTACCGAGTTCGCCTTGCGTCAAGCGCACGGCCTTGCCCTCGGCCACGTCGACGGCGGGCAACAGTTCAAGAATCGGTGAGCTCACTCGTCAAGTCTACGTTCGCGAATTAGAGCGAGTTCACCCAGTTGGTGAGCAGTCGGATGCCCGCAGCACCCGATTTCTCGGGATGAAACTGCGTCGCGCTCAGCGGTCCGTTCTCCACGGCCGCCACGAACGGCTCGCCGTACTCGCACCACGTCACCCGTGGAGCGGGAAAAGGTGGAATCACGTCTAACGTCCACTCCGTGGCGGCGTAGGAATGCACGAAGTAAAAGCGCTCGCCGCCGATGCCCGCGAAGAGGGTGGAATCGGCTGGCGCGGTGACCGTGTTCCAGCCCATGTGCGGCAAAATCGGCGCCTCGAGTCGACGCACCACACCCGGCCACTGCCCAAGTCCCGGCGTTTCGACACCGCCCTCGACGCCGGCGTCGAACAGCACTTGCATTCCCACGCAAATTCCCAGCACCGGGCGACCACCCGCAAGCCGACGCTCGATGACCTCGTCGCCACCGTGCGTGCGCAGCGCATCCATGACCGCCGCAAATGCCCCCACGCCGGGAACGAGTAGCCCGTCGGCGTCGGCACAGGCTGCTCGATCGCGGGTCAGCACGGCACGAGCGCCCGCCGCTTCGACGGCTTTCATTGCCGAGTGAATGTTTCCCGTTCCGTAGTCGAAGACGACGACGGTCTTGGTCACAGCGCGCCTTTGGTGCTCGGGATGCCCTGCACGAGCGGATCGAACGCCTTGGCCTGGCGAAACGCACGGGCGAACGCCTTGAACTCTGCCTCCGCGATGTGATGCGGGTCGCGCCCGGAGAGCACGTTGATGTGCACGGTCAGGCCCGCATTGAACGTGATCGCCTCAAAGACGTGACGCACCATCGAGCCCGTGAAGTGACCGCCAATCAAGTGGTATTCAAATCCGGCCGGTTCGCCGTCATGCACGAGGTAGGGGCGACCCGAGATATCAACGACGGCGCGAGCCAGCGCCTCGTCGAGCGGCACGACCGCGTCACCGTATCGAGAGATGCCCGACTTGTCGCCGAGTGCCTGGCGGATGGCCTGACCGAGAACAATGGCCGTGTCTTCCACCGTGTGGTGAACGTCGATGGCGGTATCGCCGTGGGCTTCGACGGTGAGGTCTGTGAGCGAGTGCTTCGCAAACGCGGTGAGCATGTGGTCGAAGAACGGAACCGTCGTGTTGATGGTGCTCGCGCCGGTGCCGTCGAGATTGAGCGACAACGTGACGGACGACTCGCTCGTCGTGCGAGTCAGCGATGCCTGTCGCACCGCGGAGGATTGTGCCATGTCTTAAGCCTATCGAGGCGCCAGTGCGGCGATTGCGCCGAGGAACTCGCTGGTCTCGGTCTCGGTTCCTGCGGTGACGCGGAGGTGGTGCGGTATTCCCACGTCGCGAATGATGATTCCCTGTGCAAGCAGTTGTTCAAAAACCCGCTGCGGATCGGCCACGTTTCCAAAGAGGACGAAGTTCGCCTGCGAGGGGTACGGAGTGAAGCCCATACGGCCAAGCTCGGCGACGATGCGGTCGCGTTGACCCCGAATATCGTCGACCATCGACAGCATGAGCTCCGCATGCGCGAGGGCTCCTTCGGCCGCCGCTTGTGTGAGCGCCGAGAGGTGGTACGGGAGGCGCACGAGTCGCAGCGCGTCGATAACGGCCGGGTCGGCGGCGAGGTACCCCACGCGCGCGCCAGCGAACGCAAACGCCTTACTCATCGTGCGGGAGACAACCAAGCGCGGGCGACCGGGCAGAAGCGTAAGCGCCGACGGGGTGCCCGCCGGTGCAAACTCGGCATACGCCTCATCGACAAACACGATGCCGTCGGTTTCGTCGTACGCGGCCGCGATGGCCTCGAGCGCCACGGGCGTGCCCGTCGGGTTATTGGGAGCGCAGAAGAAGGTGAGGTTCGGTCGCGCCGTGGCGACCGCCTGCCGAGCTGTCGGGACAGAAATAACAAAGTCCGCATCACGCGATGCCGTCAGCCAGGTTGTTCCGGTGCCCGAGGCGAGCAGGGGGTACATCGAATACGTGGGAGGAAACCCGAGCACACTCCGACCGGGTCCACCAAATGCTTGCAGCACATGCTGGATGACCTCGTTCGACCCATTCGCGGCCCAGATGTTCTCGGCACTCAGGTCGTGTCCGAGATAGGCGGCCAGAGCGGCGCGAAGGGTGCTGAATTCACGATCGGGGTAGCGATTAATCGTGCGAAGCGACTGTGACACTCGCGCGACGATGTCGGCAACCACCTCGTCGGGAACGGGGTGTGTGTTCTCATTGACGTTGAGCTCGACCCGAACATGGGCTTGGGGAGCACCGTATGGCTTTTTACCGCGCAGGTCGTCGCGAAGCGGGAGGTCGTCGAGGCTCGTCACCTCACAAGTTTAGAAGCCCGAGGGAATCGCGATGTGCTGACCGGGCTGCAGCTCCGAGTGGAGTTGATTGAGCGACACAATCTCTGCGATGACGTCACGCGGGTCTTTTGTTGGCGCCAGGTCGTTGGCGAGGCTCCACAGTGTTTCGCCCGACTCCACCGTGATCCACGTGAGTGATGAGTCGCTCGTCGCCGAACTCGACGCGGCAGCGTTGCTCGCGGACACGGCGACACAGAGCACTGCGATCACGAGGGGTAGCGCGAGAAGGAACGCAATCACACGACGGCCTCGACGAGTGAGAACCAACCGAGTGGGCTGGGGGTGAAACGACGGGTAAGCAACTGCGCTCATGGGGGTGAACTCCTTGATGTTGCGACGGGCTGTGT
>Ga0214923_10008597_pt1 | contig 10824 bp, 11 predicted proteins | sample LL1510_MetaG_FD_177993 | JGI IMG/M metagenome (GOLD analysis project Ga0214923, IMG submission 177993) | Freshwater microbial communities from Lake Lanier, Atlanta, Georgia, United States - LL-1510 | ecosystem: Environmental > Aquatic > Freshwater > Lake | place: USA: Georgia | collected...
TGAAGGGCGATGAGGGGAAGGGCCAGACCGGGGTTGCGGCAGAACCAGAATTGAAGGGGGACGTAGAGGGTGGTCTCGGGGAGAGCATTGCGGGGAGCGCAAACCTGGCGAGGAGCGGAAGCGTCGCAAGGGCCATCGATGTCGTTGAAGGAGGGGTCGGTGATGAAGGTGAGCTGGGTAGTGTTGCCGATCATCTTGAAGTAGCCACGCTGCTGCTCGAGAGACATAGTAAGCTGGTTCCAGATGTGCATCCAGTCACCGTACTGGCGGTCGATACGCTGGCCACCGATCTCAACCTCCACCTGGGAGATGAGCTGCTCACCGGGGAAGTCGAGCCAACGGGCATAAACGCCACCGGAAGAGCCCTTGAGGGGCTGTCCGATCTCGGGAAGAGTCACCTGAAGGTAGGTGCGGTAAGCCAAATCACCATTACGAGAAATGGTGCAGGTCACACGGCGACCGAAGTCAGCCTGGCCGTTGAAAGTCTGCTCGATAGACTCCATAGCGAAGTTAGTGTGACGCTTGTAGGAAACCTTCCAGAAAGTGATCTGGGGGTTACCAGTCAGGTAAACGTCCTGTGCGCCGTAGGCGACAAGTTGCATAAGTCCTCCACCCATTGTATGAAATTGCTGGTTATACTATTGAAAAAGAAAAAAAATTTACGAAAATGACATAATTAAACGATTTTACTAAATACAAATTAAACAATAATTACTAAACCTCTTTATAATCAAAAAGAATTCTCATTCTTACTTCATTGGGTGATTCATAGCGGTTACCATATATACATAATACTACGTTGGTATTCATAATAATTAACAGGTGAGAGGGCGGTTATTGTCATTGTGAGCGTATGTCTTTATTCAAGTATAAACCTCCTAAAAAAATCATATTAGATGAAAGAAGCATAACCACGCTGGATAGTAAGCATAAAGAACTACAAACCGAATTTCAAAATATCGAAGATACGGTTATACCGACGCTCGAAGAGGAGAAAAAGTCCCTAAAACAACGTTTGGAAATACTGCGTAAAGATATATCGGCCGAGGGTGGCAACGGCAACGGCAACGGCAACGGCAGCGGCAGCGGCAACGGTATTCCTAAATCAGAGAAGTCTGTCATTGAAGAATGCCTTGAAATTCGCGACCGAATCAAAGAAATAAACGACAGCATCAAGAAATATAAACAAAACTATAAAAACTATTACCTTCATAACAGTGAGTATATTTTCGAGTATTTCGAAAACAAGAAAACAATCACGACGGGTGGTTCAATGAAAACAAAATCCCTAAATGCGTTCTTCAATTTACCGGAGGCCAAAAAGACCGAAGAACTGTTTAAAATCCAGCATAATACTGTAGAGAAATACCTGGCAAATATCGACCAGAGTTATATGGATATCTCTAAATATGTGTACCCGACAGATATATGCCAGTTTTGTCGACAGGGAGAAATGATACCAGTTGAAAGTGAAGGGATTATGGTATGTAACCAGTGTGCTAAGCACGTCGTTTTTCTTATCGATAATGAAAAACCGTCGTATAAGGAGCCGCCTAAAGAGGCGTGTTTTTACGCATATAAACGCATCAATCATTTCCGCGAAATCCTCGCACAGTTTCAGGCGAAAGAGACCACGTCGATACCTGACCACGTACTTGAAAGCATCAAACAGCAAATCAAAAAAGAGCGGATTGAAATTACCCAATTCACAGATAAGAAAGCGAAGGAGATTATGAAGAAACTGGGATTTAATAAATATTATGAACACATTCCATTTATTAAAGATAAATTGGGGATTAAACCTCCGGTGATGACGCCGGATTTGGAAGACCGATTGTGTAACCTTTTTATGGAAATCCAAGGACCTTATGCGAAATTCTGCCCGGATGACCGGGTGAATTTCCTGAATTATTATTATACGGTTTATAAGTTGTGCGAGCTACTGGGGCGACGCGAATTCCTGCCGTTTTTCCCGATGTTGAAAGACCGCGAAAAACGGATTGAACAAGACCAGATATGGAAGCAGATATGTATTGAGTTGGATTGGGAGTTTATTGCGACTGCGTAGGGGATCTATCAAGATTTAATTGATACACTCCCAATCCAACGTTGTTCACCACGATCAGGAACAACACTTACTGCGTTTTTCATAAATGCCTGAGTATACGTAGTTGGTTCATTACCCTCGGTATAAGTCCGAAAACTATATGATTTACCGAGTTTGTTTAATTGTATATCAAAAGTATCACTATATTCATAAGGTTCAATCCTAAATTGAAGTTGTTTAATTCGCTTAGCAAACTTAAAATTTGAGTCGGTAGGTTGATTCAATGTTACTATTTTTGGAGTTTGTGATTCCAGACTACTTTGAACATTTGTAACAGTACAATCGAATGTTTTATCAATCGGAGGAACAGGATGACGAGGGTATTCGGTTACTCCAACAGTTACAGTGTCTCCTACTTTGACTCCAATTAATGGGTCGGGATCAAGGTCCCCCCCCCTCATAACCTTCCGTGATTTCACATTCTTCCTCTTCAAAGAACGCCGTTTTTGGCGTTTTGAAAGACGACGGCGACGAGACATTGCCATTTTGATAAATAATAATTATATAGTATCTAAAGAATAAATAATTATTATTGTAAACATTATGCCGTCGCATCCACCTTCGCCCACGACTCCGGACACAAGTCCGTCGTATTATGTGAAACACCCGGCCCAAACCAAACACTCGGATAGCAAACGACCTTCCCGGGGTTCGCATTGAAATACGCACCCCACCAACTAAATGTGCTATTTGCGATGATATTATGGTCACATACACTCATCAGTAAGATTTGCTGCCAATCAGCGATGGTATCACGGACGAAATGGAATTGGATATCGCGTCCATAGGCGGGCCCGTTGACGTCTGTCACACATCGCTGTTTCAACTCGGCGACCTGCTTGACGACGATTTCCTTATCACAGGGTTCGTAGAATACGATAAATGTCAATGCGTCGGAGATAGAAGTCTCTGTGGCGATACGCGAAATCGCACGATAATAATACTCTACCGACATAACTGGATGTATATGTAAATTCAAAACAGAATCACCTATACGAAAATGCATGCTTACCAATATACGTTTTTTTGTTGGACTTCCCGCATAATCCGAACTCCACGATTCATTTGAATACAATTGTTTTATCCACAATTGCTGTTCTGGGAGTTGAATCAGTTCACATACATTAACATATTTATCTGCGAAATATTTCTCGCTTTGAAAATAACCGTGAAGACGAAGCGGTTTGGGGTATTTCGGGGTCTCGGTTGGGACAGGTGTATAATGAAACCCGATTTCATTCCAAGTAGGTAACGACTGGAACATTTTATAAGTGGTGGTATTTGATGGAGTAAGATAAGAACGCAAACCACGAAAGAATGTAGACCAATATGTAAAACGAGGATGACCTGGATGTCCATATATTTCCTCTTGTTGTAAGAAGAAAAATGTGTCTTTATTTCGTAGTGCGGCGGCAATAGTCGCGAAAATCTGGAACAATTGATTTCCTAATCCACCCATAATCGTCGCTGTTATCATTGAATTTATAAACAAATAATGATGTATGTTTTAAGTTGATTCGGGCGGACGGACGGACGGACAGGTTATAATAATATATCGCGAAACAAAAACCATAGTTTATCAGGTAATGTTTGATTCACTTTTACAATACAAAAATCCGCATCGGAATTATTGCTTCTAAAAATACAATCTGAAATCAAATGCTGATCATCCTGAATTACAACATTATGTGAAATATACTTTTCAAGCGTGGTTTGAAATGTATGTGACCACCATTTCATTTTCTCTCGACCGGTTATAAAAAATCCGCCAGAAATGAAATGCGGTCGTTTATCGTATATTGTTCGCGGAAGATCGGTTTCAATATCTATATTCGATGGATGAAAATGTTCGGAATAATATTTCAATGCTATAGACATATAATTTGGACTAACATTACACCCATAATAAACCCGGGTTTTATCCAACGCGTTTAATTTCTCTGGATTCGGCCATTTGTCTCGAATGATATTACTATAAGATGTCTGTGCGTCTGTCAACATTGTATATCGCGGTAAAAGCGTGTCTCGGAAATACCCGATATCACACCAACCGTAATACTCCGTATCCGTATCGAAATACCGGCGTTGGATTGTTTCATTTACAAAATGAACCTTTTCACACCATAACATATTCAAGCGCCAGTCGGATACATTATACAATTTACATTCTGGGTTGTCGTTGTTTTTTATCCAGTATTCTGCGTATTTATAATTATAAAATTCAGTATAGGGTTTAATAACTACCTTAATTCGCGACCGTGTTTCAGTGTCTAATTTGTTGACTTCGCTAACAATAAAATTATACGTTTCTTGACCCGTATAAATAACAAGGTAAAATCGTTTTACAATACGAATGAATCCGCGCATCCATTCGATGTGTAAAGACGCCCCGTGCCTGTTTTTTAAGTTATACCAACAAGTTGAAAATGTGATGTTTATTGGATTTGCCATATTCAATGGTGTAAATAATATAAATATTGTGTCAATATTATTTATTAGAATTAAACACTTTAAAATTTAAAATGGATGACTCGTCGCTGCCGCCGCCACCGCCGCCGCCGCTCCGTCGATTTTCAGATATCAAACACGCGATATATATCAATCTGGATTCACGGCCCGACCGTCGCGCACAATTCGAGTCGCACTTTGAAGAATTATACCGGATGTATCCAAAAGAATACACCTTTTTCCCTATTACTCGATTTTCGGCGATGAAACATAAACACGGTGCGGTAGGTTGTTCTAAAAGTCATATCGAGTGTATTCGATTCGCCAAACAAAATGGATGGGATCACGTTCTTATTATGGAAGATGACGCACTGGTGAAACATCCGGAGATTCTCTCGACTCAGGTGACCTCTTTTTTATCGAACTTTCAAGATAATTGGGATGTCGTGCTTTTTTCGGGGAATAATTACCCGCCATTTAAAATAGAATCGCCGTGCTGTTTTCGGATTGCGAATTGCCAGACGACTGGGTGCTATTTGGTATGTAGTCGGTATTATGATACACTCCTTCGTAATTTTGAAGAAGGAGTCGCACAACTTGAATCCAATCCAGGTCAGGTAAGTTCGTTTGCTTGCGACGCGTATTGGAAACAACTACAGCGAGCGGACCGATGGTATCTCATTACACCGATTTGTGTGACACAGCGGCCGGGGTATAGTGATATAGAGAACCATTTTGTGGATTATGAGAAATTGATGCTGGACTTGGTAAAAAATCCGACTCCGGCTAGGAGACGGTGAACCGAGGACGAATGTCTGAGGGTAGCCGAAGAATCAGGCTCCGACTCCGGCTAGGAGACGGTGAACTAGACCTCCGTCAAATAATGGTCCACTACCCACCACGCGAAATCGCGATCGCTTGGATAATGAAGACCCGCCATAATCCGGATATTCGCACACTTGGTCGCGACCTCCATTAGTGCGTGGGTTTTGGCGGGAAATTTCCGTGACAGTACTTTAGCTAAATAATATGTCTGGACTGCGTGACCTGACGGGTAGGACGGTGTATCTGCGGAGTCTGATCGTAATAATGTCCCATTCGCTTCATTGATGACTTCGGGTGCGACAAGTGCTGGTCGTGCGCGATTGTATATGCGTTTCAGTGTTAATGTAATGAAAGTGACACGCATACCCGTGAGAATCCGGTCCATTTCTTCGACAGACATTTCTTCTGGCTTGATTACATTTGTGAATGCGGCGGCGGGGTTCATATCAGTCAACCGGAAAAACGCGATATCGCTCGGCATTCGTTTCATAATGTATTCGGTGATGACGGTATTTATCTCGGTTTTATTGTCGGGGTACATTTTACCGAACCCAGATATCGTCAGATTAAATGTAGGATACCACCAATAATAACGTTTTTGTTGGACGAGCAGAACAAGAATATAGGTTATTCCTAAAGCAATAAAGATGCGGTATCTGTCAGGATCACGTTCCACGATATGATAATAATATGACCCGAACCGTTCACGCATTTCTGTGACAGCACCACTTTCTTTTTTTGGAGGCGGCATTCCGATAAATGTCCGGACCTCATTTAATTTTGGTAAAACTACCATAATTCTGTAATATATACAGGGTTAAATATATATTACAGTCGTCGTTGACGACGTCGTGGTCGTGGGCGCGGTCGCATTTTTACACGCGGAGAGGAGTGGGGAAGCCGACGAGGTTGGCACCGATACCGAAGCCCGCACCGGTCCTTGCGGAGACAGCCAAACTGGGGACATACGTATCCAAGATACTAAAGGTTGCTGCGGCGGTGAGCGCGATAAGGGCAACCTCATCAAACGCCAAACTGCGTTTAGGGATAGCATAAGCGGCAATAGCCACCATAACACCCTCCACCAAATACTTAATGGTTCTCTTCACGAGTTCGCCTAAATCAAAAACTCCAGCGGTCATTTGAAATATTATTATAAATAATGGAAAGAAATTATTATTTATGAATTACCATTAACGGAATGGAAAATAATGCGTTTAAAACACTTAAACAACAATAATGTAGTATATTATACCGTCGTTATTTTCGTTCGATTCTTATTATGTACGCTACTTCATCGTCTGATTCGTCGTCCGCTGCTGTGCCACTCGGCGTTGAGCTGAAACAAACCAAAACGGGATCGATCAATCCTAAATATATCGATTTGTTGGAGGAGGATAAACCGATTGCCGGTCAAAAGTTTGCTTGCTTGTCTTTCGTGTCCCCAGAATCGATTTTGAAGCAGAAGGACCATTTCTTTTTCGAGAAATTTCTTCACTATTGGGACTATCAAAAGTCGATGGAGAAGTTCGTCCAGTTCCTTAATTTCGTTTCATTTAAATACAATGTGAATTTCGACAAGATTTCCGCGGATTTTCAGGAGTTTGCTAAAGAGGAAAAGGAGACTCTACAAAAGACGAACATCTATGACGAATACAAGACGTTCCTAGATAAGCACGAGGATGATCTTGAAAACGAATTTGGCGATAAGCATAATTTCCAGACGAGTATACGCGGTTTGAAGGTGCGTGGTGTGTTTGGATCGCAGAAGGAGGCGGAATTGCGTTGCCAGATGTTGCGTGAGGTTGACCCGAATCACGACGTCTACGTCGGTCCTGTCGGGTTGTGGGTTCCCTTCCACCCAGAGGCGTATAAGACGGGTCGGGTTGAGTATATGGAGGAGACCTTGAACCAGTTGATGGCGGAGAAGAAGAAGAATGAAGAGCAGGCGAAGACGGAGTTTGATAAGCGTGTCAAGGAGACGAAGGCGAAGGCGATTGAGGAGAATATCAAGTTGGCGAAGGATAGCGGGAATAAGCTCACGCAGATGTTGGCGAAGGATGGCGAGACGTTGGTCGATGCGAAGCCGCGTGATCTGGATGAGAGCACGAGCAGTGCGGGCACGGGCACGGGCGGCGGCATTTGGAATGCGGGTGATGATACCGCGTCTGTGTCGATGACCGTGGAAGAGATGCGTAAGGAGCTGTTTGAGAGCGATGATGTCGTTATGGATAAGAAGACCGACCACGGATTGTCGAGACTGACAGGGGCTGAGGCGGAGAAATAAGTATTTGAATTATACACACCCACAAAAAATGTGGATTATTATTACTGCGAGTAATACGGTTTATCGAATAGATTAAACCGCTACACAGTAATAATAATCATTGAAGACTGTTTTGTCTTTTACGCTGCGGCTCATTTTGGCCGTGGAGAAACCTTCGGATTCTGACGCTTTCGCGATCGTATTCCACGTTTTAAGGACTTGATTGGAACCCACTAACCTCTTTTCCACCTTCTTGCCCGTGGTTGAAAGTTGGACGCCAATGATGGGGTTTGCGCCTTGTTCTTGGACTGCGTTTTGTTTGAGGGAATAATAATTCTCTTTCAGAGCGAGACCGTAATAGCCTTCATTCGCGGTTTCAACCCAAATCGTCGCCTTGAGTGCGTTAGGACACGTATTCAAATACGTCTTCAGGTTCTTCAAATCGGTTTCACCGGGGGTCTGTCCCACTGAGATTTTCCATTGCTGATACTCTTTCAGGAGTGTTGAATTCAGGATTTTGCCACGGTCGGAGAATTGACAGCACTGGAAAATAAAGGTTTCCACACTGAATTGGGCTGGGTTTTCGGCCTCGTTTGCGATGACCTTCTTGTATTCCACTGTCTTTAATTTGATGCCATGATAGCCGTGAATACGACCGATACGTTTGGGTTTAAATTTGACGTCCATATAATGCTTCAATGCGTGGAAGGTCTCTTTCGCTGGTTTTATATGGGACCAAAGACGAAAACGTCCTTCAAGGTTCACGGATTCCTCTTCCACATCAGGGCGTACAATACAGCAGGCTGCGACGAATTCATTGAATTTTTGCGTCATTTCATCGTCGGGTAAAAGAATATGTTGAGTGAAGGGGGATTCATTCTCAGTCGCAACAACTTGAAGCGCCTGCGACTGTTGCGCGGTCTTCTCGCGGAGTTCATTGTTCGCAAGTGTCAGGTCGTGGATTGCCTTCTTTTTTGATTCGAGGTCACTGACAAGTTTCGCGTTCTCGGCCTCCAATTCTTGATTGCGCTGAATAAGCCTGTTGAAATTTGCCACATTGTACATTGTAGAATGGATGATGTCCTCGATATGTTTTGTCAAGCGGTTAATTGTGAAATTGGTGCTGTCATATGCGATAATTTCGGTTTTGTTTTTACCGGCAACTTCAATCGTGCGAAGTTGGCGTTTGATTTTTGGATGGGACTTTATGTGGTTTTCAATTTCGACTTTGTTATGAACCTTGAATGCTGCGGCGAGGATGAAGTTCGTGTATTTCTTGTGATGATCGGCGACCCGGGTGGCGAGGTTGTTGGTGTGGCCGAACTTGATGAGTTTCTCGTTGTCGGCGTTTGTATTGTCGATGGTGCCGAAATAAATACACTCGGTGTTAACTGGAAATTGGCTGATAAGAGTTTGTTCAATTGCGCGTTTCTTTTCTTGGGTCAGGGTGATGGTGGCTTGGTTGAGTTGCGCATTTGTTTGTTCGAGTTGAGCGCGGAGTTCGCTGGTTTCAGAATCGAGTATTTGATGCAATGAATCCTCCATTTTCATATAGTACTCGTGGATTTCACCGGCTTTCTTGGTCTGTGCCTTCAAACACAGCAGTTTGAAGCATCGGATGGTGAGTTTGATGGTTTGCTTGTTGTGTCCGCCGTGTTTTTTGGGTTTGTCGGAACCGGATTTGTCTGGCGAATGAGATGGTTGTTCGTCGTCGCTATCATCTGATGTGACAATTTTATAATCAACATCAAGTTTGAAGTTAGTTTCAATCATTGTTTTTGCGGTTACCTTTTGCGTGAATCCAAGCCATCTCCAAACATTATCCAAATCAACAACAAAGTCAGTATTCTTATTATAATTGAGGTAACAATAAAAACTACTAACAAACAACTGTTGCTCGAATGTGCTGAAGTTTTCTTGAAGTTTTTCAAGAAGAATATTGTTATATTTTTGAGACAACTTTGTAATCGGATTTTTCTCGATGAGCTCAACAATGTTGAGGGTTGCGGAAGAGGCGGCGCAGGCAGAAGAAGCGGCGGACATCGTTATGAGCGTATGTTATACTATGTATAGACGGATGTCTTTAAGTTGTTTTTAGATACACAACCAAGTTTATACAAATAAGATTGTAATATTAATTATAAACATAAAATTGAAATAAATAGACTGACTATATTCTTCAATATAACCGGAACAAATGAGTTCTTTCACGCGTGATTTGGAGGTGTTGGTCTGTCATTTCAAGACACAAAAGGTCCATTTAACATTACATTTGGAGAAAAACTACCGAGAGAATATCCATTATATCAAATATCCGGTCACAGCTGATGGTAAAACAAAAAAGCAGAATGGTGGACAAAATCGAATCGTCTATATGCTTACAGAAGACGCATTTGAACTACTGAAAAACTCATTCAAGCTGAGAAGTAAATATATTGTAGATGTGTCTGAAAATGTGAAGTGTGTCAAATTCCCAATGTGTATTGAAGGACAGACCATCGGGTTTATTGAAAATGCGTATCGCGGTTTACGCGCAATGTCCCGACAGTTTCAGGTTGGACCGTATTTCACGGATTTGTGTTTCACGGACGATTTCATTGTCGTGGAATGCGATGAATACGGGCATCGCGAACGGTTAGTGGCGAACGAAGTGGCGAGAGAGGACTTCATCAAGAATCAGGGTTACGCCATAATACGTTACAATCCGAATGAACCAGGGTTTGATTTGTCTGATGTGTTGAATAGTATAAATAGGCGGTTAATGTTGCTTTTATAAATCAAAAGCAGATTTACGAAAGCGTTGGGCTGGACACTGTCGCTTTTACATTTGAAAAGCGATATTTATGAAAGCGCCGGTGAAATGATGATCGCTTTCATAAATCAAAAGCAAAAAATACGATTAAAATGCTAATTTATCCATCTTACGCCTCCAACATGATTATAACTTTCTAATTTCGGAATCTTGCTTTAGTCTATCCTAGAGCAAGATTCTCACCAAATACCGTGACATTTATTTCCACAAATCACAAATTATATTTTCCAGTATCACCACTTACTCTTCTTCACGTTAATCTTCGGTGCCTTACTGGTTTTCGAGGCGTTTGGGTCATACGACTGCTCTCCTTCGTCATCAGAACCGAGATTCTTCGATATTTCCCAGAACTCCTTACTACCCAGC